>Ga0255783_10000415_pt1 | contig 49393 bp, 35 predicted proteins | sample 011ome_22_FD_179981 | JGI IMG/M metagenome (GOLD analysis project Ga0255783, IMG submission 179981) | Coastal salt marsh microbial communities from the Groves Creek Marsh, Skidaway Island, Georgia - 011507BT metaG (version 2) | ecosystem: Environmental > Aquatic > Marine > Intertidal zone >... | reverse complement strand
AGCACATAGAGTAGGGTGACCAACGCACAACCAACGATCAGAGCTCTCGGCAAGTCGCGCTGAGGGTGCTCGAGCTCACCAAGGATGTAGGTGGCAGCATTCCAACCCGAGTAGGCGTAGGTCACATAGATTAGGGCAATCGCGCCCGCACCTGACAGAACCTCGCTTGCATCAATGAGCGATGCGCCGGTGACCTGATGCGAGAAGTCATTTCCCGCGGTAAATGCGGTCACAACAAAAGCGGCGATCAACGCAAGCTTGAGCAAGGTCAGTAAATATTGACCGCGCGAGCTCTCGCGATAGGTGCGTGTATGAATGAGCACCATGAGTACGATCAGAGTCGTGGCGGTTGCCTTAGCCGGTAAAAAAGGAAACGCTGTGGCGAGGTAGATACCAAATGTGAGTGATGCCAGTGCAATCGGCGCTGCAAACCCGACGGTGGCTGAAACACAGCCTGAAAGAAATCCGGCGTAGGGATGAATCAGCTCGGTCAGAAAGTGATATTCCCCACCCGATGCCGTGTGATGGGCGCCGAGTTCCGCGTAGCACAGGGCACCACAGAGTGCGCAGAGACCGCCCAACACCCATAACCATAGGATGGCGCCTGTCGACTCTATTTCCATCAACTGGAAACCAAGCGAGGTAAATACCCCTGTCCCCACCATGTTGGCCACTACGACCGCGGTAGCCACCTGAACCGAATAGCTGCGCATGTGTTTGCCTTACTTGAATGCACCTCAGATCTCGATCGAGCATAAAGGAGAGAGTATGCTGGCCGCCACCATCAGCGGAGATTACCGGTGCGCATTGGCCTATTTTATAACCGCGACATCTATGCTCACGCGGCGCTAAATCAACTGGTTCCAAAGCTCATTGGCCATGAGCTGGGAATGTTTTACTCCCAGAGAGTCGGCGGTTCATCGAGTAAACGTGATCCGCGATTGATGGCGTTAGCGGCAGTGGAGACGGACTTCACGAGCGCTCCCGGCTTAAGTTTTGACGCCCTTGCTCGTGCGAGTCACTGCAGGGAAATCGCGATCACGGACATTAACAACGAAGATCGCGACGTGCTTCGTGAATTCAACGCAGACCTCGTGATAAGCATACGCTTCGGACAGATATTCAAGGCCGAGGCGATTGCCCTACCACGCATCGGCATCATTAACCTGCATTCCGGCCTGTTGCCTGAGTACAAAGGCGTCATGGCGAGCTTTTGGTCGCTTCTGAATAACGAGCCGATTCTGGGCACGACCCTGCACTGGATTACGGATAAGCACATTGATTCCGGCGCCCTCATCTCCACTCGATCCCAGTCGGTGACACTAGGGGAAACCTACCGCAATCAAGTTCTATCGCTTTACCGACCGGGCGTCTCGCAGATTTGCGAGGCTGTCGATCAGATTCACTCGCTGGCTGAGCACAAGGGTGGTGACCTTCCTGCCGGGTCCTACTACAGCTTCCCCACATCAGCTGATATTGATCGATTCTTAGAGAATGGCTGGCGTCTTTTTTAGGTCCTGCTTTAGTCGCTATGTTGCAACAAGTTAGGGTAAGTGAACGCACTAGGCGGACACTGCAACGCGATCCGTTTCCGTCTAGACTCATTGACATGATGCTTCACACCCTCAGGAGATAAACCCATGGTCAGACAGGGCGTCCGTATTTTTTCCATCCTGTTAACAGCGCTTGTTACCCCTACCAGCCTTGCTGCCAGTCTGCTGATTTCGGGCACCATTTACACGGCAGACGATGCTCATAATGTGGTCGAAGCGGTGGTCATCAAGGATGGGCGGTTCACCTATGTCGGTGATCTGGTAACCGCACAGAGCAAGGTCGAGGCAGGTCATCGACACATCGCGTTAGGTCAGGCCACCGCCTACCCCGGCTTCATCGAAAGCCACGGACATCTCAGCAGCCTGGGCGAAGCCATTACTAATCTGGACCTCAATGGTGTCGATAGCTATCAGACCATTGTCGGAATGGTGGCTGATGCCGCGGCCAAAGCCAGCCCGGGACAGGTCATCAAAGGGCGAGGCTGGCATCAAAGCAAGTGGTCCAAGCAGCCCAGTGTGATCATTGATGGCTTCCCAACGCATCGGTCCCTGTCAGAGGTCAGCCCAAACAATCCCGTATTTTTGGGGCATGCCAATGGTCACACGGCATTGGTTAATCAGGCGGCAATGGATGCACTGAATCTCAACTACAACACACCCACGCCTGATGGTGGTGTCATTGTCAAAGATGGCAAAGGCGACCCCACCGGGATCTTGCATGAGAACGCAATCGACCTGGCCTACGCCCTCACTGCACTATCAAAAGAGTCTTCCATGGCGGCCATACTTGCCGCACAGGCACATGCCTTCCAATGGGGCATTACCAACTTTCATGACGCGGGTGCGAGCTCGACCGATATCGATGCACAAGTAACGCTCGACGAATCGAAGCAACTGAAATTGCGTGTCTACACCATGGTCAGTGCGCAAGATGAGGCTCTAACAGACTATTGGTTAGATCGACCTCCACTGATTGCGGACAATGAATCTCGGTTGACCATCCGTTCATTCAAAGCCGTCATGGACGGCGCGCTGGGATCACGGACTGCATGGTTACATCAACCCTACACGGACGATCCGGGCACCTCAGGCGTTCAGACCTTTGATGAAGACCGCCTGGTCGACATCATGAACCGGTCGAATAAGCATGGCTGGCAAATTAATACCCACGCCATTGGTGATAAGGCCAATACGGTCGTGCTCGACGCCATTGATAAAGCAACACTTACCCAGCGGGATCACCGCTCGCGCATTGAACATTCGCAGCATCTGGTCCCTTCCGATATCGAACGCTTCTCGAAGCTCGGAGTCATTGCGTCGATTCAAGCCATCCACATGAGCTCAGATCGGCCCTGGGCCATTGATCGACTCGGCAAAGAGCGTATCGAGTCCGGCGCCTACGTATGGCGAGATCTTCTGAATGCTGGAGTCCATATCGCCAATGGCACCGACGTGCCCGTTGAGCCTATTAATCCTATCGCCAATTTTTATGCGTCGGTGGCACGTAAGACCCTCGCAGGTTTGCCGGACGACGGGTACGAAGTCGGGCAGAAGCTCTCCCGCCACGAGACACTCAAATCAATGACGCTCTGGAATGCGTACGCCGCGTTTGAAGAAACGGAGGTTGGTTCGATCAGCGTCGGTAAACGTGCCGATATGACGGTGACAGATCAGAACCTTATGATCGTCGATGAGACCAAGATTCTGGCAACTAAACCCGTTATGACCATCGTCGGCGGTGAGATCGTTTATCAAGCGATGTGACTTGCCGGTGCCGTAGGCATAAAAAAACCCGCCGAGGCGGGTTTTTGTTTTTCTATGCCAGATTGGCTTAGAACGTATAGCGTGCCTGTACGTACCAGCTTCCACCATTGAACCCAAATGGGCTGTCTTCTGGGTAAAGCTGACCAACACCGCCTTGTCCTGGGTTTTCGGCTGGGTACTTGTCGAAGAGGTTCTCAACACCCAATACCAGCTGGAGTTCTTCTGAGTAATCGTACGCAACCTGCGCGTCTACCAGAGTGGTAGCACCAAGGTTGTATCCGTTACCAGTCGACTTCCACGAGCCGTAGTAGTTCGCACGGATCATAGTGCGGAAGTTGCCCTGCATGTGACTCCAGGCAACATTACCTTTCCAGTTAGGAAGCAAATCTTCCAAGGCTTCAACACGACTACCGCTGATAGGGTTGATGTTTCCCCGATCGGTAACAGTTGTCTTGTTGTAGTTCAGTGCAACAGTGATCTTTGATTCGCCGTCGGCAAATGCGAAGTCAGTGCTTCCTACCAGGTCGATACCCTTTGTTTCAGTGTCGAAGCTGTTGGTGAAGAAACGGAACTGCTTCAGATCTTCAAGACCTACAAACTCCTGACGATTGATTGTGCCAGCATCGCTCAGCCCGGTTAGCGCATCGCTAACAGAACCATAGTTTGAGCCGCCTGCGAAGTTCAACGCGTCGAGGAAGTTAATGTTGGCACCCAGTGCAACACGATCGGCCACTTCAATGTTGTAGTAGTCGATTGTCCAAGAAGAGTTGTCGAAATCTACTGCAATACCAATCGAGTAGTTATCAGCTTCTTCTGGGCCCAATGTAGGTCGACCATTGCCTTGGCTCTCGATGAAGTCGGCAGCCAACTGACCGGGCGCTGAGAACAGTGGCAGTGTGCCCTGATCTGTCAACGCACCATTAACGATCTGAGTCGTTACGTTGGTAATGCTTGCCTGACCTGCCGTCGGAGCGTGGAAGCCCGTAGAGATGGCACCGCGAAGACGGAACTGGTCGGTAAGTCGAACAACACCCGCAATCTTGTAGTCAGTGGTTTCACCAAAAGTACTGAAGTCCTCATTACGAACCGCAGCCTGCATAGTGATCGCATCAGTGATGTCAGCTTCCAGGTCAATGTAGAACGCTGTTGAATCCTGAGACGCCGATGTATTCGCAGGGAAACCACCAAAGCCGTTTGAGCTTGATGAAAAGCCTTGGCTAGCCAATGGTCCCAGCGCATATGACGCAGCATCGCCAGCGAAGAGATCGAACTCTTCTTCACGATATTCAGCACCAAAGGCGACGTTCAAATCGGAAGCAAAGCCGACGTCCATTGTGTAGACAAAGTTCGCGTTGTACAGCGTCTCTGTCTGCTCCTGACCACCAGGAACGAAATCACGTGGCGTATTTGGACCCAGTGACGCGTTGATGGTGTTGCGGATGAAGAAATCAGAACGGTTTGAACCGCGCTGAACACTTACGTCATAGGCCAAGCCTGTGCCGTAATCGAGCTCGCCACGAACACCGACAGCAATCGCTGAATCTTCATTGTCGCCACCAAAACGTGGCACGAAGCCCGCAGGAATAGTTTCAATGAATGAGAAGCAGTTTGCGTCTGCAGTTACCTGCGCGAGGAAGGTAGGATCAGGAGTGATGCCCCCTTGACCGCCAAGCGGAATACCGTCGATACAGCTGCTACCACCGTCCATATCACCAACCAATACCGATGGCACACCACCCGCATTGGCAGCAAGTGCCAAACCCGTCAACGGATCAACAGTTGGACCTCTGTACACGCCACCGCGCTGCCCTGTGGAAGCGCCAGGTGTCAGGTTGCTCGCGCGACCAACAACGTTTCGATAAAAGAAACCACCTTCAACCGTTCGCTCTGCGTGGTTACCAAACGCATACAGCTCGGTTGAATCATTGAGCTCGATAGCTGAGTTGAAGAACAACTTGATGTCGTCATCAACGTCAGGCTGTCCCCAGTACTGAGGCACTTCGTTGGTGTAGGTGTTGATGTTCTGGAAGTTCGCAACTGGAGAGTAGCCATTTGCAACCGCGTAAGCGACGTCATCACGGATGACTGAGCGCACTGTTCCTTCAACATCACGGATTTCACCGGTGACGTTCAAGAAGCCATTGTCTCCCAGTGGCATACCGAAGTTCGCAGCGACCATGTAATTGGTGCCGTCACCCTCGAAGGTTGAGCCGTATTTAGTCACGATCTCAAAACCTTCATCGTCATCACGGAGCAGGAAGTTCAAAACACCTGCAATGGCGTCAGAACCGTACTGTGAAGATGCACCATCACGGAGCACTTCAACCTGCTTGAGCGCAAGCGATGGAATAGCGGCGATATCAACACCCTGCGCACCATCAGAAATACCGCCGCCCAGGAACGAAATGATCGAACCACGGTGACGACGCTTGCCGTTTACCAAAACAAGTACGTTATCAGGCGACAGACCACGAACGTTGGCAGGACGGGAAATGGTCGCTGCGTCACTAATAGGCTGTGTGTTTACGTCAAAAGAGGGTACCGCTGTACGCAGCATGTCCTGTACATCGGTCGATGCGTTGTCACGGAACTCGCTGCCGCTAATTACGTCTACGGGTACGGGGGAATCGGCAGCTGAGCGATCGGCAACACGGGTACCCGTGATAATGACCTCTTCAATCTCACCGTCCTGTGCGACTGCTTGGACAGGCAATCCCATTGCTAGGGGGACCGCCAAAGCTAGAATCGCAGCTCTCTTTTTAGAAAGAATATGAGTCAAGTTCAATCTCCTATGGATTTTTTTGATGGTTGAGTGAAACCTTTGTGTAAAAAAGATATCTATTTAATGCGTCTAAAATAATTGACACATTTCGCTACCATAGCGTGTCGTTTACGCCAAATAAAGCGACGCAGAATCATACATGCAAATGTGCCAAATGCGAGGGGTTTATAGCGACTTATCTGAACAAACTAAACTTGAGTTGGACAGGCGTAATCGGCCAGTGGCCGACTGTTTGTATGACCTAGTATTTGCGTTGTGAGTGACGGTTGACGAGGCTACATCGCCGCCTTTTCTTTCCAATAGGCTTCGACGGTTTGTGCGCCAAACCCGGCGATTGCCTCAAAAAATGTATCGGGATCTGCATGGCGCATCTGGGCAAGACCCATCTCCATTTCCTTAGCGTAAATATATTCGGGTTTATCAGCTGCTACTGCTTCCCAAATACACTTAGCACAGTCCATAGGGTCGTCACCCGCATCAATCACAGCGTCCGAAATTCCTCTTTTTGACCCGTCGCCTGCTAATGCATTGCGGGCAACATCCGTCGCCACTGAGCCAGGTAAGATATTGGTCACCTTGATGTTATGAATTTGATCGACCTCCGCACGAAGCGCGTCCATGTACCCGATCAATCCGAACTTCGCTGCCGAGTAGGCTGTTCTTAAGGGCGGACCGATACGTCCAGCCACTGAACTGATGGCGACAATATGTGCACCACCCGCCTCCGCCATTCGCTTAAGTTGAAGCTGTGTTAGCCAGATCGGTGCAATCAGATCGATATTGATTAGCTCGGTGTAGACCTCAGGTTTTGCGTCGATTGCCAGACAGCGCTGGCTGATGCCCGCGTTGTTCACGAGGATGTCGACTCTACCTTGCCAGGCCCATGCCTCGTCGACCTTGCTCGCTAGCACCTCGTAATCGGTCACCTCAAAGGGAAGTACCAAACAATCGACAGGTAGCTCACTGGCAAGCGCTTCCAGCGCATCGACACGACGGCCCGATAAAATCAGCTTTGTATTTTGTTGTGCCGCAGTCTGAGCCAACGCCTTACCAATGCCTGACGAGGCACCGGTAATCCAGATTACTTTGTCTGCTAAGGTTGTCATGTTTATTCCCTGATGGTTATTCGACTTATTGACTTAGGATGACATGCGATACTCATGCAATCTATCCCTGACGGGAGATTTAACGTCTATTCGATCCCGCATAGTATGCTGGAGCCCTCGTTGATCATTAGCTCAGGAAAGACACCCTCATGTCCACGGCAAAGCCGCTCTCAGGTATCAGAGTCATAGAGCTCGGCCAGCTCCTCGCAGGACCCTTCACAGGAGCCATTCTTGGTTACTTTGGTGCCGAGGTCATTAAGATTGAGCCACCAGGCGGTGACCCTCTGCGCCAGTGGCGCGAAGTTCATAATGGCACTTCGTTCTGGTATCGCTCGCTCGGAAGAAACAAAAAGAGTGTCGTGCTCGACCTCAAGACAGAAAACGGTCGCGACGTTACACGACGGCTATTAAAAACCGCCGATGTGGTTATCGAGAACTTTCGGCCCGGGACCATGGAAAAGTGGGCACTGGGCCCGGAAGACATCAAACCCGATAATCCGGGTCTCATTTACGCTCGCATTTCCGGCTATGGACAGACGGGGCCATTCTCACAAAAACCGGGCTACGCTTCAGTGACTGAGGGATATGCGGGCTTTCGTTACATTAACGGTCACAAAGATGAACCACCGGTGCGCCCCAATATCTCACTTGGGGATACAGTTGCCGCGATTCATGCCGCCCTCGGTGTGACGCTTGCCATCATTCAGCGGTATCACTCGAATGAAGGACAGGTTGTAGATGTGGCGCTTTACGAATCTGTCTTCAATCTGCTGGAGGGAATCATTCCCGAGTACGACGGCGCTGGCCTTATTCGTGAACCCTCAGGATCAACTATCACAGGGATTGTGCCAACCAACACCTATCGGTGTGCCGACGATAAATTTGTCGTCATCGGTGGCAACGGCGACAGTATTTTTAAGCGACTCATGTTGGAAGCCGAGCGACCCGATATCGCCAACGACCCAGCACTCGCTCAAAACCCGGGACGCGTCATTCATCAGCAACGAATTGACGACGCGCTGTCCGGTTGGTGCGCCGCACACACGTCAACAGAAATCATCGATAGGCTCGAAACAGCCAAGGTGCCTGTGGGGCCGATCTACAATGTAGCCGACATGCTGGAGGACCCCCATTACAACGCTCGGGGATTATTCGAAACCGTCGAGATTGATGGTGAACCGCTCAAGATTCCTGCGATCATGCCAAGACTCAGCGACAGCCCCGGGGGCACCGAGTGGCCTGGTGGCGACGTAGGTGCTCATACCCATGAGGTACTTTCAGAACTACTGGGCATGTCAGACGACGAGATCGCCCACTTATAAGAAGAACGACTAGCCGACGGGTTAACCCAATTTCTGCCAACTGCGGGACACCCACGAGTAACTGCGTCCGTAATTATCTGCGCCCAAGAGTCGATTTGCGGTGGTAACGGCAGTAAGGAGATGCTCGAGGCTTACACCGGTATTAACGCCCATACTTTCGAGCAAAGTGACGAGGTCTTCCGTCGCCAAGTTACCCTTCGCGCCTGGCGCAAAGGGACAGCCCCCCAAGCCTCCAATGGCACTATCAAACAGTCTGACATCGTGTTCCAAGGCGGCAAATACATTGGTCATTGCCATCGCGCGGGTATCGTGAAAATGACATCCCAAAACCTCAGAACCATGCTGTGCAACCAACTCGGATACGAGTGAACTGACCGCCCTCGGATTAGCGGCTCCAATCGTATCGGCTACCATGAGCCGTGAGGGCCGCCAGCGCATCAACCGGTTCACCTGATCGATAACGGTGGCTGGGGCGACTAGCCCTTCATAGGGGCACTCGAAGGCGACCGCCAAATAGACATGTATGTCGACCCCATCCTCTAAAGCGCGTTCTAAAATAATCTCGGCGGAACTGAGGGTGTCTTCAAGACCTTTACCAATATTATTTTGGTTCATGAGTTCGGTCGCAGAGACCACCAAGCCCATCTCGGTGATGCCCGCGGAGAGGGCCAGCTCATACCCTTTCTGATTAGGCACCAAGACACTGTATGTGCAGCCACTGTTGGGTAAGGCTGCAACCAACGTATCCGTGTCTGCCATCTGAGGGACCGCTTTAGGAGACACAAAGGAACCGACTTCTATCTCGGGAAGTCGTGCATCGATCAGGGCTGTAACCAGTTCTAGACGAGCCTCGACGGTCAGATGGACGGGCTGCGATTGCAAACCATCCCTTGGACCTACTTCTTTTATGGTAACTGTATCGGCCATGTTGAGAAGGCTACGCGCCGGGGCTGAATAACGCCATAGTGCTAGGTATTTACCTGCAACATCTTGTGATCTGCCCAAAATGGTAAGCGACTCTCTTGACCCTTGGCTAACGGGAGGTCGTCCTGCGCCCACAGCGCCTCCCATATTCCGACTTCTATCAAAAGTGCCTGCAAGCCCGATCGTAGATCCTGTGGCACCAAATTGAATCGCGAGCGGAGCTCAGAAAGGCACCACACACGATAATGGGAGCTTCGGGCCTGCGTGTAGCTCACCCCATCAACTTCGGCGGTAAAGGTCGATTTTCCCTGCCGAACTGCCTCGACGTTGGCATTCAAGTAGGGCAAGTAGCCTCTCGCCATGTGTTTCAGCAACGCGCGGACATCGTCAGGAATACCCTGAACCAGGTCACCTTGTAAGCTTTCAGGACTGCTATTCCACAAACGCATAACCCACTCCAGCGTGTTGGGTGCCGTATGCCGAAGTAGCTGAAGTGGTATCGGATCCAGAGCGAAGTGTCGAAAGAAGGGTCCTGAGAAACCGATGTCAGCCAAATTGGGTCGATCGCCAAACAGAAAACGACGTTTTGAAAAGATGTCCTCTAGTTGGGAGAACAGTGCCGCCACATCGGCTTCAACACCCGCCACAGCCGCCGGGCCGATACCGTCGCCACGGGTATAACCATTGCGCTGACGCCTGCGAAGCATAGTTCGCTTTATAAATAGTGGCAGAGGCAGGCCACCCATCACTTCGCGAGCCAAATGACCGGACGCAAATCGCGCGCCCTCCTCGTAATACCAGCGGTAGTGCATGGCGGGACGCCACCACCACTCATCAGCCCAATCTTCTAATAGGAAGCAGACGAAGGCCTGCACGGGATCATCCGGAACAACGGGGTTATCAGGATATTCACCCTCAAACCACTGAATCATCGCAGTGGTATCCGTCATCCAGCGACCATCAGGCAGCTGGACCGTTGGCATTTGAGAAATCCCGAGAACCTTCTTATTTCGCGCCTCTTCCCCGGGGAAAACCATGCTTTCCAAGCGATAGGGGATACCCTTCAGCCGAAAGTAATTTTCCATTTTGCCGGTGAAGTAGGAAATGCTCGAACCGCGAAGTTCCAATATGTCGTGGTCAATATTTTTTCCCATAGCGCGTCCGTGTATTTGATCATCGCCCGAAAAAAAGGCCGTAATAAACGGCCCTAATCAGTACAAGGTATCCTCGCCCAGATCGCTAGAGATGCGTCTTCAAGAATTGAAGGTAGGCCTCTGAGGCTGTAATCCGGTTTACCCGCTTTCGGAAACCGTGTCCCTCGTCCTCAAACAACACGTATTCGACGGGTACGTTATTGGCGCGCACCTCATCGACGAGCTCGTCACTCTCGACCTGCAAAACACGAGGGTCATTCGCGCCCTGAACGACGAGCAACGGTTTCACAATATTCTTGGCATGAAACAGAGGAGAAATCGCGGTCAACCGATCGGTGTCGGTGGCGGGGTCACCCAGCTCGGCGTAGAGCGCGGTTCTAAAGGCGCCCCACCACGGTGGAATAGACTCCAATGTCCTGAGCCAGTTAGTCACACCAAAGATGTTCACACCTACGTCAAACGCATCAGGTTCAAACGCCAGGGCCGCAGCCACCATATAGCCACCGTAAGATCCGCCGATGATGCCTACGCGCTCACCATCAATCCAATCGTAAGACGCCAAGAAAGCTCGAGATGCGACCACATCTCCCAGGTCCGCCTCCCCGTGCTTTAAATCATCGAGGTGATAGAAGGTTTTTCCGTAACCGCTAGAGCCGCGGTTGTTGATCTGATAGACCGCATAGCCATGGTTTACCAAATGCTGAATGGCGGCAGAATAGCCCTTTCGACTCTGACCACCAGGGCCGCCGTGGACCCACACCATGGCGGGCGCCGGATTGTCTGCGGAAGCTTCACGGGGTTTGTACAAAATACCCGGGACTTGTAGCCCGTCGTAGCTGGCGAAGCGAACAACCTCTCCCTCGACCATAAAGTCGCTGTTAATCGCTGGGTTCAACGCCTGGGTTAGCTGCACTGCATCGCCACCTAAGGGCATGTGGTACAGATCATACGGCGCAGTGTCGCGGTTCAAACCGAAGGCAATCGCGGTCTCGTCACGGTTAAATCGTACTTGCGCCAGGTCACCATCGGGGACATTTTGCAGCACCACAGCATCGCCCGTCGCCAAATCGGTCAAGGTAACGTCCGTGCTCGCGTCATTGTTTACGCCACTGACACGGTACCGTCCACTCGGGGAGTAGCCGACGTACATCACGTCCCAGTCATCGGCGACCAACACCTCACGTTCGCCCGTCTCTAACGACAAGGTCCACGCCTGACTGAATTCACCAAACTCATTGGTCGAGTAGATGAGCTTGCTGTTGTCCGGTGTAAACCCCATTGCCGAGTACTCGATATCACCTTCGTGCGGCGTAATGTTCACCAGCTCAAGTTCGTCAGCAGTGACATCAATCAAGAAAAGGTCGCTGTCGGCATTACTGTTATTGCGGGCATAAACCACCCATCGCCCGTCCGAACTGATCGAACCCAGATCGAGACCCTCGCTGTTTTCATAGAGAACTTCACGCGAGTAGTCAGCGGCGCTGTAGCGGTACATGTCGAAAGCCGCACCGTCACGCTCGTTACTGAATACATAAAAGCTCTGCCCGTCGGAGGACCAGCCGGCAAAACCTGCTTTATGACCTTCCCCTGGGGTTAGATCGGTCACCTCACCCTCAGGTGTCATGACAAACACGTGTGTCAGCTCGTCCCCGTTACCGTCCTGCTGATAAATGAACCGATCGTCCCCGGGAAACCACGAGTCCGCATACACACCACGGTCGTCAGACTGAGTGAGCGCAGTCATCTGCCCCGTGGTGACGTCCAATCGATAGGCGTTATACACCCCGGTTTCATCGGAACTGATCAATAGGTCACCACTCGCCGCAGAGAAGGCATACGGTCCAGCTCCACCCATTCGATAACTCGTGGTCTGGAAGAATTGCGCTGCCGTGTAAGTCTCATGCAAATCTGCGGCTGTGGCTGCCGCTTCCTGCTCCGGTGCATCTTTTGTTGAGCATCCGATCAATAGCAGTCCGAGTAATGATGCCGTACCCATTTGAAAAAAACGTGTCATGCCATGGCCCCCCTAGGCGTTATCGGGTTATTTATAACGGACTCTCGACGATCGCGTCCGACAATTCAATAGACGTCAGAGTGAGAGACTCAATGCGTCACTATGCAGGCTAGAAAACATCGAGGTCACGCGCTGAAACCACGGTTCCGCTGAACTCGCTTTTCACCTCATCAATGAGTGTCTCGTGAGTGGAGCCCCACAGCAACTGGTGGTACAAGATCAGCAACTTCGGCTCCACCTCTGACGCCAAGCGGCCGAGCTCCGTGGTCGAGGTGTGATTCTTGGCGTGGTATTTCTGCCACTGGGGCTCCTTCTTAGCAAAACCCTCTTCGCTGTATACCTCGTGAATGAGCACATCGGCCCCCTGTGAATAGCGCTTCAAGACGTCAGACGGCGCTGTGTCGCCCGAAACAACAATGACTGTATCGGGTGTAGTAAAACGGTACCCCCAGGCCTCAGGCCAACTCCCATGGGGCACGCGGAAAGCCTCTACCCTCACGTTGTCATCCTCAAAAACGAGCCCCGTCTCCCTGATCTCCTGGGTCTGAACCCGCCAGCCCTCATTGTTCGCCGGTTGCTCGCTATAGAGCCGGTAGCGAATGTCCTCTTCATAGGCCTCAAGCACCTTGTCGGCCATGTGTTTAGAGCCCTCAGGACCGAACAGTTTCAATGGTGAGTCACGACCCACAGTCCAGGCAGTCAGAATGAGATCTGGCAGACCGACAGTGTGATCCGAGTGAAGGTGAGTCAGGAAAGCGTGTTTAATCTTCTCCACAGCCAGGCCTTTCACGGTGCCACCATATTCGGGCGACATAGCTGAAGCCTGGCGCACAACGCCGGGGCCGAAATCAATCAGATACGGCTCATCGTTGACAACAATCGCGATCGAGGGGCCGGACCGGTCGGGGAATGGGTTGGGGGTTCCTGTTCCCAACATGACGATCTGGGTGGTCTCAGAGTCTAGCGTTTCACCTGCCGCGCCAAGTGGCATGAGCAAGCACCCAATCAGTAAACTAGCCCAAGGCAATTTTCCTTTGTACATATACCCTCACTTAGCCACGTGTTCTTGGTACCTGGCCTTTATTCGTTGCGACACCTCAACACCCATTTTCGCCATATTGCAGAAAGAATCGATACCATCGTTGGGGAAGCCCTTGCGCGTCCGGTGGATATTGAATTCGCCCGACAGCGGCTTCCCAAACTGACCCTCTATCGCTTGTCGACCTAGGGTGTAACCGAGAAGGCCGCCCCAGGTCGCTGCAGGATTATCGGAGTCCCAGCCTGCGAGCACAGCAATTTTCAAGGTCTTCTTTAGATCAGCCTCGCCATAAAAGAGCGAGACCAAGCTTGCAGCAAAGTTGATTCCAGCCGCGAAGCAGCCATTGCAATAGAGGTCTCTCGACGTGACGGTATACCCATCTAATTGCTCGACTTGGTATCGCTGATAGATAGCATCACGTGTTTCTTCCCAAGAAAAACCGGCGGCATGTTGGCGCTTCACAAAGTCGAACATCGCCGCCGGCACTGAGCCGTCAGGCAGATACTGCCTAGCCTGAGCCGCTATGGCTTGAAGACGAACAGAAGACAAGCCACCCCGAGGCTCCTGCGCCGCCAATGCGTGCATGACAACGTAGAATTCAGCGGCAAGAACAGCGTCCCCGTGACCCGCGGTACGAATAGGCAAATGCGCAATATCCAGCGCCTCATCAGGCGCGCCCGGTGACAAAAGGCCAAAGATCTCGGTCGTCAGTTGAGCATCGATCATATCGCCGTGCGGGTTGTTGTCTGGGTGCGCTGTTTCCGGTGGCAACTCCCCCTCTAGCATCAAGGTGTGGGCTCTCTGGTTAGATACCCAAAGAAAGTTCTGATAACCGACTTCGTCCTCGCCGTAGGGTGTTGGTTGGGACTCATCATAAATATGCCGCACCCACGCGTCGCGTATTTGTGATGGTGACAGTTTCTCTAGCCCCTGGTGGTGCATGGTCCACAAATACATGTACTCAATATCGGTATCGTCGTCCGCACCCCACACCTCCTCGGCGCCGCGAAGCACAAAATCGATATGGCTCGAAATGTCGCTGGGAGTTTCACTCCAGATGGCAGGTTGATCCGGCTTACCCCAGTCGTCCCGGGTGTAGAAGCGACCGTGCTCGCCTTCACCCCCGATCTTGTCCATCTCTGTCACCAGGCCTGTCCAGTTACCGATCGACTGGCCCAGCCAGAAGCCCTGCCACTGATCTAATCTCACATCCTGCGTTGCGGTTTCACTTGCAGCGCATGCCGGCTTAGCCTCTGCGGCCTGCGCCAGCAGTAGCGTAAAGAGAATGGGTAACACCACCTGCGAGATCTGTCTCATGCTGACTTAATTCACTCCCTTCATGGGCCCCTTCTAAAGGACCATGCCTATGTCAGACGTACGCAAGCAGTGTAACTCCAACCCAGCCACGGTACTCTACTAGCCACATAACCGAGGCGTTTGAGATACACGTGAGTCAGACCATCCGCGACTTTTATCACCTACACAACGACGACACGTCCGTGGTTGTCGCCTGTCGCCGAAATCAGCCCGTGGTTAGCTACTTTGGCGATCGTTTGAACAGGGTCAACGTCGCACAGCTCAGCCAGCTCGATCGACACGAAGCCCCGGCTTCTTTGCCGGTCGAACCGAGTATCAGTCTGACACCGACGATAGGCGACGGCTTTTTGGGGCGCGTTGGACTCGAGATTCATCGAGGCCCAGCGGCGTGGAGCCTGGCGCCAACACTTGCGCAGGCCGATGCATCTCAGCTCAATCTCACCCTCATAAGCCGATGCACAATCTCAGATGTGGAAGTCACACATCAGCTTAAGCTCGACCCCGATCAATCAGTTCTGTGTCTATCAGTGAGCATTGGCAACCTAAGTGATGAGACGGCACTTTTCATCGATAACTGTGCAATGACCTTGCCGCTGCCCGATCATTTAAGCGAGCTTGAGGAAGTAACCGGCAGATGGGCGTACGAGTTCCAGACGGAACGTCGTTCCATCGGCCGAGCAGCTTACGTTCGAGAGAACTGGACAGGTCGCTCATCGCATCACATGAATCCGACCCTGACACTGCTAGAGAAAGCAACGAGTGCAACGCATGGCGATGCGCTGGGAGTACATCTTGGATGGAGTGGCAATCATCAGATGCGTATCGAGTCGCTGGCAGATGGACGGCGCATGCTACAAGCAGGCGAGCTGTTGAGACCCGGTGAGGTAGCGCTTGCTCCCGGCGCGCATTACACGAGCCCATCGCTTTACCTGTGCCATAGCAGTGCGGGGCAGAACGGACTGACGCGGCAATGGCATCAGATGATTCGGCGCGAGTTTATTGCAAGCCAAAACCCTGTCAGCACAAGGCGTCCCGTGCAGCTGAATACCTGGGAGGCACTCTATTTTGGTGTCGATGAGCCCTCGGTGCTGGCGCTGGTCGATCAGGCAGCAACGCTCGGGATCGAGCGTTTTGTATTGGATGATGGCTGGTTCTTGGGTCGTACCGATGACCAACGAGCGCTGGGCGATTGGGAAGTGGATCCACAAAAATTTCCCAATGGACTGACTCCGGTCATTGAGGCTTGCCACGATAAAGGCATGGAGTTTGGTCTCTGGATTGAACCTGAGATGGTCAGCCAAAACAGCACGCTCTACAAAGCACATCCGGATTGGGTGCTACGTCATGAGGGAATACCGCTCAGTGAAGCGCGACAGCAGCTGGTTCTCGATCTCTCTCAGCCCGACGTTGTAGCGCATCTCTTCAATGCCATCAGCTCACTGCTTTCGGCGCACCCCATTACCTATCTTAAGTGGGATATGAACCGAGATATTCATCAGGCGGGAAATGCGGAGGGACGGCACGCCCCACATGTACAAACGCGCGCGCTCTACACTCTGCTTGCTCACATCAAACAGGCCTTCCCTCGGGTCTGCATCGAAACCTGCGCATCGGGTGGGGGTCGCGCCGATCTGGGCATACTCGAGTACACCTCTCGGGTGTGGCCCTCTGATACTAATGATGCACTCGACAGACTTCAGGTCCAGCGAGGCTTTCAAAACCTCTTCCCACCTGAGCTCATGGGCTCGCATGTTGGACCCAGCCCCTGTCATATAACAGGTCGCCAACACAGCATGGCGTTCAGAGCAGGCGTCGCGTTTTGGGGCCACATGGGCGTGGAAGCCGACGTTCGGCAGTTATCTGACGCCGATCATCAGGTGCTGTCCGAGGCCATTGCGCTTCACAAACATCACCGCAAGCTCATTCACGGTGGACGCTATCAGGTTGTAGATCGGCCCGCAGGCGAAACGGCCTGGATGGTTCTCGCAACCGATCATTCAGAGGCACTGGCTGCGCTTGCGATGTTAGAAACGCCATCAACGCCCTTCCCCAACCGGTACCGATTTATCGGGCTGGACGCCGATCGCCAATACGAATTGAAGCTGGTTTGGCCAGCCGATTTGCGTCGCCTGCAAAAAAACCACAAGGACGCACTGACCGACACGCATTGGAGCGGCGACTGGCTAATGTCTGTTGGCTTATCGCTCCCCATTCTTCAGCCCGAGTCGTTGCTGATTTACCACCTCAAGGCGCTCTAATTGCGTTTTGATGCGCCAGAAATCTCGCCTAGTTAAGGCGAATAGCCGGGTCGAACGCCGGCCGTGTTCCGAAAATGAGTCGACTCACTGTGAGTGCCGAGAGCACACAGAAGATGACGGTGAAAAACATCATGTGGATGTAGTGAAGCGGCGCCCAAACGAATGAGAAAAATCCGTAGAGAAAAACCCCAAGCACCACCGCAATGATAGCGGCAACCGCCGCGACATCTCTGAACAGTAGGCCCACAATAAAGGCCGAAAGTATAGGCATGCTCAGCAGCCCATACAGCTCCTGCACGAGGTTAATAATGCTGTCTGCCGTGGCGTAGACGGGAACCATCGCGAGCCCAATAACGACAAACACGAGCGTAATAACTAGATTCAGGCGTTTGAGATCAGCTGATGCATTGATGTAGGGCTCGTGAATATCGCAGACCCACAGTGTGGTCGATGAATTCAACACGCTGTTCACGCTAGTCAGGACTGCCGCTGCGATAGCGGCAGCAAAGGCACCCGATAGCCATAGTGGCAGCACATCCCCGACGATTGTCCCAAAAGCGGCATCGCCAATATCACCATACAGCTTGTAGGAGACGAGTCCCGGTATGACCACCAGTGGTGGGATGATAACGAGACGAATAGCGGCCGCTGCGAGCACGCCCTTTTGTCCCTCTTCTACCGTGGGTGAGGCCATCGCCCGCTGCGTAATGGTCTGATTGGTTCCCCAGTAAAAAATCTGAATGAAGACCATACCGGTCAGCAGGGTGTGCCAGGGAATCGGGGAGTTGCTATCGCCTATCAAGGTCAGTCGCTCTGCCGGAATGCCAGAGAAGTCAAAGTCAATTGCGGAAAGAGACAGCACTACAACGGCGACGCCAAGTGTGAGTAGCAACACACCACTGTAGGCATCGGAAACAGCCACGGCGCGCAGCCCCCCGAGTACCGCATAAGCAGAGCCCACCAAGCCAAAGGCAATTGCAATCCATAACAGCGGGATATCGACGTTAAACATGGTTTGAATGAATAAGGAGCCGCCATAGAGCATCGCGGGGATAAAAATGAACAGATTCCCCAGCAGGAACAACAAGCCGATCAACGCGCGAATTCGCCGGTCGTCATAGCGCTTCTCAAGAAGCTCGGTCGTGGTCGTACAGTTATAGCGGTAGTAAACGGGCAGGATCACTTTGGCCAAAATGACAAGCCCCACCACGGCCGCCAATTCCCACCAAGCCAAGAGCACCATCTGGTTACCGTTCATGCCAACCAGCTGATCAGTACTCAGGTTGGTCAGTGTGATAGAGCCCGCCACCACAACCCAGCTCAGACCTTTGCCTGCCAGAAATACCTCTTCACGCGCCGTGCCCAAACCACCTTGTGCGGCAAGGTCCGCACTTACCTTGCGATAGGTCAACCAACCGATCGTGGCAGTTATTAGAATAAAAACTGAGAGCTGGAGTGTTTCTACGGGCATGGTAATGATCGCCGAGGCAAGAAAAAACGTTGTATTAGCTGAGGGTAACACCGCAAAACGCCAGCGCCTATTGAAGGCTTCTCAGTGAGTACTTATCCTCAGAGCTCACTTTAAAAGGACATCCCGTGACCGCGACAGAGTTAATCAATGTGGCTCTGACCTGTGTCTTTTTCATGGGCATCGTCGGCTGGGTCTCCTATCTAAAGTCGCGGGCCTCAACGTCAAACTCCGAGGGCTATTTTCTGGCCGGCCGCGGATTGAGCGCTCCGTTCATCGCAGGCTCACTGCTACTGACCAACCTTTCTGCTGAGCAACTCATTGGTCTCAACGGCTCGGCCTACGGCTACAACATGAGCTCCATGGCATGGGAAGTGACTGCGGCCGTGGCGACCGTTGCCATGGCCTTCTTCTTCTTGCCGCGTTACCTGCGCGGTGGCTTCACAACGCTGCCGCAGTTCCTTGCAGATCGTTACGACGATGACGTTAGGCGACTCAGTGTCATCCTTTTCCTACTAGGCTACGGGTTGGTGACCATTCCCAGTGTGCTGTACTCAGGGTCAGTTGCTGTTTTAAAGCTCTTTGATGTACCCGAGCTAATAGGTATGAGCTATAGCTCCTCGCTAGCCATCACGGTAGTTCTTATTGGCACAATTGGTGCGCTTTACGCCATTCTGGGTGGGCTAAAAGCCGTTGCCGTTTCGGACACACTGAATGGCATAGGCCTCCTCATCATCGGTATCACGGTGCCGCTTCTTGGGCTCAAGCTGTTGGGCGGCGATCTGTTATCGGGCATCGATATCGTGGTCAGCAATCACCCTGAAAAACTCAACGCCATCGGCGATGCCGGTGACCCCACACCCTTTGGCACACTGTTCACCGGAATGATCTTCGCGAACCTTTTTTACTGGTGCTCAAACCAATACGTCATCCAACGGACGCTCGCAGCCAGCAGTTTTTCCGAAGGCCAAAAAGGTGTTTTGCTCTCCGGCTACTTCAAAGTGCTGGTGCCTTTTTTCATGATGATCCCCGGGGTCATCGCCTATCATCTCTACGGTCCAGGGCTCGGCTCAATTGACCTTGCCTACCCGCAATTAGTGAAAGACACCTTGCCCGTCTGGGCACTGGGATTTTTCCTCGCGGTACTGCTCGGCGCTGTATTCAGCTCGTTCAACTCACTCATCAATAGCGCAGCAACGATGCTGACGCTCGATGTCATTCAGCCCATGTCCAAGAAAGCACTGGCTGACACGACACTGGTAACCATTGCAAAGGTGGCCAGTGTGGGTATCGCCGTTATCTCGCTGGGCATTGCACCCTTGCTTCAATTTGCGCCCGAGGGTCTCTGGCAAGTCATTCGTATTTTTACTGGCTTCTATAACATTCCCATCATCGCCGTCGTGCTGGTGGGCATGCTGACCACCCATGTCCCAGCGTTAGGAGTCAAACTCGCAATTCTGTTTCACATTGTCGCCTACGGACTGCTTCAGTTTGTGTTTAAAGAATCGATTGATCTGCACTTTCTGCACCTGTATGCCATTCTTTTTGTACTAGAGGTGGGTCTGCTCCTCTTTGTCGGATGGTGGCGACCCAGGTCGGACAATCGCAGCGGACAGACTAGCAAAGACAGGGGAAGCGCCGGCGCGCCACCCGTCGATATGACGCCATGGCGTTTTGCGAGAGCCTGCTCCTTCTCGCTCCTGTCCTGTGTGGTTTTCCTTTATCTGCTGTTTTCGCCCGTTGGGCTTGCCGGCAGTGCGCTCGAGAGTGGCACGTCCTTATTTATTGCTTTGGTAGCTATTCTCTTGGGGCTAAATACTGTCGTATGGTGGCGATCAGTCACCGCAGCGCGCGCATTGAGGTCATCGCATCTGTGAAAGAACAGCTCGACATCATCATCTCTGACTTGCGAGCCAGCATCAATCACGAGCCGACGGAGGATGCCGATGCAAATAGGAGCGGTGATGAGTCGTTAAACTCTAGAGCCACGGATACGCGACATGGTCGCGATGCAAAGGCGTCTCGCAAACCTCGCTATGCCGTTATCGGAACAGGGATGATGGGCCGAGAGCATATTCGAGCCGTGTTACAGCTCAATCAAGCCTATATCATTGGCATTCTCGATGAGGACCCGGACAGCATAAGGCGGGCACTTCGTGAGTTTTCTCAGTCAGGACATGAGGCGCCAACGGTCTACCCTGACCTGAACGCGTTGACTGACGATGAGCGTATCGAGGCCATTTTGATTTGCACGCCCAACTTTACTCATCGGGCCATGTTTGACGCGGTAAAGAACACGGGGAAGCCGATCTTTCTTGAAAAGCCAATGGCAACCTCACTGGAGGATGCCATCGACCTGGCGGAAGCCTCGCGCAGTTACCCCTCCTCCATTCTTCTTGGCATGCAATACCGCTACAAATCACAGTATCAACTCGCGCTAAACGCTATTACCAACGGCGATATCGGCTCGGTAAAAATGATCAGCATCTCCGAATATCGGCCCCCATTTCTCCCTAAAGTGAAGGAGTGGAATAAGTTTGCGGCTTTTTCGGGCGGTACGTTGGTGGAAAAGTGCTGCCACTACTTCGACCTCATGAATCGCATCGCGGCCTCACTGCCTGTCCGCGTGTTTGCCTCTGGTGGACGCGCTGTGAACTTCAAGTCATTTAGCTATGACGGCAGAACATCGGACATCGACGATCACGCATTGGTGATTGTGGAATACGAGAATGGCGTAAGAGCGCAATTTGCACTCAACATGTTCAGCGAAGAGCTTTATGAAGGTCTCACCGTAAGTGGTGATCTCGGAACGCTTCGGGCAGAGGAACGTGCGAGCTTCAAGCCGGGACGAGCATCCTCATCACAAATAACGGTTGAAGTGCCCGGGCATGCCGCCTATGACGGAATCGACTGTACGTTCCCAGACGATATTGAGGCCGGGGGACACTACGGCTCCACGCTGTTCGAGCATGTTCGTTTTACGAAGATGGTTCTAGGTCAGCACAGCGATGGCGCATCCTGTGCAGAGGGCTTATGGGCCATCATTACGGCTTGGATGGCGCAGGAGTCGATTCGGACAGGTTCGGTGATTGACGTCCGCGATACACTCGCCCGCCTCGGACTGGACCCTTTTGGTGAAGGTCTTATTCCACTGGTTAATCAGCGCCATACATCAGATGAGGCCATCGACTTATGAGTGTCCCGCACGTACCCATTCTGGGACCCGAGCAGCTACCGATTACTCTTGGCACCCCCTTGGACGGTCGCTCGAAGACCGTGGTCAGCGACCTGATTAATCCGCACGGATTCGTTCTTTTCCGAGGATACGACGTGAGCTCGGATCGCGAGTTTCACGACTTCATCGAATGTTTTGGCCTTCCCAATTTCACTTATGCCGAGTCGTTCTCAAATGCCGTAAGACGTAACCGTACGGCCCGCGTTTTTACCGCCAACGAAGCGCCTCCTGAGGTTGAGATTTTTCTGCATCACGAGATGGCGCAGACCCTCATCTTTCCCGGCCAGCTGTTTTTCTTTTGTGAACAGGCACCGAATGAGGGAGGCGCAACGCCCATTTGTCGATCCGACCTCGCTCTGGCAACACTCGAGACCACCCGACCCGGCTTTGTGCAAAAACTGAGAAGCACAGGCGTGCGATATCGCAACGCCATGCCCGAGTCCGCTGATCTTGCATCCGGTCAGGGTCGCAGCTGGCGGGATACGCTCAACGTCACTGATTGGAAACAGGCCGAGCAACGCCTAACCGAACTGGGCTACAACTTCCAATGGCTGGATGACGGTGGTCTGTCGGTTCAAACACCCGCGCTACTCGCAGTGGACGAGTTTGGTCGTGGTAAGGACGTGTTCTTCAATCAGATAGTGGCCGCCGCCGCGGGATGGACCAATGTCGAAGGCGATGAGGCGCCCCGGCTGTGTTACGGAGATTACAGTCGAATTGACAAGGATGATTTAGACGCGGCGATTGCTGCGTGCTACGAGCACACGGTGGATCTCGAATGGCAGACTGGTGACATTGCGCTCCTCGACAACCTGAAGGTCATGCATGGGAGGAGGCCTTTTTCGGGGAGTCGATCCATCTTGGCATCGCTTTGCACGCCCATTACCCGGCCGGGCCTTGCGGCCTAGCATCATCTCCAAAGAAAACTCGACACGGTAGGGCGAACTCAAAACAGTTTGAATCGTGCCATCGCTTCGTAATGGGTCATCATGTCTGTTGCCAGAGCACAATCAGCCGCATCAAGTTGCGGCGATGACGAGGGAGCAGATGCAAAGCCTGTTGATGCCTCAACCGCACCATACCAATGCGACGCCCAAACCCCGTCCGTGGCTCTCGGCCCAGCTTGCCAGTCGGTCATTACACCCTCGTACCAAGGCACAGCAAGCGCATCGCAGAGTAGCCGCAACATGCGCTCAGGACTTTTTAAGATGTCCAAGCTATCCACTACCGGTGGGCGCTCTCCGGTGATCGCCGTGATCTCGTCAAACAATTCTCGCTGCCGGACAATACCAATATCGTCCGCCGTCACCGACGGCATCTTTTGTCGGTAAGAGGCGATGACACGCTCGGGCGAGCGAATAAGAAAGAGGTGCCGCAGTTCACGTGTCCAGGATAGATCGACACCCCGAGGCATGTGATGCGTCATGTGTTTCTCATATTGAATTGCTACACCCGACTCGGACGCTAATCCATTGATAACGCCCTCTCGAGTCGTTGACTGACTCGCGATAATGTCATCTCGCATGGGGTGGTCTGCGCCAGACTCGAGCAGATAGCAGGCGTAAAACGGCTCATCAACAACAACGCAGTCGGGACGCGAATCCCAGGAGCGCATCATTGCGGTGGAAATATTTCGGGGACCCGACCAACCTGCAATCCGAACCGTCATCTTAGCTGCCACAGTTCTTCGGCAACGCACTCTCACTAACGACCAACGCTTTATAGAGCGACTGAAGGCGGTCCACCATAGGACCCCGCTTCGTATGTGCCATGGTTCGACCATCCACTTCGAAAACGGGTGTCAATCCCGCGAAGGTACCTGTGACGAATGCTTCGTCTGCGCCGTATACCTGCATGAGCGAGAAGTTCTTTTCAAACACGGGAATGCCGTTGGCTTTACACACGTTAATGACATTGCGCCGTGTAATACCATCGAGGCAATAATCACCGGATGAAGTCCATACCTCGCCATCGCGGACGATAAAGAAGTGCGTCGAGTTACAGGTGGCGACATGCCCATGAGGATCTAGCATCAGGGCTTCGTCATAGCCCGCTTTAGCCGCCTGAATGCAGCCGAATATACAGTTCAGTTTTGAGTGGCTGTTAATTCTCGGATCCTGCACATCGGCATACCCACGGCGCGTGTAGACCGTATACAGCCGAAGTCCACGATCATTGAGACTCGGATCAGGCGCCTTGTATTCGGGAATGATGACGATGGTGGGTCCGCCAATCGTTACGGCTGGATCCTGATACGGAGTCGATTTAATTCCGCGGGTGACCATGAGCCGGATATGCACATGATCTGTCATTTGATTCGCCTGCAGTGTCTGGAACAAGCGATCACTCAATTCCTGCTGTGATAACCCCATATCGAGGTCGAGCGCCTTGGCACCCTCCCATAATCGTTTGAGATGGCGTCCGAGGAAGGGAATGGCACCCTCATGCACGCGCAGTCCTTCCCAGATACCGTCACCCAGAATAAAGCCGCTGTCGAATACTGAAATCGTTGCCTGCTCGCGAGGAATCAATTCACCATTAATGTTGATGAGTATCGATTCGTTACGATTATCGGGGGCATAAGTATGAGTACTGTTCGCCATTGCGGATCACTCCTCCTGTCGGACGTTAAGTCTGCGGATTGGCTTACTCGGGCGCAAGCATTTCACACTCGGCTGGCGCGCTACATGGCCTGTTTCTCGACCACAGCTGCCGCCAGACAGCACTCGCGCAAATGAATGCCGCCGCGTTTCAAAAGCAAGATTTCATGCGGTTTTATGGTTTATCGCGCTGAAAGTCCCAGTCATCGAATTTGACTCACTGGAAAATAGCCCTCTGTGAGATAACACACTCGGATTTCTCCCTATTTTAATTTTAAGACCGAGATCAGCAACAGGATTTAACTATGAATTCGATGACACGGATCATTACCCGAGCACTGGTGGCCAGCCTGCTAGTTTTTATCGCCGCATGTTCCGACAGCGGCGACGGTGTTCTTTACAGCGGCGATCTGCCGAGTGCTCCTGAAGCGAGCACACCAGCGCCAGAACCATCACCCGGCAATATCGTCGAGGTAGCCACGGCAGCAGGAAGCTTCCCTACGCTACTGGCAGCCGTTGAGGCCGCTGGGTTGGCGGACGCACTGTCAGACGACGGTGCTTCACTGACCGTATTTGCACCAACTGAAGCAGCATTTGCGGCTCTGCCCGAAGGTACTCTTGATGCCTTGTTGGCAGACCCGGAAGCGCTCGCGAATATCCTCACCTACCACGTGCTGGATAGCGAAGTGGGCGTCGGCGCCGCACTTGATCTCGCGCCAACCACGGTAGCCACCTTGCAAGGTGGTGATATCGCGCTGACCAAGCGAGATGACGACTATCTCTATGTCAACCTTTCTCAGGTCGTTGACTACGATATCGAAGCATCAAATGGTGTTATCCACGTCATCGACTCTGTGCTACTGCCACCCGATCTGACACCTTCCACAATGACGATTGCTGAAATCGCCCAAGCGGATGGTAACTTCGATACGCTGGTTGCAGCATTGACCGCTGCCAATCTGGTAGGCACTGTTAATGATCCCGACGCATCACTGACAGTCTTCGCCCCAACAGATGCTGCCTTCGAGGAGCTTGGCGAAGCAGCGGTTAACTACCTGCTGAACAATCTTGAAATTCTCGAAAGCACCCTGCTCTATCACGTAGTGGCAGGTGCCGAGCTCACTTCTATTGACGCGATTGCTGCGACGGGTACGTCGCTCGAAATGGCAAATGGCGACGAGGCTATGATTTCTCTCGGTGAATCAGGTCTGATGATTGAAGGCGCCAACATTGTCACCACAGACATCGTTGCTTCAAACGGCATCATCCACGTCATTGACGTCGTACTTGAAGCGCCGAGTGCTGTGGCAGCGCCGCTTGCTGTGACACTGGCCGCTGACGGTTCATTCTCGACGCTGTCAGGACTGATCGAAGAAGCTGGCCTGACTGACGAGCTAATGGATCCTAATGCCAACGTGACCATCTTTGCGCCTACTGACGATGCATTCGCTCAGATGAAGGCTGCTGGTATGTTCACCAAGGTCCTCGGTAAAGAGACTGGCGAGCACCTCGCTGACTTCACTACCGGTTCATTCGGTGATGCGGTTGTTGACCCAGAAACTGAAACATACACCTTCCCCACGGGTGCTCAGGACTGGGCCGGCTTTGCCAACAACGCCGACATTTACCCTCTGACCTTTGAAGAGGGTGGATCAATTACATTCACCGCGTCGGCAGCCACGCCTACGAACGTGCGCTTCCGGTTTGAATTCCTGCCCTTCCCTGATGTTGATCCGTCCTACGACACGGAACAGGTACTCATCGACAGCACGGAGCCAATGGAATACACCATTGAGATTCCATCACAAGGTGAGAACACGTTCTCATCATTCCTGCTCTACATCGTTGAGCGTGATCAGCCAGTGATGGTCAGCAACGTTGTCGTCAGCAATGACACAACGCCACCACCCGAGCCCGATGCGGAGCTGGTTAACCTCCTTGCATATCACGTGTATGGAGACACCGTGTATTCAGGTGATGCAATAGCGCTCGATGGCAACTCTATCGAGATGCTAAATGGCGAAATGGCAGATATCTCTGTTCAGGATGGCAACTTGTTCATTAATGATGCGCGTGTTGTCACCGCCGATATTGCGGCGGGTAATGGCGTGATTCATGCCATTAACAAGGTGCTTTCTCTGCCAGGAGGTCCTACGTCAGTTGTAGCGGACTTCACGACTGGTGCGTTTGGTAACGCAGTCGTTGACGCGGAGACAGAGACCTACACCTTCCCGTCGGGCGCTGAACCTTGGGCTGGCTTTGCAAATAATGCAGACATCTACCCAATCTCGTTCCCGGAAGGTGGCTCCATTACCTTCACGGCATCGGCGGCTGTTCCGACAAATGTTCGCTTCCGGTTCGAGTATCTGCCCTTCCCTGATGTGGATCCAGCCTACGACACAGAGCAAGTGCTGATTGATAGCACCGAGCCCATGGAGTACACCATCGAGATTCCATCTCAGGGTGAAAACACGTTCTCCTCGTTCCTTCTGTACCTTGTGGAGCGTGACCAGGCTGTCACCGTTAGTAATGTTGTTGTAACCAGTGGCGTTGAGCCCGAGCCCGAACCACCGGCTAACGCGGTTATGGCTGACTTTACAACCGGCGCATTTGGTAACGCAGTCGTCGACGCAGAGACAGACACCTACACGTTCCCCTCAGGAGCGGAACCATGGGCTGGCTTTGCTAACAACGCGGACATCTACCCATTGACGTTTACTGATGGTGGAACCCTGACGTTCACAGCTGCGGCAGATACGCCGACACAGGTCTACTTCCGGTTCGAGTATCTGCCCTTCCCTGATGTGGACCCAGCCTACAACACGGCTAACGTGACTATTAACAGCGCTGAGCCCACTCAGTACAGCATCGACATTCCGTCGCAGGGCGAGAACACGTTCTCCTCCTTCCTGCTGTACGTTGTCGAACGCGATCAGCCTGTCATGGTCAAGGATGTGATGGTTGCTAGTGCTGAAGCCATGGAAGCGCCGACGAATGATGCGATTGCGGATTTCACAACAGGTGCTTTCGGCAACGCAGTGGTTGATGCTGAAACCGAAACCTACACGTTCCCATCAGGTGCTGAGGGTTGGGCTGGTTTTGCTAATAATGCGGACATCTACCCACTGAGCTTCCCTGAGGGTGGTTACGTTACGTTCACCGCTTCTGCTGCGGCAGCGACAAATGTGCGCTTCCGGTTCGAATTCATGCCGTTTCCTGATGTAGACCCGGCTTACGATACAGCGAGCGTTCTGGTTGATAGCACCGAAGCAATGGAATACACCATTGAGGTGCCATCTCAAGGCGAGAACACCTTCTCCTCGTTCCTACTCTATCTGGTAGAGCGTGATAGCCCAGTCACGATCACGAATGTTGTGGTTTCGAGCTACATCCCAGCCGAGTGATCGGAATCCCAAATCAGAAGGCGGCCAATGGCCGCCTTTTTTATGCCTAGGAATCGGGAGCGATTTTCACCGCAAAAGAGCTGATACCGCTACTGACGCCAGTACGGTATGCATGACGCGATTAAGTCCGTTTTTTGGCGCTCAACGCGCTCTAACATGAAGACTCGCCTGCAGCAGGCTCAGACAAGTGCGCTATCCATCCTACAGACCGTTTCGGGTCTTCACTATCTCATCGGAGTTAGCCGGCATCGAGAAACTCACACCATCTCGACCAACTGTGTAGTCCGGGAAAATATCCTCAGCACCGTTAAGGAAAAGAAGCTCCTGACCGGGAATCACGAGCGGCGGCACAATGTGGTAATAGAGTAGGTGGCCGACCCCCGCATCTCTCGCAGTCTCGGCTGCTTCTTTGGGACTCGCGTGGTAATCCAAGATATCAACCGTGATTTTTTCCATAACAGCATTACCGTTTCTAGCGGCTGCGGCATTCATCATCATGACAAGGTTGGGCGCTAAGGCCTCATGCACTAACAGATCAACGCCTTTTGCGTGCTGCTCGATCACAGCGGACTTATCGGTGTCTCCAGTGATGAGTGCTGTGCGTCCCTTATAGGTGAATAAGTAGCCGACAGCCGGGTCAACTGGAAGGTGGTCAACACCTAACGCATCAACCGTTAAGCCATTGGCTTCAAAAACACGTGTTAGTTGTGCATCAACTGGAAGAGGGAAAGGCCGCGCTGTTAAGCCCGCAGACTTAAGGGGCGCCACCAAGTCGCCGTGGTGCTCATGGCGATATGCAAAGTCATTTGAATACGCCATGTTGAAACCCGCGACTACCGTCTCAACACCTGATGGACCGTAAACGGGGAGTGGTGCTGGATTCGATCCCGCAGCCCATCGAATGGTTGCCATCTCCCCTAGGGTGTCGATGTGATCGGAGTGGAAGTGAGTAATAAAGACGGCCGTTATATCTCCCACCTGATAGCCCATACGTCCCAAATTCCGGACTCCATCAGTACCCGCATCCACAATGAAGAGCTGGTCTCCGGCGACGACCGCAACGCAGGGACCTGATGCATTGGGGGCGGGCATTGGGCCCCCTGCGCCGCAAAGCGCAACGTGCAAGCCATCTTCCAAGGAATCTAAAATGTTACTGTCCATCCGCGAATCCATGCCACGCTCCATGACAACCGCGATGACAGTCGCTCGCTGAAAGTAGATGCCTGCAAGAACAATCATTACCGCAACTAGTATTATTTTTCTCATTCTTGAACTCCAAATCGAAACCACTAAAACCACGTTAGCTCGCCTTAATCAATTAGGCGAAAGGCCTGCTTCTGCAGACATATCTAGTCGGCTAATACCTATACCATAAGCTCAGCCACACAACGACACGGCTATTGTCATGATATATGTCATAAATTGTACGCGCTGATAACAGCGCCCTGACATTAACGTTTACACTTACCCTTCGGACCGCAATCTGATCTCCGCCTTTGTCATACGAGTAAGGTTGTCGTCGCCGTCTAGCAAAATCGCTAAAAAACGAGGTCAGCACGCCGAAGTGGCGTCGCTTGCGTTACCATTAACGCTTAATAACAAAGTAAAAAAAGGGTACCCCATGGAACATCTAGAACAATTCCGGCAGGACACGCGAGAGTGGCTCGAAGCCAATTGCCCAGAGGACATGCGCCAGCCCATGCGCTCTGATGAAGACCAGTGCTGGGGTGGCCGTAGCTGGGTATTTAAAAGTGAGGGCCAGCAACTATGGCTTGAGCGAATGGCAGCGAAAGGTTGGACGGCACCGCGATGGCCATCAGAGTATGGCGGCGGCGGACTGTCGGGCGACGAGGCGAAGATTCTGGGCGAAGAGATGTCCCGCATCGGCGCTCGACGACCGCTGAGCAGTTTCGGCCTGGGCATGCTAGGCCCCGCCCTTCTCCTCTACGCGACAGAAGAGCAAAAGCAGCAATACATTCCCGACATCATCAATGGAAAAATTCGATGGTGCCAAGGGTACAGCGAACCCAACGCAGGATCGGATTTAGCCAGTCTTCGAACCAAAGCTGATGATATGGGTGACCACTACCTTATTAACGGCTCTAAGGTATGGACGTCCTATGCGGATAAAGCCGATTGGATTTTCTGTCTTGTTCGAACCGACTTTGACTGCCCAAAACATGAAGGCATTAGCTTCCTCCTTTTCGACATGGCATCAGAAGGTGTCAGTACCAAGCCCATTAAGTTAATCAGTGGTACATCGCCTTTCTGCGAGACCTTCTTCGATGACGTCAAAGTTCCTAAGGGGCAACTTGTCGGTACGTTGAACAAAGGCTGGGAAATCGCGAAATACCTACTGACCCATGAAAGAACGATGATTGGCGGCTTTGGTCTTGCCGGTGGGGGCGTGAAAGGTATGGGGCAAATGGCCGCGGCAAAGCGTGGCACGAAAGACGGTCGCTTACGCGACGCATCGCTTCGCGCGGAAGCGAGCTCATTCGAAATCGACGAAATGGCGTTCGGCCTTACTATCGAGCGAATTACCGATGAAACCAAGGCGGGCCAGGGAACCGGCGCATCGTCATCCATCCTGAAAATGTATGGCACGGAGCTCAACAAGCTACGACAAGAGCTTTACATGGCGATCGGTTCGACGGATGCGCTCAACTTCGATACCGACAGCAAGGGCGCATTAGTTAGAAATTGGCTTCGAAGCAAAGCCAACTCGATCGAGGGCGGCACCACAGAGGTACAGCTCAATATTATTGCCAAGCGTATTCTTGGCTTACCGGCGTAGGGAGATAGGTCGTGGTAATGATTTTGAACGAGGAGCAACAGCTTCTCAAAGACTCGGCAAAACTGCTGCTCTCTGAGAACGCACCGATTTCAGCGTTGCGTGCTATGCGCGATGCCGGTGAAGACCATATGCCGGAACTATGGTCAAAAATGAGCGAAGCTGGGTGGCCTGGTATTGTCATCCCCGACGCCTACTCGGGCCTCGAATTCGGGTATGTCGGCGCGGGGGTTGTTCTTGAGGAAATGGGGCGAACACTGGCGCTTTCGCCGTTCTTAAGTTCCGCAGTCGTTGCGGCGAGCCTCATTAACCAGCTCGGATCCGAACAACAAAAAGAGAAGTACCTACCTGGCATCGCGACCGGTGAGTTGACTGCCGTTTTGGCCGCTGATGAAACCGGATTTTTCGATCTTTCGACAATAGAGACCACAGCCTCCGCATCCGGTGATGACTACGTGCTCTCTGGTAACAAGCGCGGTGTAATCGACGGCCACAATGCCGATTTACTGCTTGTTGTCACCGGTGGAAACGAGGGAATGAGCGTCTTCGCAGTAGAAAGGGGCGCCGCAGGCGTATCGTGCGAGACCCGACTGATTGTCGATAGTCAGCGTGCGGCAGACATCACTCTCGATAATGTGACGGTAAGTGGCGATGCGCTCCTCGGTAGTCTAGGCGGTGCCTCGGAGGCTATGGAGTTCACCATCGATGTAGCGGCGGCCTGCTCTGCGGCCGAGATGCTAGGCATTTCCATTGAAACGTTTGAGCGTACCGTTGGCTATCTCAAGGAGCGTGAGCAATTTGGCAGTAAAATCGGGACGTTCCAGGGTCTTCAGCACCGTGCCGCACAATTGTTCGCTGAAATAGAAGTCAGTAAGTCTGCCGTCTTGGCCGCACTTCAAGCACTCGATGCCAACAGTGAAAAGCGCTCTGTCTTAGCGAGTATGGCGAAGGCCAAATGCTCAAAAGTTGTTCGCAATGCCACTGAGGAAGGTGTCCAGATGCACGGCGGTATCGGCATGACCGATGAGTTCGACATCGGCTTCTTCATGAAGCGCGCAGCTGTTTGTCGACAGGCGTATGGTGACTATCACTTCCATGCAGATCGCTTCGCGACCCTTCGCGGCTATTAAACAGAAAGCTGTTAACCAGAAAACCCGCGCTTAGCGCGGGTTTTTTATGTCTGGCCCTAACGTGTTGACGCGAATAGGGCTTGTTCCTCGTCATTCATTTCAGCCGGTATAGACTCGAACAGGGGTGTTGAGAGATAGCGCTCACCCGTGTCTGGGAGCATGACCAGAATCACGGATCCCTCAGGTGCAGTCTCGGCAACCTCTACGGCCGTCAACAATGTTGATCCACCCGAAACCCCAGTGAGAATTCCCTCATTAGCCGCTAGGTGCTGCGCCATCGCCATGCCCTTCATACCATCGACCGGTCGAACTTCGTCAAAAAATGCGCTGTCGATGCCTTCCTGAAGTACTTTGGGAATGAAGTCGGGAGTCCACCCTTGAATAACGTGTGGTTCCCAAGCCGGATGACTGCCATTAGGCGAGTCATCAGCGTTTCGCTCCTGTGGTAGCCCTGACCCGAGCAAGGTGGCGTTATGCGGCTCTGACACAATGATCTTGCAATTTGGGCGTTCTCTTCGAAGTGCTCTCGCAACGCCTGTGACGGTGCCGCCTGTACCGTAACCTGTCACCCAGTAGTCCAGTGGTGAGTCTTGAAAGTCGGCGAGAATTTCGCGCGCGGTCGTCGATTCATGAATATCGGCATTAGCCGCATTCTCGAACTGACCCGCGAAAAACCAGCCATTGTCCGCCGCCAACTTTTTGGCCGTGTTGTACATCCCTATACCACGCTCTTCTTTCGGCGTGAGTACGACTTTCGCGCCCAGAAATCTCATCAGGCGACGTCGTTCAATAGAGAAACTCTCTGCCATTGTAATGACCAGCGGATACCCTTTGGCCGCGCACACCATGGCAAGACCGATACCGGTATTGCCGGACGTTGCCTCTACCACGGTTTGTCCCGGCTTCAATTGCCCAGTGCGCTCCGCCGCTTCAATAATGTTCAATGCGAGTCGGTCTTTAACGGACGAGAGCGGGTTAAAAGACTCCACTTTCACAAATAGTGAGACGTGCGCAGGTCCCGTTCGATTTAGGCGTACACACGGCGTATCACCCACAGTTTGAACAATATCGTCATACCGCTGTCCCCGGCCCTCAGTCGTGTAAATAGTCATCGCTTCTCCTCCGTCTAGGACACTAATGTAGCCCGAATCCTCACCACTTGCCCATGCTCTTTGAAATTCTTTACCACTTCCAAGAGAAGGCTTTTCCCCTGCCAATATATACCCCCCTAGGGTATTTGACGATTTATACCCCCAGGGGGTATTCTTACGCCAAATTGGAGGGTAAGTGTGAAGAAAGAAACACGTGACAATGTTGATAGACGTCTTGCACGCATCGAGGGCCAAGTCAAAGCACTGCGCCGAATGGTAGGCGAAGACCGCTACTGCATCGACATCGCTCAGCAGGTCCAGGCAGCTAGAGCAGCGTTATCCAGTCTAGAGTCGATCATTTTGGACGATCACATTTCGACCTGCGTTCAACATGCACTCGAAGGTGACAACCTAGGTGAGCGAGAAGCCAAGATCGAGGAACTGATTAAAGTGATGAGAGGGAAGAAGTGAGAAGAGCGATTCTAAGAATCGCTATAGCGTCGCTCGCGATGCTCACCTGCTCGCTAGTTCAGGCTCGTCCGGTTTCCTACACGGGCGGTTGGACACTCATCGAAGTTGCAAACCGCGCATCGACTGCAGGACTAGTTCACTATTCCCCAACGCACAATTTTTCAGTTGGACTGCGTCATGAGTGGCAGCGCGAGGATGATGTAAAGCTCACGGCAATTCAGCCAACGCTCCTTGTAAAACGCTGGTTTGGGCGGGAATACCAGGGCAACTTTTACTTAACCGGTGGACTGGGAACTGCAACGGACGAGTCACCGAATAACCTAGGTTCGGACACAGGGACGTTCGTAGGCGTCATGGCCGACTGGGAAACGCGCACCCTTTTCGTTAGTTACGAAGCGCGATTTCTAGAGCAAGGCACACTGGGCAACCACTCAATGCACGCTGCCCGTTTCGGATGGGCTCCCTACGCCGGAGATACAGGTGAGCTCCACACCTGGTTAATGCTCGAGATTGATCGCCGGGGACATTTTGACGACAAAACAAGCGTAACCCCGCTACTGAGATTTTTTAAAGGGCCAGCTCTGCTTGAACTCGGTTATAACCTAACCGACCCAAGCCCACTGGTTAATTTTGCTTACCGTTTTTAACGGAGGACTTATGAACAAGATACTTTCACTCTTACTGGCAGCGGCTCTATCAACATCCGCGTTTGCTGACGACGACAAATATGAGATGAAGCATCACTATGGCGGCCAGATGAAGCATGCCGATATGAATCATGATCACGGTGCTGAGCACGACCATGGCGCTAATCATGAGCATGGGTCGCGTGATCATGGGGCTATGGCTATGAATGCAGCCACCATCACCCATACCGATGAAATCTCCGCGGCACTTGCCAATGGAGGCGCGCCTGTCGTAGTCGATGTGCTGGGTGTTGTCTGCGACTTCTGCGCAACGGCCATGAACAAGATTTTTAGCAAGCGCGATGAAGTCGCCGCTATCTACGTCGATCTCGATAAGAAAACGCTCAGTCTGGTGATTACCGATGGTTCGGATCTCTCTGACAAGCAAATTGAGAAGCTTGCCAAGCAGGCCGGTTACCGCATTGCGGCTATCCGTCGAGATAGCGAGGCCATGGGTGGATGAACCCCATTGATCGCCGGACACTGATTGGACCTACGCTGTCACTCTTTGCTAGCACATCAACCCTGCTGTGCTGTGCGTTGCCTGCCCTCTTGATTACCGTGGGCGCGGGTGCAGTGATGGCAGGTCTGACCGCAACATTTCCCGGCATCATGTGGCTATCCGCCAATAAGGGACCACTCTTTATTGCATCAGGCCTTTTGTTGGGCTTGTCAGCCTTCATGCAATGGCAAGCGAGAAACGCACCTTGCCCTGTCGATCCAGAGCAAGCGGCGGCATGTATGCGACTCCGCGCTTTAAGCCGACGCCTTCTGGGAATATCCGTTGGGGTGTATACAACCGGCGTATTCTTTGCCTATCTCTGGCCACTCATCTACCTGTAGTTTTTCAGCTACTTTGGCTACTGCGATGACAATACATCGCTATGCCCATTAATCCACGGTCAGGTGGCGCTGACTAAACTAATCCTTAGAGGCACGTCTCCAGGGAATCATCACGTACAAGGCAATACCGGCGATGGCGGTGAGTAGCGCCATGACAGAAAATAGCTTGAGCAGCCAGGTGCCAATATCATCCCGATCGTCATAATCCATGATGTGGAGCATCCACAAGAAATCCCAGGCTCGCCAAGCCAAGTTTCTAATGGCGACAATATCGCCTGAGCGGGGATCAACGTAGACCCGCAGGGACGGACTTTCCGCGCCGTAAGCGCGCCACAAAGGAAGCTGCCGACCTCTGTATTCAGCGGCTTCCGCAGCGGTTGTCACCCACTCGGCAACATCCACTGCGATATCCGTTTTACTCGAGACGGCTGAAATAGCCTGCTCTGCCGTCAATGGCGTCACGGGTTGACCAGCGGGACTCAACCACTCTGTAAGACCTGACTCCGAGTCCGTCACACCCACAACGAGCTCCCCTTTCAGTCTAGGTTTTATGACGATTTCACTGGTAGAAGTGACGGGGAAATCAAATGCCGCGAGGTCGATGGACTGAGTTTCGGGTGCTAGTCGATGCGGCTCACCCCGCACCATCGTGATATCAACAAAGGCGAAGTAAATGCCACTTACCGTCCATAAAAGGAGCTGAATAGCGGTGACTACGGCTAGACGCCGGTGCCAAACACGCAGACGCCGCTGCCAAGGAAGGGATACGACACGATAAGGCCAGCTCGCTCCTTTCTCGGTGGCCTCAGACTCAGGGACCTCAGGCGCCTTGGATACCTCAGATACCGCCACTAGTCATTCTTGGAAGGTAGTCGAGCTCTCGCCCTTATAGAGCGACTGCTTAGGCTTCTCGAATACGCGCTGAATCATTGGCTCAAAAAACGACAGCGAGTACGTTTCAGCATCGGGATCAAACGCTGGCGCATCATATTTCTCAATGAACTCGAGCGTCTGATCATACATAGGATGGTCTTTGAACTGCTCTCGCATGTTCTTATCCAGCCCCAGGTACTCGAAGAAGTAATACCCTTGGAAGATTGCGTGATGCTTGACCATCCAGTGGTTTGCCTCACTGACGTAAGGCTGCAGTAAGACTGCAGCGATATCTGCGTGGTTTGCCGGCCCCAGCGTATCGCCTATGTCATGAAGCAGCGCACAGACAACGTATTCTTCGTCTTTACCATCCTTGTGAGCCAAGGTGGCTGTCTGTAAACAGTGGGTGAGCCGATCAACGGGAAACCCACCGCAGTCGCCCTCAAGCAATAACAAATGATCGATGATTCGCTGGTACAGCGTTTTGGAAAACTCCTGCACCTCGGCACCAATAATGGTCCAATCTTCGAGTGTGCCATCTTTCATGTGGTGGAATTTTGCGCGGTCCGGAACGGCTGTATTCATTTTTTATTCTCCTCGCTAGCGCTAACACCAATCAACGCCGTTTATCTTAATCTTCTTCGATAGAGTAACGTGGCTTGATCTGCTTTCGCTACCGGCACTTGCGTGACTCTTAATCCGAATCTGTCTAGGCCGCCACCGATCGGCTAATCATTTGATCGCCTTCGAGCCGCTTCAATGCCTCGCGGTATTTAACTGGTGGCTTGAAACCCAACTCCGCTCGTACACTCTCCAGGGGCTCATGCAGACGATCTTCCCAGCGTGTAAACAGCATCCAGTCAGCCGCCTCCCCGATTTGTCGTCCTTCATCGATTAGCTCTTTCAAGTTCAGCTCGGGCTGCTCTTTCTGGCCCTTTGTGCGGCCCATGAAAATGATGAAATCGATGCCGCGAGAAGGTACCTGCGTGGTCATGAAAGACAGCAAACAGAGCTCGCCTAAGGTGTCTCGTCCATAACCCGTCATCACGTGCTGCAAGTCATGGATATCCCTCAAGCGATCTCCCAACCAGCGCAGATTCTGTCCAATTGTTTCGAAGCGGGGTGCCTCGTGACTCGACGCAATTAGACCATCAGCTGACAAGCCCTCAGCATGGACAAAGTCATAATAAGCTTTTCCAATGCTGCCCTCAGGGAGCGCCGCGAGCATGTCTCGATCGTTCAGGACTTTGACAATATTAGGCTGCTCATCCAGCAGGCGTTGGCCCCGCTCATCGCCGCTCATTCGGCTCAGAGCCCTGCTCAGCGAGTCACCGCGAAGGGCCTCAAGTACCTTGAACACCTGACTCGTATCGTCGGGGTCGCGCAATAGCCGAGAAATCGCAAGCCCAGCCTGTATAGGCTTAATGCGATTTTGCTCATACCAGTGTCGTAACGAATTCAGCATCGTGTGCGTCCAAATATGCAGATATCAGCCTTATGCTAACAAAACCTAATCACATTTCCCTAGTACGAAAATCAGCAACCGCTTCCTTCGCTATCCGCTGCAGATAGTTCACATCTTCTCGACTGATCCGGCCGAAATAGTCGTAGTCGAGCACATCGGCTGAATCACCGTAAAGCGTAAAAAACGTGACATAGGCGCCGAGAAACGTACCGCGAAGATTTGGATGAGTGCCGTCAAACGCCATATGCAGGGAGAAATCGGGACGCTCTTTATAGGATCGCTCAAATGCCAAGCCCACAGGTATTACCTGAGCCTTGGCTTCCCTACCCGCCTGCCAATAGGTATCGCTAATGCGATTAATCATTCCCAGTTTGGCGCGTCGATGGGGTGATACGTAAGCGTGGGTCATGTAGAGAAATGGTTTCCCACCCACAGCCCGCACTTTTTCAGCATAATTTGTCGCCGTCTCGACGAACACCTTTCGGGTATCAGCAGTTAGAGGCTCGAAACTGCCTCCCTGCAAGATCACCGCTTGAAAAGGTCGTTTCACCCCGATTTTTCCGGGGGTCAGCAACCAGTCAATATCGTGATGCTGCAGCCGCGCGCCACCAATCGTGGCCGACTTGTACTGAAAGTCTCGACTGGCCATATCGGAGAAACGCTCGGACGCCATGCGCTTCACGTGGTTGTGGAGGCTATCGTTGTAATAGAGATAACTGTTCCCAATGAACAGTACGCGCGTGAGTGAGGTCTCACCAGCAGTCACGACCATGGAGCCAATCAGGCTGATTACGATAAGAACGGCGCCGAGTGTTCGCTTCATCATAAACTGTCTCTCACACGTCCTATAAAACGATTAAAAAACCAATGGCACTGCAAGCGTAGCCAGCAGTGTCAGCACCACGAGCGCTACAAGGTTCATGACGAATCCGGCTCGCACCATTTCCGGGATGGTTAAAACGCCCGAGGAGAAGACAATGGCATTCGGTGGCGTGGCGACCGGCAACATGAAGGCACAGCTGGCCGCTAACGTCACCGGCACACAGAGAATCAGTGGCTCTATCCCAGACTGCGCGGCGATAGCAGCAATGACGGGCAAAAACGTCGCTGTTGTTGCCAAGTTACTGGTGAGCTCGGTGAGGAAAACGACCAAACCTGCAGCCGCCACGATGAGAACCAAAGTGCCCAAATTGGCCACAGGTAGCAAAGACTCACCGAGCCACACTGCCAGCCCGGAGCCGGAAACCTGAGCTGCAAGTGCCAACCCACCTCCAAAGAGAATCAAGACCCCCCAGGGTAAGCGCGCGACGTCCTCCCATTCCATTAAGCGAGTTGCCGATCCTTTCTTGGAAGGTATGACGAATAACAAAAGCGCGGCTGCCATAACGATACCTGCGTCACTTAGACCCTCAAGTCCTGACACATTGTTTAGCCACTTCCTCGACATCCAGAGCAAAACGACACTGAGAAAAAGGAGCCCAACCCGTCGCTCAGGGCTTGTCATCACTCCCATCTCTCGACGCATACCTGAGATGACATTGGCTGCCTCGGGACTGGCTGGCACGTCGACACGAAAGACGACTCGCGTTAGGACAACCCAGCCAAGCGGCAGCAGCACGAGTGCCAGGGGCAGGCCGATGAGCATCCAGTCGAAAAAAGCAATCTGGAGGCCATAGGTTTCTTCAATAAATCCGGCCAGCATTACGTTGGGAGGGGTCCCAATGATGGTCGACATGCCCCCGATGGTGGTTGCGTATGCGAGCGCCAATAACAGCGCCACCTGAAATCGTCGTTTTTCTTCGCCGCTCACTCCAACAGCCTTTTCAGCCACCATTGCCGCTACTGATGCAGCAATAGGAAGCAGCATCATTGCCGTTGACGTATTCGTCATCCACATGGAGAGCAAGGCGGACGCGACCATAAAGCCAAGAATGAGCTTTCGACCATCGGTCCCGGTGCGCGATAGAACCGTGAGTGCTATTCGGCGGTGCAACGACCATTTTTCTACTGCAAGCGCCAGCACAAAGGCACCCATGAACAGGAATATAGTGGGGTGCGCGTAACTTTGAGCAACCGCCCGGACCGGCATTACCTGAAGTAAGGGGAAGGCCACAAGCGGGATGAATGCCGTCGCCGCAACCGGAATCGCCTCAGTCGACCACCATGTGGCCATCCACAGTCCAACACCGGCCACCAGCCAGGCATCTCGCGGCATAGTCTCCTGCGAACCGGCGGTGAGAAACATGAGTAAGAAAAAAGCAGGCCCCAACCACAAGCCTATCTGTTTAACAATCGATCGTTCCTGCTGTTGGTCTGTCACCATGAAAGTGTTCCCAGAGACAAAAAGGCCCCCTTTCGGAGGCCCTGTTGAGGTGGCAAGCGATGCCACCTACTCAGTTTTCTCAGAAGCTCATACGAAGGTCAACGTACATGTAGCGACCATAGTCAGAGTGAGCATCAGCGAAGTAACCGAAGTAGCGGTCGGCCAATGGCGCGCGCTCATCAGTCAGGTTCTTAACACCCAGTCTAAAGCGCGCTCCCGTGTCACCCATATCGAAGCGGTAATCAAAGGTCGCATCGTAGGTCGTCATTGAAGGGATCACGTATCGTGTTCCGTCACTCAACGTCAGCGAGCTCTGGTAGAAAGACCCTACCTGGTATCCAGAAAGAGACGCGCCGAAGTCGCCTTTACGCCAGCGCAGGCTCGCGCGGTGGCGCTCTTCCTGATTACCATCGCGTCCTACAAGATCAGCAAAGCCGTCAATCGGAATGTTGGCTGGAATAGCACCGCTCGCCTGGCTCGCTACGAGTAGCGCGGCATCACCTGATGCTTCCTGCTCGAACTTGTCGAGGTAAGAGCCGTTGTATCGGAAGCTGAACCTGCCAAGGTCAGTATCAATGTCGTAGTAAACACCGATGTCATAGCCTTCAAGGGTACGCTTATCGAGGTTTGCGTAGGCATCGTCTACCCGGATGGCAGTACCTCCAGGACAGATGCCGGCCTCCGTAAAGGCAGCAATTTGATCATCGTCTGGCGCATCACGAACCACCGCGGGATTGAAGGTCATCGAGCAATTGGACGCACCGGCCTGCAAACGATAGTACAGGTCGAGAATCATGTGGTTCTCTTCGCCGAAGAGGCCAATGGTGTCGTCTTTCTCGATACTCCACCAGTCAGCGGTTAGCGTAAGTCCATCAAGCGGTTCAAAAACAAAACCGATCGACGTGTTCTCGCCGGTCTCTGACCCTAGTAATTCACTGCCTTGAGCTGAACGCTGAGTCGAGTTACGGCAATCCAGATCATAGGCCTCACCTGTGACTTGGTTGACGTACTCACAGGTCCAGTCCGTCCGCGTATTACTTCGTGCTACCAAACCCTCGTTTACCGTCACTAGGTTTGGCGCGCGGAATGTCTCTGACCACGAACCTCGAATTAGTAGCGATTCAACCGGACGGTAGCCAAACGCAGCCTTACCTACCGAAATGTTGCCATCGCCGATGTCAGAGTAGTTCTCATTTCGAACCGCGAGCTGAACATCGAGATTGTCAAGCAGCGGAATCTGCAACTCAGCAAACATCGATGTGACGTTACGGGATCCTGAGCTATCACCCGTAGGGCTCGAGTTAACCACATCACTGACATAGGGGTAGGTATCACCCTGATAGTCGGTGAACACAATGGTGCCGTCGAGTCGCGGATCGCGATCATCACGGTACTCCTCTTTGCGCCACTCAAAACCAATGAGGCCAGCGACAGAACCCGCACCCAACTCAAAGAGCTCATTATTGGAGACTTTGAAGTCGAATGTTGTCAGTTCGGTTTCGGATTTACGATAGACATCAATCAAAATGCGCTCGATGTTCGACCCCTCGTAAGTAGGATCAAACGGGTTGAAGGCGTCCATTGACGAGTCACTCAAAGCGGCCGTAGCCAGCGTATTGGAGATACGGTTGTGAGTAATGTCGTCCTTCGTGGCCTTAGCGTAAGAGAAGGCAGTCTCCCAATCCCACTCACCTTGAGAACCCCTTAAGCCCTGGAGCAGGCGGACCATGTCACCGTTGTTGTCGACGACTCGCGGTACCTGGCCAAAACGGTAGTTATCAATGATGAGATCGAGACCTTCAGCAGGAACACCTGCCATTGCATCATCCAGCCCCGCGCCCGAAAGCCGTCCTGGACCGCTACCGAGCGGGTTGTAGGGGTTGTCAGCACCCATAATGAGTTTGACCGAGCTAAAGGTCGCCGATGCGTGACGAATCAGGTTAGTCTCAGATTCGTAGTAAGACAGTTCGGTGAAGCTCTCTGTGCCGTTCGCTAATTCATGAGTGATATTGGCGAACAGGCTCATGCGATCAAGCTCGGAGGCAAGATCTCGACCAAAACCGTTATTACCATTGAGGTCATAGCGATAGGTTCCCTGCCCATCCACGGCGCCACAGGTGGTGGCATTAATTGTGTACTGACACCGAGAATCCCCAATCGGGTAAGTTTCGAATTCGCCCGCAGTATCGGTAATAACCCCATTCAAGCTGGTTGGCTCACGGGAGGTCCGAACATCCATCTGAGGATACAAACCGTTAGCTGAATTGTTTCGGAATGACGTACTACCCGCCCATGGCGAATCCTCGGGGATACGACGCCGGAAGTCAGAGTCGGCCCAACGCGGATCGTCATTAGAACTCACTCGATCGCGGTGATAGTAGTTGAAGAACACACCCACGTTGGTGCGCCCGTCATTAAAGTCTTTACCCCATTCAGCGGTGACGCTTTGACGAGTACTCGGCGTGTTATCGAATTCCGAGTGACGGAATCGAATGTTAAACCCTTCGAAGTCGTTCTTGAGCACGGTGTTTACTACACCGGCCACCGCGTCAGCGCCGTAAATGGCTGAAGCACCGTCGCGTAGAACTTCAACACGATCGATACCCCAGACCGGTAGGTGGTTAGAGTTAGCGGTATTAACGGGAATAAAGCTGCCGCCCACTTCCTCGGTCTGGTACGTCGCTGAGTTAACGAGTCGACGACCGTTCAGAAGCACCAATGTGTTACCGGTACCCAGGTTTCGGAGGTTGAACGCACCCAAATCACCCCGGCCAGAGTTCACGCCGCCAGAGATATTTTCCGCTTCGTTAAAAAAGTTCTGTCCATTTTCAGGGATCAGCGCCAGTAACTCGTCACCCGAGTCAACGCCCATAGCCTCGATGGCCTCGGCATCGAGCACGCTAACTGCTAACGCGTCTGATATCGATGCACCCTTAATTTGTGAGCCAACGACAATGACTTCCTCGAGTGCCGTTTCGTCATCTTGAGCGAGTGCGGTGGTGGATAGGACAGCAATTGCCAGGGCCAAAGGGGCGCGGGCAAATCGCAATGAAGCTTCAAAGGATTTGATCATGGGTTTCTCCTGAGTGTTTGCCTGTTTTTTTATTTGTGCCGCTGGGCGGCTTTATTGTTTTATGTTCTTACGGCTTTATCGTTATATTCTGATAAAACGTTAGTACTTGGGGGTCCATTTGGCAAGGTTTATCGGGTAACTGGCTGTCCCAATCGTAACTGGGTGACAACCCCGTCCTTTATGGCAAATCTACCGTTTACTAGTAAATGTTCAACGCCACTCGATAGACGGTCCCATTCGGCAAAGCTCGCGTTCTCTTGATAGCGCTTTGGATCCAAAACCAGAACATCGGCAATCATTCCCGTCGCCAGATAACCGCGATCACGTAGCCCCAGAATGTCCGCCGGCAAACCACTGCTCGCACGAATGAATTCAGCTAGTGACAATGTGTCACTGCTTCGAACGTAGGCGCTGTATTTTCGCGGAAAGCTGCCGAATTTTCGGGGATGGCCGTCGGTACCATCGCTCGACGTTGCTACCCAGGGTTCCTTCATAAAGGTTTTGATATCGTCTTCGGTCATATTGAACGAGACAACCCGAGCCTGCCCCTCAGCGATTAACCTCGCCGCCGCCTCGGCAGGCTGCACTTTTAAAGTAGCAGCGATCGCATCGAGTCTGAGGCCACTCCACTGAGGGTCTTCCGTCTCGACTAATAGCAAACTGTTCGGTCCACCACGGCGATCGATATTAATCGCGATGTCTTCGAGCAGCGTTCTACGCTTGACACTATCAGACAGTCGCTTTCGCAGTGCCTCGATGCCACCCAGCTGATACTGCTTGCTGACCACTGCACTCTTGAGTTGGGTCGATGAGGCCACCCACGGGTACTGATCAGCAGTGATGGCTAGCCCATCGGCCCGCGCCGCCACTATTTTATCGACGATGTTGCTCGATTCGCCCCAAACTCCCTTCCCCAGCACTTTGATATGCGCAATGTGTGCGGGTATGCCAGCGCCTCGTGCGATTTCAATGACCTCATCCACTGCCCTATGGACACCGACACCACGCGAACTCTCAGCACGGATATGCGACTCATAAATGGCGCCCGCAGCAGCGGCCACTTTGGCCAACTCAATGACCTCTTCGGTTGTGGCATAGGAGCCGTCTGCGTAAAAGAGGCCTGTGGAAAGTCCCATGGCGCCCTCTTCGAGAGCCCCTGCTAAGATGGACTTCATTGCTTCGATTTCGCCGCGCGTTGCAGGCCTTCCTGTGTCATCCATGACGCGGCGCCGTAACGACGCATGCCCTACGAGCTGCGCGACGTTGGTGCCCGCACCATGTTCGAAAATCGTGTCGAAGCGCTTTTTAATCCGAGTGGCGCCATCACCATCATTGCCTATGACGACGGTAGACACGCCCTGCGTCAGGTAGTTGGCCATCAGCGCGCTATCGGGTGAAACAAGGTCAGCTCGCGCGTGCGTATGAATATCGATAAAGCCCGGCGCAATGACCTTTCCGGTGATCTCAATAGTAGCTTCGGCCTTCTCAGCGTGTCCCTCGGGTAACATCATCAGACGTCCGTCCCGAATCCCGACGTCGCCCACGTACGGCGGTGCGCCGGTGCCATCGACAATCAATCCGTCTTTGAACAAGAGGTCGAGTGGCCGGTCGTCGCTTGCAGCGTCTGCTGGCAGTTGATCGAAATACGCTGACATAAAGGACTCGGCTGCCGCCCTTCCGTAGGCCTTTATAAAGCCTCGATCTGTCTCATCACCCATTTCCAGGGTCGTTGAGGAAATACCGTAGCGCGTGAAGTAGTAATGTTTTGCCGCATTCACTTGCGGGTTTTTCGAGACCTGACGACGGATATCAAAGTCATCAAATCGAGCACTCATTAATGCTTCAAAGTCCGCCAACCAATCTCCCAGGAGATCGGGCATAGTCTCGGCGGACTGATCCGGCTGGGTGTAGAACACTTCGTAATGGGTCGAGTGAAAATCAATCGCTTTGATGAGCTGGGTATCATGTTTCTCGAGCCACTGGGCGACATCAGTGTCGATCGCACGATTTTCGGGCTGGGAAAACAGACCCCACTCACGATTCAAATCCTTGCCCTGCACATTATGGCGCCAATACCCTTTGTCGACCCCATCGGGGTTAATGAGCGGATAGAGCAAAATACCGACTTCGCCACGAAAACGTTTTGCGAGCGCGTCGGTTTCGAACAGTCGTTCAACGAAACCTATCAACGCCAGTGCACCGGTGGTTTCAGGAGGATGCTGCCGACCCAATAACAGTAGCGTGTGTTTTTTTGCGGGAGTCGTGGCTCTCCACAGTGGCCGACCCTCAACCGACTGCCCTGCCGCTGATACGGTCACACCATGCTGTTCTGTTAAGGATTCGAGCCACGTTGCGTAGTGTGACGATGTGAGCAGCGGCTGCGCAGCAATGACAACGGACTTGCCTTTGGGAACCGTGAGCGAGAATCCCGCCCTCGAGTTGTCCTTATTAAGGTCTAGCTTTGCCGCTGGGTACGTTTGCCAATTCACGCCATCGAGACTGAAGTCCGGCGTGTAGCGATGCTTGTAATTGCCATAGTCCAAGACCACCGCAACATCTGTCGTCGCATCAGCCAGCAACCGGAACGCATACCAAGGACTGGTATTGATTGGCTCATTCTCGGGAGCCACGGAAATCGTTAACCGGCCATTGGGAGTAAACTCACAGCCATTGATATTGCCGCCCTGAAAGTCGGTCAATACCTTCACCCCAGCCTGCTGGCAGAGTGGAGCGTTAGTTTCAGCTAGCAACACGTTTGGATAGCAAAAAAAGCTGAAAACGAGGGTACCGATAAACGCTCTCATACTGTGTCTCTCTTATTATTCTTCAACCCGATAAATCGGGTCGGCTCACCTCATTAAGGTCGAATCGAGCTAACAGCCTCGGGGTTACTCCAAAAGCCACCCAAGAGGTCCGTGCGAGAGATAACGTACAACGCATCGGAATCCAATACGACCCGCGTATCACCGTCCACTGATCCCGGCGTCAGCGTGACCTCGCCGACCGCCGAAATAGCTGCTTGAGCAGGCGACGCTTTATCCGTTATTTCAAACAGTGCGACACGATCCACCTGAATACAGCATATACCGTCCTCAACGCCACCGGCGACATAAGGCACAGTTAAGCGATCGACCGTATCACCCGCCAGATAGGTAAACGCATAGCGATTGTATTGTGCGGGACTGTATCCCCAGTCCAGATCAGCACCGAGCTCGATCAACCCTTGAGAAATCGGCCTCGAGACATCTGTGACGTTGTAAAGCTCGAGCTTGGGAAAGCGACGCTCGCTTGACCCTAAACCCAGCAGCAAATCATCCGAGACCTCATGTAACAGATCAGAAAAACCGGGCACCTCGAGTTCACCCACAATCGCAGGCGCACTGGGGACCGATAGATCGATAACGTAGAGCGGGTCGATGCGCTCAAAGGTCACCATGTAGGCGCGATCACCCATGAAACGGACCCCGTAAAGGTCTTCGTTGGGTTTGCCAATGCGTGCCTCGGGGTCATCACCCAGCACACCTAACACCTCGAGCTCGGGTGCGTTAGCCTCCGGGCTCACGACGTACAGCCGGTGTCTGAATGAGTCCTCGGGATCACCTGTCCATTGAGTCGTGACCAGCCTCAGGGCACCTGATGATTCACTAATGCGAAAATCGGCATTACCACCGCTGTAGAGATCACCCTCGACCTTCTCTGAACCCATGTAGTCAAACGAGTCGCGGTCGAGCAGATGCACCATCGTGCCACCTTCTTCCAAATCCCAACGGACATGAGTCAAGGCAACATAGGTCTCACCCATGTACACCCCTGTCACAGGCTCTGACGTACAGGCCGAGCGGAGAATCTCACCAGAATTTGCAGAAACGGTAAGCATCGTCGTGATGGTTGAGTCGCCGGGCGCGGGCACCGCCAGCGGATGTTCTGGATCCAGCCGGTAACAACCATCCAGTGTCAGTGGCGATACCAACTCGCCATTAATCCTTATCTCCGGTAACACATCCTCATCTGAGGCCTCTGCGAGAATCGCCTCATTATTCACTACCTCCTCTTCGGTTTGGGGGTAGGTAACGAGACCCTCAATGTTAGGCGCATGACGCGAAATAATATGAATCTCATCGCCTGTACGACGCGAGGTTACAAGCGCTCCTTCTATGCTCAGCTCGCTGGTCAAGCTGGGATTCTCAGGATCGGTCAGATCGAAACTCTTCAAACTCACCTGCTCATCAAGCCAGCCGTCGGGGGTAGTGAATCGATCCCCATAGACACCCCACCAGGCGGTGGAGAGCAGTACCTGAAGTCCGGTTTCAGACAAGTACATCCCCTCAGCGTTCACCCCCTCATCGAGATCGATAACCGACTGCAATGAAGCTGTACCCGAGGTTGGGTCGGTCAGGAACAACTCGATCTGCGGCAGTGGCGACTCGCCAGGCGGCGGCAACGCAGCTTCTGCTGCCACCGGCTCGGCAATAAAACAGCAGCCACTGCGTGTGGGGGCAATTGCCAACGTCGAACCGTTGTATTTAACAATGTCGTACTCATCGACGCTCGCTTCCAATGTGTAGGTGCTGGAGAAGCCGCCAGACGAGGCATCTGCAGCGGGCGCCGCCTCCGCCACCGCACCACCGGTCGCTGAGCGAGTTGCGCCTATTTGCGTGAGCTTGGCTGCATAGCTGACTAGCCCCTCTCCATCGTCGTCGCTACGAACCCAGAGGCCGGTCGGGTCGGGCTCGGGGGGGTCAACCACGACAGGAGTCTGAGGGGAGCTACTACCACCCCCTCCACCGCAGCCAACCACCATTAGAAACATTGTGCTCGATAACAAAACTCGCTGGATCGACATTCAGTACCCCTGTAAATCGCAAAAACTTAGTCTTCCATACGGCGCTTCCATTGGGATCCGTCGTGCTTTTGACAATTCCTATGCTGCGGCGAAAAGAAAACCCAATGCTGCAACGGCTGCTGCGATTAGCGCATAGGGAAGCTGTGTCACCGCGTGCTGATAGGTATTACACCCCGCGCCCTGAGCTGATAGCACCGTAGAATCTGAATAGAAGCACGCATGGCTCCCGAAACCACTGGCCGATAACAGCGCACCGATAACGAGCGGGATGCTGACATCGTAGGCCTGTGCCAGCGGGAACGCGACAGGCATAGCGATCGCAATGACACCCCAGTTTGATCCCGTGGCGAAAGACACCGCTGACATGGTGATAAACACAATGACCGGCAGCATCGTGGCATTCATATAAGGCTTAACTGCCTGAATGACATACTCGGTAAGGCCAATCCGATCGTTCGCTTCCACAAAGACAAATAGAGCCAGCAACATAGCGAGCACGGGCACCATGATTTTGATGCCGTTAGTGCAGGTATCGAATAACTCAGATAAGGGCATGAGTCTTAGCGAAGCAAAGTAGACAACGGTCACCAGAATTCCTGCGATTACGCCTCGAAGCAAATCGACACTCGGGAAAACAGTGAAAAACAGTAGCGCAAAGATAGGCAGGAAAAACGTAGACGGCCCACCATTGCCAAACTCCAGTTCGCTGGTGTCACCATCGGTGGCACCCAGATCACCCGTTGCCTCAGCCAATTCCTCAGCCTGCCGCATGGGTCCTATTCGAGGAATGAATCCTAAGGCGACAACCGGAACAAGAAAGACCGCCACAAGTGGATAGAACATGTAAGGGATCGATTCGATAAATAAGGACAATCCTTGGCCATCGGCAGCGACTGCATTTTTCTCCAGAAGACCAGCGAAATAGGCGCCCCAACTGGAAATGGGTACGAGTAGGCACAAAGGGGCTGCGGTGGAGTCGATCACATAGGCCAACATCGCACGTGACGTTTTAAACCGATCGGTTACCGCCTTCATGGTTGCACCCACTGTCAGTGAGTTTAGGTAGTCATCGAGGAAGATAAAGAGTCCTAGTATCCAGGTCGCAAACAGGCTCTGACCTTTGGAGCGCAGGCGCTTAAGTAAAAGGTTACCGAACGCCATTGAGCCGCCACTGCGGACGAGTAGCGCTATGAACACGCCATAGAGCGCGCAAACCAGAATAATCCAGGCAATGTCCTCATCACGCAGGACATCGAGAGTCACTACCGCGAGTGTGTCCACAAATCCGGTGCCGTCCATCAGTAGGAACGCGAAAATGGCGCCGGCGATAACCGATTCCAAGGTGCGTTGGGTGATAACGGCTAAAACCAGAACCAAGGCGGTCGGTAGCAGACTGACAATTCCGTATTCCATAGCGCCCAGAGTCTCTTAAAACAGTTTCGCTTCTGCTTGAGTCTACAGGGCAACACGGTGAATATTCACCTCAACTTGAAGTTTTGATCTTGAACCGCCATCCTCGCGCGTCGTTTTGTGCTCACTCAGGGGTAAACTGCGCTGAATTCACCAAAAAACAGTGATACCCGCCTCGCCGTCATCGGCGGAGGCTCATGGGGCACGACACTGGCTTCACTGGTTTGTCGGAATGCTCACGTCACGCTGTGGGCGCGCGATCAAGACGTCGTGGATGAGATTAACGGCTCGCATACGCATAGTCGGTACCTCGAAGGTCTCAATCTCAACCCCTTGTTGTCTGCAACGACCAGTCTCGAAGAGGCCGTGACCGACGCACATGCTGTTTTTATGGCGATTCCCTCGCACAACTTTCGTAGTGTGTTTGAACAGGTGGCGCCTTTGGTTCCTA
>Ga0255783_10000407_pt1 | contig 49988 bp, 41 predicted proteins | sample 011ome_22_FD_179981 | JGI IMG/M metagenome (GOLD analysis project Ga0255783, IMG submission 179981) | Coastal salt marsh microbial communities from the Groves Creek Marsh, Skidaway Island, Georgia - 011507BT metaG (version 2) | ecosystem: Environmental > Aquatic > Marine > Intertidal zone >... | reverse complement strand
AATATTCGCTTCCGAGGCACGAGAAATCGCATTTTCTGGGTCGAAGTAATAGGCGGTGTTTTGACGGATAAACTGCAATTTGTCGAAGCGACGCTCGATGGTGAAAATATACTGATCACCATATGAACCGGTGAAAGCACCCGCATCGGTGACGCCATTCATAGTGTGCTTAAAGTAAATAAACTCGTTCTCGAGCTGATCCCCTTGGAGCAACATTTTGGTAGCACCCGTCTTGGGATCGCGGAACATGGTAAACAAACCGTCGATTCGATCCATCTCCTCAGTGAGCTCGGCGATGGTCTTAGGTTCTTCTTCCTCTGCTTCTCCGTCGCCCTCAGCAGATTCCTTATCTTCGTCTGAGTCACTGTCTGGCGCCTCTTCTGCGACTTCCTCATTAGCGGGCGCAGGGGTGTCAGGGGCGTCTTCGGCGAGTGTTTTTACAGATAGTGTTACTGATAGAGGCAGAACCAGTAACAGCAACTTCCACAGATCAATACGATTCATTTTTATTCCTTGGTAAAGCAAGAGTGAGACGAAACTTGAGTAAGCGTACAAAAGCCCCGTCAATTCGAGACCAGAAAAGATACTCCCACCCGCAGGTGTAAATCAAAAAAAACAACACCATAGGTAGGAATGGCCTCAAAATCTGTCGATTACATGGTCACAAGAGCAGTACACTTTCGCCAACATAATAGGAGTCCCGATAATGCGTGCGCTCTACCCCCCTCTTGAACCCTCCCATCACGACTGGCTAGATGTCGGCGATGGTCACAACGTCTATTTCGAGGAATCGGGTAACCCCGACGGTAAGCCCTGTATTTTTGTTCACGGCGGTCCCGGTGGAGGCTCATCGCCAGCGGCGCGACAATTCTTCGACCCTGAGCGCTATCGCATCATTCTATTCGACCAACGTGGCTGCGGTCGTTCAACCCCTCACGCATCACTCGAAGCCAATACAACCTGGGACTTGGTTGCCGATATGGAGCAATTGCGCGAGCACCTTGGTATCGACCGCTGGCTCGTCTTTGGTGGTTCTTGGGGGAGCACACTCAGCCTCGCCTACGCGCAGACACACCCGGATCGCGTGACCGAACTCGTGTTACGGGGCATTTTCCTACTGAGGCCTCAGGAAATCCGATGGTTCTATCAGGAGGGTGCGAGTGCCATGTACCCCGATACCTGGCAGAACTACTTAGCTCCAATCCCCGAGGAAGAACGCTCGGATCTTGTAAGCGCTTTCCACAAGCGCCTAACCAGCAATGACGAAGCGGTACGTTTGGCGGCGGCACGCGCCTGGTCGGTCTGGGAAGCCTCAACCAGTTTTCTTCATCAAAACAGAGACTTCATGGAAAAACTGGATGAACCCGAGGCCGCATTGGCTATGGCCCGCATCGAGTGCCACTACTTTGTAAACGGCGGCTTCCTTGGGACACCGAATCAGCTGCTCGATAACATCGATACTATCCGCCATATCCCTACAGAAATTGTTCAGGGACGCTACGACGTGGTGTGCCCACCAACGACCGCGTGGGAGCTACACCAGGCTTGGCCCGAGGCGACGCTTACCATGGTTCAAAATGCAGGTCACTCCGCCTTTGACCCAGCAAACGCGAGCGCCCTAGTCGCGGCCACTGATCGATTTGCTTATAGCTAGTACCAGTCATTGAACCCTAATGGCGGGTAACAAGGGTTAGCAATGGTTTAGAGACCGGCTTGATCAAGGGATACCTGCAGTACGGTTGTGACCTAACAAGTCCCCGCTTTAGGGAGAGTGGTAAAAGAACAAAGATTAGGCTGCAGGCTTTATAGAGCGAACGGCAATGAAACTCTTTATGAACCGATCAATGGCCTCATCACCACCCCAATCATCCTCATAAAAGCCCGCAATCAAGAAGCCCGCATCGAGCTGCCCTCCCAACTGATCGTCAAGCGAATGCACAAATTCAATCGGTGCATCGGCACCGAACCATTCGACACGATCGGCCTCACTCACGTTCAGATCCGAATGTGGCATCGGGAACTTCAGCTTAAAAATCCCCTGCTCAAGGAGTTCAGGGTCAAACAGCCCATGAATAGGCTTAACAAAGCCACTGACAATCGAACCACCCGGGCGCAATACGCGATATGCCTCCTGCCAGACGGGTCTTATCGACTCCGCAAAACAGTTAGAACAGGGGTGGAAAATAAAATCAAAGATCTCGTCTTCGAAACAGGACAGGTCCGCCATGTCGCCCTGCACGGTAGTGAGAGAAAGTCCGTCTCGCTCAGCCACTAAGCGATCCTGCGCGAGCTGTTTATCAGAAGCATCGAAAACCGTAACATCCGCCCCCGCGGCTGCAAGGATTGGACCTTGCTGCCCTCCTCCTGATGCGAGACAGAGCACTTGGCAGCCCTCTAGATCTGGAAACCAAGCGTCGGGTACCGCTAAAGATGGTGTAAGTACTAACTGCCAATCGCCCTTGCGCGCCTTTGCAATATCTTCTTCGCTGACGGGAACCGTCCACCTATTACCCGACGCTACAAGCAGATCCCAAGCACGCTGATTAAATTCAAAAACATTCACGACACGCTCCGTCACCCGACCGAAAACCCTGCGCTTTGTTATCGATACCGCAAGTTAGCCCGACTAAGCTCTCGGACATGCTTTACGCCCATCAGGCGCATATCGCGCTCGATCTCTGTACGAAGATTACCCAATGCGCGTTCAACGCCGGGCTGTCCGGCAGCTGCCAGCGCGTATAGATAAAGCCGACCGCCCGACACGGCTTTTGCCCCCACGGAAAGCGCCTTAAGTACATGTGTACCACGCTGAATACCGCCCTCGCAGATGACGTCGATTTTGTCGCCCACCGCGTCACAGATTTCGGCCAATTGATCGAAAGGTGCGCGCGACCCATCGAGCTGACGGCCCCCGTGGTTAGACACCATGATGCCGGTACAACCAATGTCTACCGCGCGTTTAGCATCTTCAACTGACATGATGCCTTTGAGTGCGAACTCACCATTCCATTGTGCGCAGAGCTTTTCAGCATCCTTCCATGTCATGGTCGGGTCGAGCATGCTCGAAAAGTACTCGCCAACCGAGACAGCGACATTGGTTCCCTGATCAACGTGACCCGACAAGTGTGGCATATCGAATTTTTCCTTCGTGAAGAAATTCCATGCCCAAGCAGGATGGGTAGCAAAACTCCAAGCCGACTGCAGATTCAGCTTTGGCGGCGAGGTAAAGCCGGTCCGTAGGTCGCGTTCGCGATTACCTCCGGTAATCGTGTCCACCGTAAGGGCCATGACGTTGAATTTGGCCGCACGCGCCCGTTCTAAAAGTGCATCGTTTAACCCACGATCTTTATGAAAATAAAACTGGAACATCTTTGGACCAGGTGCGAGTGCTGCAATCTCCTCAACCGTAACCGTCGCCAACGACGACACACCGAACATAGTGCCAAACTTCGTAGCCGCCCTTCCCACAGCACGCTCACCATCATGATGAAAGAGTCTTTGAAGTGCAGTGGGTGCGCAGTAGAGCGGCATATCGAGCTTTTGCCCCATCACCTCGACTGACATATCCACCGCATCAACCCCATTAAGAACATTGGGGACTAAATCGACTGACTCATAGGCCTCGGTATTACGCCGATACGTGACTTCATCATCCGCTGCACCGTCGATATAGTGAAAAATGGGTCCGGGCAGTCGTTTTTTAGCAAGACGTCTAAAGTCGGTGAAGTTATGACAATCCGATAATCGCATGTGTTTTTCCTAATTACGTCGCTCGCTTCTCTACTGCACTGCGCCACTACACTGCGCTGAGTACCATGCTGGTTAATTGGGCAACAGCGCTATTTTCAAGACCGGCATAGCACGTCATGATAAAGGACTCGACGCCCAGCGTACCGTAGCACGCTGACAGTTCAGCTTGCGGGCAGTTTATGTGTCCCCACGACATTAGGAAATGAATAACCATGTTTACGCTCAGAAACCTATTACTCGCCACTGTCGCGACCACACTCATCGCCCAGAGCGCGTCGGCGAGTTTACTGATGAAACCGACGACGAACCCTGACCTGCGCTACAGCGGGAAGATTCTAGACGGGAACTATACTGAGACCATCACAGAGCCTGAGACCCTTCTCGGATTTGAAGCAGGCCAACGCGTTGCCGATCCAACTCAGATCAGTAAGGCCATAGCCACATGGCAGGGGCAATCTGACCGTCTTAGAGTCGTCGAGTATGCGCGAACCCATGAGGGCAGACCTCTCTTCGCCGTATTCATTTCCTCACCTGAAAATCTAGCGCGACTGGATGACATCAAGGCGCAAATTACACGTCTCTCTGACGCAAGAAGTGTCAGTGATAGTGAGGCAAGTACCATCATAAAATCGTTGCCCGCTGTAGCATGGATGGCCTACTCCATCCACGGCAACGAGACCTCGGGTGCTGATGCAGCGCTGGCAAGTATTTATCACCTCATCGCCAGTGTCGACGAGGGTGTGGCGTCGATGCTCGACAACATGATCGTGGTCATTGACCCAATGATGAACCCCGATGGCCGAGCCCGTTTTGCGAAATCATTAGAGCAATACCGTGGCACGGCGCCCAATGTGGATGATCAGTCGCTACTACACACCGGAGATTGGCCATTCGGACGGACTAATCATTACTTTTTCGACCTCAACCGCGACTTTTTCCTCCTTACCCAACCCGAGACCCAGGGTAGGGTTGCGTTGATTAACCAATGGCGTCCACAACTTATTATCGATGGTCACGAGATGGGCTCCCAAAGTACGTTCCTGATGGGACCACCGCGACAGCCGCTCAACACCAATATCGATAAAGATTTACAACGCTGGGCGCGCGTTTTTTCAGATGAACAAAGCACGGCGTTCGATGAGCGATCGTGGCGGTACTTCACCGGTGAGTGGTTTGAGAACTGGTATCCCGGATACTCCAACTATGCTGAGTACCGTGGAAGCATGCACATCCTTTACGAACAATCGCGCATGGCTGAAGACGGTGTGCGTCGCCCCGAGGGCACTATTCAGACCTACATGGAGTCAGTGCACCACCAGTTCGTCAGCACCATGGCGAACTTAGCATCTCTCGCAACCCACTCCCAAGCCATGTATCGAGACTATTGGGATGGTCGAAAATATAACGTCTCCGCGAAAGGCACGTTCGGCAACCGTAGCTATGTGTTCTTAGCCAATGAAAATCACGGCCGCATGAAGGCGTTGGTTGAGCGCTTAGAGGCTCAGGGCATCGAGCTATACACTAATGACCAATCGATCACCGTTGCCTCTGCGACCACGCAGCTCGGCGAAGAGGTAAGGAGTGTTGAAATCCCGGCGGGCAGCCTTATCGTTCCCAATCGACAACCCGACGCCCCCTTAGTTGCAGCGATCTTGGAGTTCGACGCAGACGTAAAAAAATCGGTCCTAGTTGAAGAGCGGCAACGCACGCTCAGGGACGGGTCTTCGCTGATGTACGACACAACGGCGTGGAACTTCAGCATGATGTACGGACTCCCCTCCATCACCGTGCCACAGCATTTGTCCAAAGGCTTGTCGCCCTGGAGGTCGCACGAAGCCACCCAATCTATTGATGAATCCGCACTTGCTTGGGCAGTGAGTGGGGAGGACGATCGCTCTGTCGCTTTCGCAGCGCGCCTCATGGAGCAAGGGATCAGCGTCAGAATTATCGACAAGGCCACGGTGCTGTCAGAGCAGACATTGCCGCGCGGTACGGTGTTTGTAACGGCTATGGATAACCCAAAGCGTGACGATGTGGTTGCACTTGTCAGCGCTGAAGCCAAAACACTCGATGTGGACGTAGTCTCTGTCGGCTCAGGTTATGGAGCTGGCGATCTACCCGATTGGGGCGGGGCGCATTTCAGAATGTTATCACGCCCGCAAATCGCCATTCTCAGTCAGCAGGGTTTTAGTAGCTATGACGTTGGCTCGAGCTGGTGGGCCATCGACACTCACCTCGGTATTCGCCACAGCCAGATCGACACAGCCTACCTCTCGCGTGCAGATCTGAGGCGCTATAACACCATCGTGATGCCAAACGGCTATCGCCCGATGAGTAGCGCCGAGACTAATGCACTGACCGACTGGGTAAAGCAAGGCGGCACCCTCATTGCTCATGACAACAGCGCCGCTCAAATCGCTAAAGACGGTGGCATTGGGCAGGTGCGCTCGGTTGGTGATGCGCTCGAGAGTGCGCTGGACTACGACATTGCTTTACAGCGCGAGCGTTTATCTACAAGTGATCAACTCGACATGGCGGCCGTTAGTGCACATCGTGTCAGTAGCGCAGTCGACTACCCATGGGATCAAGGTGATAAGGCCTTGTCGGCGGACGAGCTAAAGCGAAGAGAGGCGTGGCAGAAGCGCTTCATGCCCTCAGGGGCCATGGTCGCAGGACACGTCGACACGCTTCATTGGATGAGCTTTGGTACACCCGAGATGCTGCCGCTCCTTTACGAAAATCAACCTGTGCTGATGACAAAAGGCCGTCAACAAGCGGTCGTTCGTGTGGGTGTCCTGAGCGAGGACAGTGCAGTCGAGAAGGCACAAACCATTAACTGGTCCACTGTACCTGCAGGGAATTCACTCGCTGTGCGAATGAGCGGGCTCATTTGGCCCGAAGCTGCCGCGCGGATTGCTAACTCAGCCTATGTTACACGTGAGAGCGTCGGCAAAGGCCAGGTCATCCTGTTCTCAGGCCAACCCAACTTCCGCGGCTCAACTCGTGGCGTTGGGCGTATCTGGCTCAATGCAGTGGTTTATGGGGCGGGTCTTGGCGCCTCGCCCAAAGTGGCACTTTAAATGGCTCCTTGATTGGAGTGGCCCCATGCTGTGAGTAGCCCCGTGAATAATGCCGCCTGTCTGGGCGTCTGTACTTCAGGGCGTAAGGCAAAGAGGTACAGGGAGCAGTGGCGCGAAGGAAGAAAGAGTCCGGTTAATAGAGATGCCCCACCTCGATTGGATTGACCGTTGCAATTTCAGAGCGCTTTCGTAAGTCTCTGTAGCAGTAAATCCTGCAAAGGGCCTAGATAACGATTTATGCTCGGTGACCCGAGCATCTTTGTATAAGCTAAAGAACTCACAACTCAACAAACTGATTAACACAACACACTCAAATAAGGAGAAGCGGTATGCCGCGAGTAAATCTAGAAGGTAGTTCTTCCATCGTCACAGGCGGTGCTTCAGGAATTGGAGAGGCCTGTGCACGCCAATTGGCTGAGCTGGGTTCGAAGGTCGTCATTGCTGATCTCAATGAGGAGCGTGGCACGCAGGTCGCCAATGAAATCGGCGGACAGTTCGTTAAGTGCGACGTCTCCAGCATCGAAGATGCCGACGCTGCAGTTGCTGCAGCGGCTGCAATGGGACCTCTGCGTGCTTGCGTGAACTCAGCGGGCCTCGGCGCCGCGGGTCGTACTGTCAGCCGCGATGGTGAGCCCTTTCCACTCGACAAATTCAGCTTTGTGATCAAGGTGAACCTCATCGGGACGTTCAACATGCTCAGCCGCGCGGCTGCGCAAATGGCGAAGCAGGAGCCGCTGGACGATGATGGCGGTCGCGGCGCGATCGTGAACCTCGCCTCGGCAGCCGCTTTCGACGGGCAGATTGGTCAGTGTGCCTACTCTGCGTCGAAAGCGGGTGTTGTTGGCATGGCGCTCCCAATCGCTCGGGACCTTGCTGCGGTGGGTGTTCGTGTGAATACCGTAGCACCAGGACTCATCGATACGCCTATATACGGTGAAGGACCTGAATCGGAAGCATTTAAAGCACACCTGGGTAAGTCAGTGCTTTTCCCCAAGCGCTTGGGCTCCGCTGAAGAGCTCGCGTTCTCTGTGATCGATTGCATCACTAACCCCTACATGAACGCAGAGGTTATTCGCCTAGATGGTGGTATCCGTATGCCGCCAAAGTAAATGTGGTTTAAACGTCACTGGTGGGCGTTGATCGCCCCTCAAGAGAAAAGCCCTCAACCGTTGTAGATGAGGGCTTTTTTTTGCTTCAGAAATTATGGCCAACGATCTGTCATTAATTAACAGCGTCTTCGGGTTGTGCTCCGAAATTATCGAGGAAGGCCCGACGTATCACTAGCCCTGTGATCCCGGGCACTGGCCGTCGTCATCGTCATCGTCATCGTCATCGTCATCCGTCGAATTATCGTCTGATCCATCAGTCGTTCCATCAGAGCCATCAGAAGAGTCTGATCCATCGGCAGTATCTGAGTCGTCAGAGGCTACTTCACAGGCTTCGTCGTCTGAACTCGAGCCGCTGTCGTCATCGCTAGAGCTTGAGTCGTCATCATCCGAACCCGAGTCATCATCGTCATCGTCGTCGTCGTCGAATTCATAGCCACCATCCGGTCGACCTGGATCCTCAAACTCTAATTCGTCAGCAACGCCATCCAGCGGATCCTCATCCTCCAGCTTCACCAGGAACCCTGTGGAGATTTCAGCAAAGAACGCGCTTGCAGGAACGTCACCACCTCCAATTGACTCGTATTCGGTATCAGAATCCACCGCGAACTGGAGGCCTAAGAGGGTAATGCTCTCCTCAGCGACATAGTCGTCAACCGGCGCCTGCAGCGATATCTCTTCTTCGTCCTCATCTTCGTCCTCGCGGTCGACCCGTGTCGCGACAAGGGCGCCATCAACGTCGATTGCTTCAATTTCGAGGAAGTCACCCACCATGAGGTCTTCAAAGTTAAAACGCTGGTCACGATTGTCTCGGTCATCATCCATTAACGTTTGCGCGTTGATGGCAACGTTGAGAACACCGACTCCAAGATTCAACGTGACCGTCTGCGCAGATTCATTAAGCGCACTCACTCGCGCTTCTATCTCGATGCGTCCTCTTCGACTCTTGATTTCTTCGGCGATGAGCACATCACCAGAGAACGTACCTTCCACCTGAACGATTAAGCCGTCTTCTAGGGTCAGATTGCCGGGAATGAGCTGGGCGGACGAAGCATCAACGGTTGTACCGTTAAGGGTGAAAGTGTTGGTGGTGGCGTCAAAGCCACTAATCGTGCCTTCAGTGGTGAACTCATCGTCGTCACCCAGCGATGTATCGACATCTATCTCACCATCATCTTCCGCGTCTCCTCCATCGATACCCGTGGGCTCAATTTTTGTCGCATCGATAACTAAGCTATCTGCCGACGCAAGGGTTCCCTTCACCTCGACTAACAACCCATCAGCAAATGCTGATTCATCAATATCATCAAAGACTGCTGCGCTATAGTTCACCGCGTAGGTGCCTAACATGAAAGTTTCAGCCGTCGTATCGAGAACGTCGACCGCACCATAGACTTCCACCTTGGTGACACCTGCCACGAAATTCTCGAGCTCGACCCTTGTGGCGCGAATATTATTTCCCGACTCGGCAAACCCGTAGATTTCGACAAAATCCCCGGTGGCCAAAGACTCAAACGTTGTATCCTCGAATACGGTACCGGTCCTCTCTACCACGACATCTATGCCAAGCACCGTTATTTGACGAGCGTCGAGCAGTTCGCCCGACTCATTTGTCGCGCTCGTTATTTCGCTAATTGGCCCTTTCAAATTGTCATCGACAATAACGACCTCAGCGACACCCGTTTCGCCGTCCTCATTCACTGTTCCTTGGATAAATACCACCATACCGACGCCAAGATCGTCCTCAGTTGCAATCACACCATTAACAACGATGACCGCCTCTGACGTGTCGTACTCAACACCATTAACAAAAATACTTCCGAACTGCGTGATGACACCGATGGCCTTGCCACTCCCACTGATACCCGCATCGGTATCTCCCGCATCGCCACCACCACTGCCGGAGCCACCACCAGACCCCGACGAGCCTCCAGAGCCATCACCGCCACCCGTACCTATCGACCCACCCGAGACGACTTCGGGCGCAGAGCCACCGCCGCCACCGCAGGCGGTAAGTACAGCGGCAAGAGCAAACGTAAATAAGTGTCGGTATGTCATTTCTGTTTACCTTCTTCAGAATTCTCAAATATGGAGCGCTCAGTACGATCACTGGCATAGAAATAGATCCCCACCGATACCGCCTTATTTTTCACGACATCATCAGTGGAGGTAAATTGGCGTGCGCGGTTGGTAAGCCAGGCATCGTAAGTTTCGAGTAATGCCTGTGACTGTTCGTCGCTAAAAGCACGAAAATCCGCGACATCATCTGCACTTAACTGGTCAACCGACACCTTTCGTTGGAAAACTCGCTGATCGGGAGCGGCATCTATGTTGTGCGCAATGGTTGTTATTAACTCGTTGGCATCCGTCCCGAGGATCTCTAGCCGCTCAATAGGTGTTCCCATCGGTATGTAGGCATCGCTAAGTAATCGGACAGTAGTATCGCCATTTTCAACAGCGCCATTGCGTATCAAAAGCGCTAAAATGGAGCTTGCAGTCACGTCCGATCCGTAGCGCCGCACTAACTCCGCGAATGAGCCTGATTCACCCGTAAGCGGGAGTATCTTGGGCTGACCTTGGTTACTGAAATCTGGATCATTAGACCAGCCACTCATAACTTGAGCTGCTCGATTACGTTTTTGCTCGGTCTCGACTAGCTCAGCGTCACCTCCTTTACTGAGTCGGCTCACCTCTTTACGCGACAAGCCAGTGAGTGCTGATACGGCGCTTGCTGTGGCTTTTTGATTCTCACGCTGCAACTGTTTGTAGGCCTGCTCAACAAATACTGATCGAGCAATTTCCGAAAACGTGCCGTATGAAAAACCATAGCGAATCATGACGCGCACAAGTGGTGTGAGAACCTTTCTCAGTGCGTCATTCATGGACCGGAGTATTTGTTTTTGCGTTTCCATTTTTGGGAATTTAATCCCAAAAAAGATGAAAATCAAGATTATGGGAAAAAAATCCCAATTAATTTTCAAGCAGACGACATAATTTCACAGAAAGACCTCGAATTTCTTATTAAAAGAATTCAGCCGTTCGCTGCCAACTTCCGTAACACGTAGCGTATTTAACGCAAAAATTCACAGAATGGCGGCTACGTTCAATTTGCCGCTCCAATTCATGTTTCACTTGGTTAAACCAAGTAGATGGTGCGCTGATGTTGCCGACAAGATCGACGCGAGCCCCCATCGACAACCCGCGTTGTCATATCAGTTATCACTCACACATCGGAGTTCGGGATGGATAAGCCCACGTTTAAAGAGGAATCTCTCAACTATCACATCGAGGGAAAACCGGGGAAGCTAGAGGTACGAGCAACCACGCCTCTTGAAACACAAGCCGATCTTTCAATGGCTTACTCACCGGGTGTTGCACATGCCTGCGAGTACATTGTCGAAGACCCATTAAACGCTTCAAAGGTTACCGCCCGCGGCAACCTAGTAGCAGTTATCAGTAACGGCACCGCTGTGTTGGGCCTTGGGGCTATCGGCGCACTCGCTTCCAAGCCCGTGATGGAAGGCAAGGCGGTGTTGATGAAGAAATTCTCGGACATCGACACCTTCGATTTAGAGATCGACGAAACCGACCCTGAAAAGCTCGTCAATATCATCGCCGCGCTGGAACCGACCTTTGGCGGAATTGTGCTTGAGGACATCAAGGCGCCCGAGTGCTTTTATGTAGAGCGGCAGCTTCGCGAACGTATGAATATCCCAGTTTTTCACGACGACCAGCACGGTACGGCTGTTGTATCGACAGCAGCTGTGATCTCCTGGCTCAAGCTCACTGGCAAGAAGATGGAAGAGGTCAAACTCGTTATCTCCGGAGCGGGCTCAGCGAGTATGTCGTGTGCGGACCTCATCGTAAGTCTCGGTCTGAAGCGTGAGAACGTCTTCATGTGTGACAGTAAAGGCCTCATTTACGAGGGTCGCCAGGAGGGCATGAACGAATTCAAGGCGCGCTACGCACGTAAAACCGAGAAGCGAACCTTGGCCGAGGCCATGGAAGGCGCAGACATTTTCTTTGGTCTCTCCACCGGAAATTGTGTAACACAGGATATGGTCAAGCAAATGGGGCCAAGTCCCCTGATTCTTGCCATGGCAAACCCCAATCCAGAGATTCATCCAGACCTTGCACGCGAAGCGCGACCTGACGCAATCATCGGTACAGGGCGATCTGACTTTCCTAATCAGGTCAACAACGTCCTCTGCTTCCCATTTTTATTCCGTGGCGCGCTCGACTGTGGCGCGACAACCATCAACGACGAGATGAAGATCGCCTGCGCCTACGGCCTTGTCGACCTCGCACAGCAAGAAGCATCGGAGGAAGTCGCACTCGCCTACGATGGTCAGTCGCTCAAGTTTGGTCCCGACTACATTATTCCAAAGCCTTTTGACCCTCGGCTCTTCGAGCGCGTCCCTGTTGCCGTAGTCGAGGCTGCGATGAAGACCGGGGTCGCAAGTCGACCGATCGAGGACATGGATGCCTATCGCCGCATATTGAGCAAACACGTCAACCGCTCGGGTATGTTCATGCAGCCGGTGATTAACGCTGCAGCCAACAGCGGACTGAAGCTTGTCTACTCCGACGCGGAGAATGAAACCGTTATTCGTGCTGTGCAAACTGTGGTCGACGAGGCCATTGCCAGGCCCATTCTGGTTGGACGTCCCGATCGGCTAGATGAAATTATCGAAGAGCTCGGGCTTCGCATACGCTTGGGCGAAGATGTGGACGTCATCAATCCGCGTCAATATGACAAATACGAAGAATACTCACACGACTATCACCAAATCGCTGGCCGAAACGGTGTCTCAGTTGAGCGCAGTAGCGTACTCCTGCGTACTGACAGCACAGTTATTGCTGCCATGGCGCTTCGTAACGGCGATGCAGACGGCATGATCTGCGGAAAGGTCGGTCGATTTACCGACCACTTTCAGACGCTCCGTGCAGTGATCGGTACGCAAGGTAACGATGTTCGCGCATCAACCCTAACTACCTTGTTGTTTGACGATGGACCTCTCTTCATGACGGACTGCTTTATCGACCTGGATCCAACGGTCGAGCAAATCGTCTCAAAGACGTTACTCGGTATTGAGCAGGTACGTCAATTTGGTATCACACCTCGAGTGGCGCTCTTATCACACTCGAATTTCGGTTCTTCGAATGCGCCTTCTGCACGCAAAATGCGTCAGGCGAGTGAAATCTTGCGCGAGCGACTTCCGGACGTAGAGATCGATGGTGAGATGCATTCGCTTACCGCGCTCGACTCCGCGTACCGGCAAACCATCTTTGATAACAGTCAGCTTCAGGGTAAGGCCAACCTGCTCGTCTTTCCAGGGCTCGATGCAGCTAACATCGCTCTGGGACTTCTGCGCCAGAAAGCGAACGGTCTACTCATCGGACCTTACATGTCGGGGCTCAAACGTCCCGCGCACATCATGGTGAACTCGGCGACACCTCGTGCGATCTTTAACGTGAGCGCCATGGCGGCGGCAGAAATCCTGGGCAAGAAAAGTTAGCCTTTGCATACCTGAAAACTCCCTCTGCCGACAGTGAACGGTAGAGGGAAGATTCACTTGGTCAACCTCTTCTCCTACCACTCTCCTGCCAGCACTCTAATGCGGGCTTCCTCCAACGGATTCACGCCAAAGCAGAGTAATTTAAGCGCACGACAGGACTATGCACACTTTTTTACACGAGGAGCCATGGCCGCCCGTGCTGTCCGTGAACAGAGTTTTAGAGAGCGACTCTCAGGCCCTAAGCTTCATCCAAATCAGACTCACACTCGTCAACAATAAAGCTCTGAGTTCGATCTCGATCAAAAAGCTGTTCTTCATCGGCTGATAGCTCCGCCTGCGCAGCATCGGCTGTCATCTCAACCATAGCGGCTTCCATCGCGTGATAGCTGTCGAACCAGACCTCCATCATCACATCGAATTCGGGATCATCTGCACCATCTCCAGCCAGTATCGGATAGCGACGAACATACCTTAAGGCGTGGGGTGCTAAATATTTTTCACCGAGCTTACGGTGGTGCGTTTCGTAGTAATCGCGAAACGCCTCCTTGGTCAGCCCCGATTTTTTAAACAGCAACGTCACAACTTTGATCATGATCTTCGCTCCCTTGGCACCCTACGGGCGACCCATCCGACCCACTTTCAAATCTCGATGTCAGCGGATCGCTATCGCTCTCTCCGCGATCATTTCAGTGCAAATAAAGACCCGGCGATCTCACTTCATCGACTGAGATACAAGGTGGTCAGCGCCCTCTATCTTGGCGAACTGCTCCGCGCGCTGACTAAACATATTTTCCGGGCTAACAGATTCATGCTGAGCTGTTGCATCATCCGGGTCAGAGTAAAAACCGAGCACATACCCGCCCTTTGAATACCCGATCAGGGCTCGGAGCTCAGGGCTAAGACGACCCGCGTGATGGGGCGGACAAGAGAGATACTGGTTCTCTTCTTGCCGAAGCCAACCCAACGCATAGTGCATGAAGACACCCGTGCGAACTTCACTGCTGGTGGCATTCGCCCCGCCACCGTGCAACACCGTGCCGTTGTAGCAGAGCACTGAACCAGGGCTCATTTCCGCATAAGCGATCTCATGAGGCTCGGGTTGACGTTCCTTATCCCAAAGATGCGAGCCAGGCACAACCTGAGTCGCGCCGTTTGCCCGAGTAAATGGGGTAATCGACCAGATGGTGCTGAATAGAGGCTCTACCCTGCGAGGCAAATAGCCGCCCCAAATACCGCGGTCTCGATGCAAGATCTGTGCACTCTCCCCAGGGGCGATAGCAACGGCAGACGTAAAGTGCAGCTGTACATCATCGCAGTGCCGCTTCAAATATTGCCGCGCGGCGGCCAGCATCAAGGGATTCAATGCAACGTCACCACACGCCTCAGATCTGGCAATCAAGGCACCAATACGCTGCGTTTTGAACCCAGTAAACTCGTCACGGCCGTACACTTCTTTAGAGAGATACGGTGCGAGTTCATTGTTCAAACGAGCGATATCCGACTCAGCCAAGACATTATCCACAATGACAGCACCATCTCGCTCGATAGTGGCGACGATATCGTCGGTGCTGGCTGAACTAGGAAGATGCACGATGCTCGCCATCGCAGTTACCTCTCACTGTCGCCTGTTATATTTATTATCTGCCGCTTTGGACATAGTAAATCAATAATCGGGCGCGTCCACCGCCATTGAATTTGCGGGGGGGGCAGTAGCACTATCCGCCTTTCTCTGACTACTTACATACCCCGACAGAATCAAAAGCCGGTAGTGGTGTTGATTGCATCGGGTTCTAGGCTCAGACTCATCACAAGTCCCAATAATGATTTACGTCAGGCTGTCAGATAGTGAAAAGCAGCGCTAAACGTCAAAGAGGTGAAGTGTTATGACATCGCCCAATGCAGTGCACCACATTGCGATATCGACCGCCGATATGAAATCCCAGATCGCCTTTTTCACTGACGTCTTGGGCATGTCCCTGACAGGTCTATTTTGGATGCACGGTGTCCCCAATGCGTGGCACGCCTTCCTAGCCATGGGCGAGGCATCTTTTTCCTTTGTCTTCATCCCAGGCAATGAAGGTAAAGACACAGTCATGGGCCAGACCCATGCAGGCACCGGTGCAGGCTCCTCGGCACCTGGCACCATGCAGCACATTGCGCTGAACGTCGACACCATGGAAGACCTGCTGAATATGCGCGACCGAATCCGCTCCAGAGGCGTACCCGTCTTCGGGCCTTTGGATCACGGTCTTTGCCATTCGATTTACTTTGCTGGACCCGAGCATCTTACCCTCGAGGTAGCCACCACCGATTGCGTCGAGCACCCCCTCGATTCGGAGGGGACTTGGATTGATCAAGAAGTGGTAGACCTAGCAGGAATATCCCCGAGAGAACTGCAGTCCTTCATCCACCCCGCTGAATTTGAAGGCCAGAGCGGTGGTGTCGAACAACCCGATTACGACGCGACAAAGCCTCACTTGGGCTATCCCAAAGAGGTGTATCCCTCCATGCTAAAAATGTCAGACGCGGAGTTCAGAACCCGCCCCGAGGATCGTGAACCGCCGGGCCTGAGTAAGACCAAATAAAGCCAGCTATACGGGGAAATTGTATTCCCGCAACCACCCTAGAACATGTTGGGCTGCCTCTGAGGCCAACTCGGGTTGACCCATGTAATAGTGATTCGCACCCTTGATATCGATGCGAGCTTTTCGGTGATGCGACACCGCGTCGAATAAACCCTGAGTATGACTGGGCGTACAGGCATCATCCGCGGTATTTCCTACTACCAAGACGGGCACCCTTACCTGAGCCAAACTCGTTGGGCCACAGGCGTTGGCGTCGTCGATACTCCATTGCGACAACCAACTGCGGAGCGTGCAAAAACGCGCCAAGCCGACCGGTCCGTTATTCACAACCTTGGGATCACCGAGATAACAGCTGCCTGGAGTACGATCATTCGGATCGATTGATGGGTCTAACCATCTCGGGTCCGCCATCGTGCCGTGTGTCACGAAAGCAAACTCATCATTAAATCGCCCTTGCCGCTGGAGTTCATCCAATTTTTCCTTCACCCAAGCCGTTATTCTGCGGTTTCTCGCGACCTGCGCAGCGCGATATCGCTCGAGGAATTCACCCGTAAAAGGGAGGGAGACGTCAGGGCCGTAAATGTCGAGCTCAGAGTCCCGAAGCTCGGGGTTTGTTTCATCCAAAATGGATGCGTCAATCCACTCAGTGAGCGTGCCATGTCGAGAAACATGCGCAGCCATCATGATGATTGCATCAGCAGGTAACAGACCTGCTCGGGTCAAATCGGGTCCACCACCGCAGGGACTTGATGTCACCGTAGGGTTTTCGGCCTGTGCTTGGTAAAACGCTGAGAGCGAACCCCCACCGCTCCAGCCAAGCAGCACAACGTATTTGTAGCCTAGGACCTCGCGCGCATGACGCATGCAAGAACCGAGGTCGACAGTCACCTTTTCCATATTGAGCGCATAGTCTGCGCCGCGATAGCGGCTGTCACATGCCAGCACGTGGACTCCTGCGCGCGCGAATGTACTCATGATAGGCAGCCAGCCCGTACCGCCAATGGGATGCATAGTCAGCAAGCAGGTATCAGACGGCACCGATGTTCTAACAAGCGTACAGAAAACCGTGACTATATCCTCTGCGCCACCGTAGGTTTCTTTGAAGCCCGACTTCTCCACTGAGACGATCGGGAATGGCGTTCTTATAAGTTTTTCTGCCATCCTACCCTCCGCTTTTTTATCACCTTAGCATCGACTATTAAAAACGTGAAAGCGCAAAAACCTTTGTAACCCAGCGGCTAAAAGTCATCGCTTTGGCAACTAAATCACGTACTCTGTTCGCACAATGATAAAACGCGTTCACACGAGGTAACCCATATGTTCAATGCATTACTCGCCACCAAAGAGGACGGTAATCACAGCGTCAACGTCACTGAAATTGATCACTCGGTACTCGCCGACTCAGGCGTCCTGATCAAAGTGGACTTCAGTACCATCAACTACAAAGATGCCTTGGCGGTAACGGCTGCGGCACCCATCATTCGGCAATATCCATTGGTGCCCGGTATCGATCTCGCCGGCACCGTCGAAGAGAGTGATGATCCCCAATGGTCCGCTGGCGACAAGGTAGTGGTAAACGGCTGGGGCATGGGTGAAGGGCTTTCGGGCGGCCTCGCACAATACGCACGCGTTCCTGCAAGTTTTCTAATCAAGCTCCCGCAAAACATGTCCACGCGCCATGCGATGGCGATTGGTACCGCCGGTTACACCGCTGCTCTTTGTGTAGACGCGCTTGAGGCACAAGGTGTTACGCCTGATGACGGTGATATCTTGGTCACAGGTGCCAGTGGTGGCGTGGGCAGCGTCGCAGTTGCGCTATTGGCGGCAAGAGGATTTTCGGTAGCCGCATCCACAGGCAAGCCCGACGCAGCGGATTACTTAAAGCACCTTGGCGCCTCATCAATTGTTGATCGAAATACGCTTTCAGAGGCGGGTAAGCCACTCCAAGCCGAGCAATGGGCCGGGGTGGTTGATGCTGTTGGCGGTAATACGCTGGCCAATGCGTGTGCACAAACTCGATACGGCGGCGTGGTAACGGCCTGTGGTCTCGCCGAGAGCGCCGCTCTACCTGCTACCGTAATGCCTTTCATATTGCGCGGTGTCATTCTGCGCGGCGTCGACAGTGTCATGGCCCCGGCAGAACCGCGTCTGTCCGCATGGGCCCGTCTCGCACGCGATATGAATCTCGACTTACTGGAGACCATGATTACCGAAATCGGCCTGTCGGAGGTTAACGCTGTTGCCCCAGACGTGCTCGCTGGAAAAATCACCGGGCGTCTATTGGTTGACGTTAACCGCTAACGGTTGCTCCGAAGTGAGCGCTTGATAAATCGCTGCGAACGGCTCTGCTAACCCGACAGCTGACTCATTTAGGGTCAGCCCAAGTCGGACCATGACGAGCTCAGCCTCGGGCACGACCACCACGAATTGACCGGAATTTCCTCCAGCATGAAAGGTGTTAGCGGGCAACTCGGGGTAGTCGGAGAGACGTGTATTGAGCCAGAAACTCAAGCCGTAAAAATCCGCTGTGTCTGAGGGTGTAACAGCAAGCCGTTGCCAGTCTTGTGATAACAGTGCGTCTCGTCCGTGCCAGGCGTCTAGCCACCACTGCCCATAGCGCGCCCAATCTCGAGCTGTGAGATAGGCAAAGCTCGAGCCAACCTGCACGCCGCTGATATCAGGTTCGAGAATGGGATCATCCAAACCCAAGCGCTGATTGACCTCGCGATCAATCCAGTCCACATAAGCCTCGTCGTCAAGGGTGGACTGCCACAAGTAAGACACCACATTCGTATCGCCGCTTGAGTAAACGAACTCCTCACCGGGCGCAACGCGCTGCCCCTGCGCTAGAGGCACCTGCCACATCGGCACGCCGCCGTAAAGCATCTCAGTAACATCATCACCCGGCAGGTAACGCTCATCGAAATCAAGGCCGCTTGCCATAGTCATGAGGTGCTTGAGCGTCATTTCAGGAGCAACACCTTCGCTGATATTGGATGCTACACCCAGTCCCTCAACGCGATCTTTTACTGGCCACGAGAGGTCCATCAGCCTGCGACCCACCTGAACCCCTACATAGGAGGCCATAAGGCTCTTATTCATCGACCAGCCCTGCAGTCGTGTTCTTGGCCCTACGGGCGCGGCGTAACGCTCAGTGACGATTTCACCCTTGTGCATGACTAAGACAGCCAGTGTGTTGCGTCCACCCTCCGCTGGCTCTGCAAAAAGTGCATTGATCGCTTTTTCGATCTCGGGATCACCAGATTCATACTGCGAAGCGGGTGCGGCGCGAGCGTCGCCGTTTTCTGACAACGCGTCTGCGATTGTTGACTGTGAAGGCTCGCCATGAAGCGTGCAGCCGTAGCGATCACGATACGTCGCAGTCGCAGACGCTGTAAGAATGCTAACCGTTGCCTCGCGGTCGCCGACCTCCGCATCAACAAATCGGTCCATGCCAGCCACCGTGGCCATGCGTGGCAGGATGTCTTTTTCTAATACAAATTCCGCGGGTAATTGGCTGACGAATACGCCCGAGCAAAGTTGCTTTGCCGAGTAGCCAACACCGATTTTTGCCGCCCCATCTAATGCCCAGACAAAGGCAACGATGACTAAGGAACCTAGAACAAGTGCAATTCGGCGCATGCGTTTCTCACAATAAATTTAGGGTGAATTAACCTGAAGCAGTCGAAGTGTAGCGATCAGACCCGGGCTTAAAAAGACTGTTTCAGCACTAGTCTATGATCGTGTGGTTCGCGTCAAAAATCTCATTGATCAACGCCGTGACGTTCGCCAGCGCGAGTAGGACTACACCGATAACTAAGGCCAGTCCCGACTGTGAGGGCAGTAAATTTGAGGCGTCTAACGCATCGAACAAGATAGGAAGACCACCCATGACATCTAGCAAGCCTAAAGCAATCAGCGCATACCCCAACCATCTAAAGATCCCCGAGGAGCCAATCCACGGCTTCGAAACAACGCCCTGTAAATTAATGTAGTCGTTCATGAACTCCCCCCGCAAGGTTAACTGTGCCGCAGGGGTGAACGGAAAAGCAAGCAGGCTTCAAACATCGGAGCACATGCTGCGTGACAGGCTCTTCACTACAACTGCATTCGAGAGAAGTAATCCCTCGCTGCCACCATCACACGTGGCGCCAAGATGATCGTGCTGACCATGGTCGGTAAGGCCATCAAACCATAACTTCCAGAAATCACGTTAAAAACAACGTCGACACTTACGCTGGCGCCGAAAATAACCGTGGCAATGAAAAACCATCGAAAGTAAGCCTGCTTATCGGCACCCACCAAGAAGCCAAAACATTTGGCGCCGAAATACCATCCAGTAAACATGGTGGTTGTGCTCAAAATAAGCGCAACGAACGCCAATGCCAAAAGTCCGGGCGTACCCATTTCGGTTTGAACCGCATTGGCTGTCAGCGTGATCCCTGACAAATCTCCGGGCGACTGCCAATCGCTCGCGAGGAGAATAACCAACGCAGTGCAAGTACAGATCAGCAAGGTGTCAAAGATCGGGCCAAGCGTGGCAACCATGCCCTCTCGAATGGGTTCATTGGTTCGCGCGGCGCCATGCGCCATGACCTCGGTTCCAACACCGGCTTCATTGGAAAAAACGCCTCTACTCACACCGATCAGCATAATGCCGATAAAGCCACCGCCGACAGCTGTTGGATTGAAGGCCTCAGAAACGATCAACCACAGTAATGCAGGTACTTCAGTGATATGGGTTAATACCACATAAAGCGTCATGGTCACGTAGACCACAACCATGGCAGGAAGTGAGCGCACGGCAACCTTTGCAACCCTCGGCAAGCCACCAAAAATCACAACCCCGACCAGCACCGCCAAGATAATTCCAGTGGCAAAACCGGACCAAGACGGCGGCGCACCATCAAACACGGTTTGCCCGATCAGTGCTGTTAATTGGTTTGCCTGAAACATCGGCAGCGTGCCGATCATTCCTGCAGCGGAGAACAAAACAGCAAGTGGATAATAGGATCTCGGCAGGGCTTCTCGGATAACGTACATGGGGCCGCCCTGCAGGTTGCCCTCACTATCCAAACCTCGATACATGACACCCAATGAACAGGTAAAGAACTTGGTTGCAATACCGACTACCGCCGACATCCACATCCAAAAAACGGCGCCTGGCCCACCCGCGACGATCGCGAGCGCCACGCCTCCGATATTTCCCAAGCCCATGGTGTTTGAGAGCGCTGCAGCCAAGGCTTGAAAATGCGATAACTCGCCCTGTTCATCAGGCGTGTCGTAACGTCCAGACATCACCGCAAAGCCATGCCCCAAATGTCGGTACGGCAGTGCGCGCGAGATAACGAGAAAGAAAGCGCCACCACCCAAAAGAAGGGCAACCATTGGTAAACCCCACACCGCATCGGCAAAGGCGACAGACCAGGCTTCTAAATTTTCGAACATCGTTTTTTCTCACTGCAGCACATCTGAGTTACCCAGAACACCTACTTCAAACCAAAGAGTTCCAGATTTAAAAATGCGCGATCGCTATAGATTTGCTAGGTACTATACACAGTAGATGGCGGCGACACCTACGAGGTCTAAGTGGACGACATCGGCATCCAGCGCGGATTGAGGAAGTTGATCGCTGCATATCGACTAAAGGAAATAGACCCAAAGGAAATCGACCTCACCAACCCCAACAACCCCAATAACCCCAACAACCTAGTGATTGAGGCTTAAGGTGCTTAACGAAGAGACATGACAAAAACACTTTTTTACATCCTCACTATTGCAGGCGCACTTGTGCTTATTTTTGGCACGCAACCGGCGCTCAAGAAATTGAACATAAGACTTGAGGATCCCCACATTGAAAAAGTGACCGGGGCCCTCGTCGCGATTTACTTTTGTCTGACGGCATTCATTTATGTAACCACTGCGCAATAGCGCTCTCATCAGCACTTTTGAACTCAACGTTCTGCAGTGTCATGATCAGCGGAACAGCGGCTTAATCACACAAGCCTGTACCAGAACAAAAGGCAACGGCGTTAGACCAAAACAACGCTCGAAACCAATAATAAGAACAGGAGAAACTTCATGACATCAACTTTATTTAATGGAAAGACCGCTCTGATTTCGGGTGGTGCCTCAGGCATTGGTCTTGCAACTGCAAAGCGCTTAATTGCGAGCGGAGCAACGGTTTGGATCACCGACATTCAGGACGAACTGGGAGAGCAAGTGGCCGAAGAGATTGGTGCCACATATGTTCATCTGGATGTAGTGAATGAAGAAGAGTGGATTTCGGTAGTGGAGCTCATCGCCAGCCAGGGGCAAGGCCTCCACTACGTCATGAATAACGCAGGCATTGCAGCAAATGGCAATCTCGAGACTGAGACTGTTGATGGCTTTATGAAAACAATTAACATCAATCTCCTAGGTGTCTTCCTAGGTTGCAAAGTCTGTGCACCACTCATGCAAGTGTCGGGTGGCGGTGCCATCGTTAATGTGTCGTCGATTTACGGCATGGTCTCATCTCCCAAGGTGCTCGCTTACTCGGCGTCCAAGGGCGGCGTACGAGCCATGACCAAATCGATGGCCCTCGATCTTGCAGAGCGCGAGACGGGTATTCGAGTAAACTCCATCCATCCGGGATTCGCCGCTACCCCACTCGTTGAGAACGCCATCGCGGAGCTCGAACCCGAGGAAGGTGAGCAATTCTCAGCACAGATTGCTGCGCGTGCAAAATTGGGTCTCGCTGACCCCGACCAAATAGCCGCTGCCGCTGTTTTTTTATTTTCTGACGACAGCTCTTTCATGACAGGGTCAGAATTGGTTGTCGATGGTGGCTACACCGCAGGCTAGGAGCCATAGCGCAAGTTAGTGCCTAAGCCACTGGCTAACTGCAATTGCGATCAACAGGTAAGAAGAGCTCATGATCAGAATGACTTCCCAAAAAATTGACCCTCAAGCTTTCATAGGGCGGCTCGTCTTTTACGTGTCGCTGCTTTATCTCGGGTTTGCCGCCGCGGTAGGCGCCAAAGACACTCCAGTTAACCACCCGCAAACACCGCTCTTTGGCGACACCCACCTGCACTCCTCCTGGTCGACCGATGCGGGTATGGGCGGTGCCAGCTTGGGGCCCGAGGTCGCTTACCGTGCGTCACGCGGTGACCGAGTCACCAGTCATACGGGTCTCAGCTTTCAGCTGGACCGTCCGCTGGACTTCGTGGTACTCGCTGATCATGCCGAGAACTTAGGGCTGGCAGATTTCTTGCGTCGTTCAGATCCCTTAGTACTCAACAACGCGACAGGTAAACGTTGGCATGATTGGTTAAAGGCCGGTAATGGCACGCTGGCCTTTCAGGAATGGCTCATGAACGACAACGTCGACATGATCAAAGAGCCCGCCATGGCACTGGATGCGTGGACAAAATCCACATCTTTGGCAGATGAGTTCTATGACCCGGGCACCTTTACTACCTTGCATGGCTTCGAATGGACCTCACACCCAGGTGGAAACAATATCCACCGCGTGGTTGTCTTTCGCGACGACAAAGTCCGTACTCAACAGATCCTGCCGTTCTCACAATTTGACTCCACCGACCCTGAGGACTTGTGGCAGTTTCTCGCCGACTACGAAAAGGATACCGGCGGACGTGTATTGGCGATCCCTCACAACAGCAATCTGTCCAATGGACTTATGTTCGCCACGCGCCGTATGGGCGATAAAGGACCTATGACTCAAGCCTATGCGAAGCAGCGCTCCCACTTCGAGCCGTTAGTTGAGATTACCCAGATTAAAGGCACCAGCGAGGCACACCCATTACTTTCACCCGATGATCAGTTTGCCGATTACGAATTACTGGATATTGCCAATATCAGCGGCAAAGCCGCGAAAGAGGAATGGATGTTGTCGGGCGAGTATGTCCGCTCGGCGATGACGAATGGACTCGCTATTGAGCAAAATATCGGCACCAATCCATTTCAATTTGGTGTCCTAGGCAGTACCGACGCACACACATCCCTGCCATCGCCGCGCGAGGACAACTTTTTCGGAAAAGCTCATATCGCAGAGCCCGGTAAAGACCGAATCAACAAGGTGCTCATTCAAGGCGCCATTCCCGACCTGTCTATGCACATCCGCGATCTTGGCGCCTCGGGCCTGGCAGCTGTATGGGCAAACGAAAACACCCGTGAATCTATTTGGGATGCCATGGCGCGTCGAGAGGTCTATGCAACGACCGGAAGTCGAATGACTGTGCGATTGTTTGCGGGATGGTCGTTTTCAGAAGCCGACTTAAATAGCCCTGACCGTGCAGCAATTGGCTACCAAAAAGGCGTTCCTATGGGGGGGGTACTAAGCGCCTCCGCCACCAAGCAACCACTTACCATAATGGTCAGTGCGGCGAGAGACCCCCTCGGCGCCAACTTGGATCGCATTCAGATCGTCAAAGGTTGGGTCGACAAAACAGGCGCCACCCACGAGCGCATCTTTGATGTTGCCGTAAGTGACGACAGGACGATATCAGAGGCGGGCAGAGCAAATGTCGCGGTAGGTAGTACCGTGGACCTAACAACAGCGACCTACGAGAACACGATTGGTGACGCCTTGCTCAGCGCACTCTGGACCGACCCGGACTTTGATCCTTCCCAAGCTTCCTTCTACTACGCACGGGTTATCGAAATCCCGACGCCCCGATGGAACGCCTATGATCGCGTCCGATACGGAGCTAAGTCAGAGGTACCTGTAACCGAAGTGGTGCAAGACCGCGCCTATACAAGCGCAATTTGGTATCGGCCATCGCCCTAAGTATTTCACCGCTAAAACCATCTCCGCCACCTAAAAAATGCGAGCATAGCGAGGCTGATGGCGCCACAAACAAAAATAAGCCAACCGAAAGCTTTAGGCTGGTCTAAACCGGGTACACCGCCAATATTTACCCCCAAAAGACCAGTTAAGAAGCCAAGAGGCAGAAAGATCACTGCCACAATCGTAAAGATGTAAGTCTTACGATTCATATCGTCGGCAAGCCTCGCAGATAGCTCTTCGTGCGCAAGGATCGCTCGATCTCGAACCTGGTCAAGATCCTCAATATAACGGATGAGTCGGTCAGTAATATCTCGCAGTCTTACTCGTGAGTATTCGTCGAGCCAAGAGAGGTTTTCACTACTTAACTTTGCGAGCGCTTCGCGCTGGGGTGACAGATAGCGTCGCATGAACATGGCGCGCTGCCTTAGTTTGACGATCGACTGCCGTGCGGCAGCCACATCCATCGTATCGATTAAGCTCACGATGTCATCAACTTGCTCCTCGAGTTCGTTTATGGCTCCGGCCATATCGTCGGTAATACTTTCAACCCAGTTCACCAAAAGCTCTGGGATAGTTATCGCACCCTCTCCCGCTGCCAGCGAATCGATCACGGATTGCGTAGAAGCCAGTGGCTTAAAACGGCTACTGATAATACGAGCACCGTCAGTCCACAGCCGCACAGAGATCATTTCCTCAGAGCCTTGCTCGCGATCACTACTCAGTCCGCGCAAAGTCACGATAAGATTGTCCGCGCGCCTCAATACTCTCGGTCGCGTCTCTGAGCTAGTAAGTGCGCTGGCGGCAATATTATTGAGTCCAGCAACATCCATCAGCCAAGACGTGATGTCATCCTCACTGATATCAAAGTGGAGCCAGCTTCCCTCCCAAGCTTCTAATTCCTGCATTGAACTTACAGAACCCTTGCCATCAAGTTGATAGGCGTGGAGCAGATTGGCCGGTAGGGTTTTCTGAGAATTGATCATCGAATCTGAGTGATTGTTTATTATGTCGGCCAAAAGTCACCGAATTTAACGGTGAGTGCAATCTTTTTATCCACCCCATGGGGTTTGTGGATGCTCGGCGTTGGTCTGGATATCTAAAAAATCCTCCAATCAAATTGCGAAATGGGTAGTATGCGCGCTGGGTTTACTGGAGGCGCCAATGCGCAGAATTATTCTTTCAATTGTTCTAGCGGTGCTCGCTTCCGCAGCACACGCTGACTACTCGCGCCTCTATTTTGATCACACGCCCACCACCTCTACTCAATCGGGCAATACTGAAATTGCGTTTCGCATTTTCAACCGCGGCGCTGATAACCCAAAACTGCTTCTCATCATGGGCTTAGGTGGTGCAGGCGTTGCTTGGGGTGATGCCTTCATTCAAGGACTTGAGTTCGAAGGGTTCGAGATCATCGTGATCGACAATCGCGATACCGGGAGCTCTACAATGTTTACGGACTGGGGAAAACCCACGCTTTGGTGGCAAATACTCAAGTACGAGCTAGGCTTCTCCGTGGACGCGCCCTACAGCCTGAATGAGATGGCAGCCGACAGTATTGCCGTGCTCGATGCGGCTGGCTATGAGCAAGTTCACGTCATGGGGGTTTCCATGGGGGGCATGATTGCTCAGATACTCGCGGCGCAGTATCCAGAGCGCGTCGCCAGCCTGACTTCTGTTATGTCGACAACCTTTGCGCCTCATCTTCCGCCCCCAACGGCAGCGGCAGAAGGCAACCTCAGATCGCTCGCTGAGGGTGACGCTGAGGCCTCGCGCGAGGAAGCTATGCGCAACCGCGGTTTCTATCCGGAGTCGATGGAGCGTCACCTTATGGCCGTGTTCAGCACAGGCGATCGAACTGAGGAAGTTCAAAGGATCGACAAGCCTACACTCGTCATTCATGGCTCCGAGGATCCTCTCATTCCACCGGAGCACGGGGTACATACAGCTGAGCAAATTAAGGGCGCTAAGTTTGTTCTCGTCGAGGGGATGGGACACAACCTTCCCGAGCGCTTCCACCCACAGATAATCGGATTAATGTCAGCGCATATCAACAAAGCTCACACTCCATAGTTGGCGTAACGCATACCCGTCAGCAAAGCGCAGTATCACCTCACATCTAACCGTCAGATGGTGGGCTCTACCATTACTCGATCTCCCACTCTCCCTAATCGCAAAAGTGTGTACGATAGTCGGTGTCATCTAACTTAAAGTACTGGGCGATGATGCTGCGAGACATTGGTGACCTGTAGCAGCAAGAGAGCAACCTTGACGTACGATGACCATAAAGGAGGCACAATCACATGCGACACACGCCAACCAAAGCACTCTTCTTTAAGGGGCGCATAACTGTCAGCGAAATAGTCCTCTCCCTGATGATTTCGGTAATCTTCTCCAGCTCAATTTGGGCGCAAGAGACAGCGCAGTCAGGGCTAGACTCACTCATCGATGGTCTTCATCAAGACGCCCATGAAGGAAACTTTGACACCTATTTCGATCGCTATACAAAAGATGCTGTCTTCATGGGAACTGATAAGACAGAGCGATGGACAATTGATGAATTCAAGACCTACGCGGCGCCTGCATTCGAGGATGGGCATGGCTGGACCTATCGGGTTGTCGAGCGAAACTGGGAAGGCGACAGCAATACCCGCTGGTTCGACGAAATTCTATTCAACGAGAAACTGGGACATTGCCGCGGAACGGGTGTGGTCAAAAGAGTGGACGGCAATTGGAAGATCGCCCATTACTCGCTGACCCTACTCATCCCAAATGACATTGCCGAGGTTGTCGGCAACCAGTCAAAACGTGCCGATAATTGAATTGCTCCTGAGCCAAAGACGTCAGCGACGGTCCTTTCAGAAATAGCAGGCGGTGAGTATGCAATCGCAAAAAGGCCAGACGAGCACCGTGATGCAGGTCTTTGCCTGGCTCAGTTTTATGGCGCTAGGCGTACTGTTTTTTGGTGATCAGCTCGAATCACAATACAACCCCAACCGCCAAGTAGAGACACAGCAATCCTCCAACGTCACAGAGGTGCGCCTGCAACGCAATAGACTTGGCCATTACGTCACAGCAGGGACTATCAATAACCAACCCGTCACTTTCTTGCTCGATACCGGTGCCACGGGTGTTGCCATACCGACAGCTATCGCCAAAACACTCGAACTGACGCGTGGCAGACCGATTGCCACACGCACAGCAAACGGCATCGTGACTTCCTACCTGACAGCACTCGATGAAGTAAGTGTTGGCGGTATCAGAGTGAGGAATGTCGGAGCCACAATCGCTCCGGGACTCAGAGGTAACGAAATCCTTTTGGGCATGAGCTTTCTCAAAAACATTGAGTTTGCCCAGCGGGGTGATACGTTGATTCTTCGGCAATACTCTAGCAACTGACGGCGCTAATCTAAAAAGCCTTGCTCTCTAGAGCGCACTGAGCGTTGCGCTCGTGACATCAGCGTGTAAACAAAAACGCCCCTGTTAGGGGCGGTTGCGTTGTGAAATGGTTCAAGCGCTAAAACTGAGTGCTCAGCGCGAGACGAACATTCAGAGGCGCGCCGACAGTCGCTTGGTGAGTGCTATGCGCGTTAGGGAAGTAGAGCTCATCAGTTGCATTCTCGACGTTGAGTTGGAGTGTCGTTTGCTCTGATAACTGATAACGCAGAGACGCGTCGATACGGGTATAGCTCGGTAGTACCGCACTATTACTGTTATTAATGAAGCTCTCACTCTGATGGGTAAGCCCCAAACCGACTTCCAAATCATTTGTTAGCGAAAACTGATTCCAGATTGAGAACATCGAGTCGGGAAGTTCACGAGGCTTCAAACCCGTTCGCCCCATACGGTTTACCTGCTCTCCATCAAGAGCGCTGTATGCAGCCGACACTTGCCAGTATGAGTTCACAGTGCCTTGGAGCTGAAACTCAAAACCATCGACTTGCGATTCGATAACGTCGAGCGTTGCCGGGTCATTATCCGCCACTTGGGGTGAGCGCTGCTCGATTTCAAAGGCAGCTGCAGTGAAACTGAGCCCTGAAGCAAAATCGTATTTCAAGCCCACCTCGCGGTTACTGAACGTATTCGGCGCTAGCTGGTCGTTACTTCCATTGATATTGGCAAACTGCTCTCCGCTACGAGGTAAAAACGACTCGCTGTAGCTGGCATAGACCGAGATATTGTCGTCCGGTTTATAGACGACCCCCAGTCGTGGCGAGATTTCGCTGTCCGTGCGTGCCCGCGTCTCTGCTGCCACAACATTAAAGACTTCGATATCAAAGCTGTCATAGCGCATTCCTGCCACCAGTCTAAAGCTATCGGTCAGTGCGATCTCGTCTTGTACGTAGAGCGAAGTGACATCGATTTCCACCTCAGTGTCATCGTTGATATCCACGCCAAAATCGTTCGCGACTCGTAGCCCCGAAATATTTTCGCCAATGCCGCCCCGAATACTCAATCGGTCTGTAATAGCGAACACCTCCGTGTCTCCAAGCGACACATCCCAGAAGCTGTTATAGCGGTCCTGGTTACTTTTGGTGGAAATTACTTCTGCACCAACAAGTATTGTGTGCTCAACATCACCCCAATTAGATTCACTGACAAGACCCGCAGACAAAATAGTGTTTTCACGCTGTGTCGTATCGAGATAGCCGTCTAAAGTGACTTGGTCAGGCGTTGAAACTTCACTGTATTCCGACGTGTAGAAATTCTGATATCGCTTGTCGTAGTCACCATGGAAGGCAGAGATATTTGCTTTCAACGATTCGCTGAAACTGTATTGCAACGCAACTCGCCATAAATCGGCTCTCAAGTCCGAGGTGTTAACCTCAGGGTCACCAAAAACAATGTCTTTAAACGCTTCGATAGGTCGGCCATCAGCACCGGTGGGAACGCCTCTATCGATAAATCGCTCGTGGTCGATGTACTCATAGGAAATATCGATCTGACTGTTCGCCGTCTCGAAGTGCAAGGTGGGGTTTATCCCGACGCGATCTCCATCGTAGTAATCGCGGTGGTTATCCAGATGCTCAACCATAGCGTTCAGCCGAAAAGCCGTCGAATCACTCAGGCCTAAATTGTAATCAAGCTGCCCACCCAACTCTCCAAGGCTGTCAACATTCAGCGCAGCCTGTGTAAATTGACGCTCCACGGCGGCTTTTTTTGTAACTCTGTTGAGCACACCACCTGTGCCACCTCGTCCAAACAACAAGGCATTTGGGCCACGCAACACCTCTACCTGCTCTAGGTTGTAAAGCGGTCGATAGTATTCAACATCATCACGGACACCATCCATATAAAAGTCTGCCGTTGAGCGAACCCCTCTGAAAACGACCGCGTCCCGGTGCCCCTCACCCTGAGAAGTAGTGACGCCCGGCATATAAGCAACAATCTCACCCACGCTATTAAAACCGCGATCGCGGATATCATCTGCCGTCATCAAGCTGAGGCTTTGCGGAACATCTAGGATGGGTGTGGGTGTTTTCAGCGCATTCACCGTGTCCGAGTACAAAAACTGTCCGGAAACGACAACTTCTTCGATGGATTGAGCTTCACTCTCGCTATCGACTTGTGCAAGAGCTGACCCCGACAGCGTCAGGCTCAAAATCGAGATGTATCCAAAAAGTGTTTTCATGTGCACAGTAAATCAGTATGGGAGCGAAATGTTAATGAGAACAATTAGCATTTACAATATTATTTTGCCTCCCGCATGACTTAAGTTCGAAATTGAGCGCGAAAGGGTCTGCCTCAGTTCTACTGATTCTGTGATAGTTAACAGGAAGCCCCTGAGTTACGCCAAAGCTAGAGGCGCGTTAGAGCGCCCCAAGGATTACTTGCGCCGACAACTTCGAGGTGCGATGCAAATAAAGCGACGCATCTTTACAGGACTAATCGACCATACTGGGAATGCAGAAGCGGTAATCTGCTGTACCACTTACGATGCAATACCGAACGACTTTGGGGCCGTCGCCATCGTCTCTAACAACACCGGAAAAAGGCGTCATACCAGAATACTGGCCAATAATTCCTTTCGAGTCGACCAGACCGGCGAACCGATAACCGTAGGTGGCCTCGACTCGCGCAACAGGAACTACTCCCTCAAGCCCCCGATAGCACTTGAGCTCCTCAAAAATAACAGACTCAGGGTCACCCATCCGCGAGGTAATAAAGGGAGTCGCAACCGCCAGGCACTCTTCCTGAGTCATCGATCGCCCAAAATCTGCTGTATCGATTTCCTGCTCAGTAGGTGTTGAGGAACAGCCTATAAGGCCTACAGCAATTAAAGGAAGTATTATTTTTTTCATGGCGACACTCTCTGAGGTACGCTTACGTAATAACAATAGACTCAACCAGATCAGCCAACAAGGTCTCGAGTCAAAACCAGTAGGGGCATCGTACGTTGAGATCATATTTTGTCCGGCCAGACACTTATGAGACGCCGAAATGATTTGGCTTTCGAGCGCAGTATTATCCGCGCTGGTTGCTACCGTAACGTTTTGGGTCGCGCCGGCAGGTATCAGCCACGGCAATGCCGAGCCCGCGGGGTTCCTGCTTTTATGGACACGATACTCGGCGCACCTCGCCTTCTTCTTTCTTATCGTGGCGTTTAGCGCAAGCACTCTCAAGCGCTACAGCCATAATTTGGTTACCACTTACTTGATGCGCCACCGGCGGCAACTCGGCCTGGGGTTTGCGACAGCGCATTTCGCTCACCTTACAGCGCTCTCACTCTTCTTGAGTCAGCTGGGAAGCTTGGCCATGGACGCCGGTACCGCAGTAGCGGGTTTCGGCTACGTCGTCTTAATCGTCCTCACGCTCACATCCAATGATTGGAGCGTTAGACGTATGGGAATATCCGCATGGCGCCAACTACACACTTACGGCATAAACATTTTAATGCTGTATTTCTTTATCGCATTCAGCGCCACCTTGCTGACGAAAGGCGGCGCCATCTACGGACTTTACGTGGCCGTCATTATCTTGGCCGTTACCGCAAAAATCAGGATAAAACGGGCGCCTCGCCCTATTACTGCTGGCTGAAGTAGATATTTCTCAGGAAAATTTCTCGCTCTGGCGCACGTTCTTGGCTGAGGAATGCAATCAGATTCGTCACATCGGTCATATCCGAACCGCCATCGATTTCGGCAATGGGCAGTGCGACCGATTGCCACTCGTCGCTAATCCGGCGCTCACTATTAGGTCCAAAGCTCGCAAAATTATTGATCTGATCACCGCGTAAAAACGCTCCTGTTTGAAACCCGAGATTGAAATTTACGTCGTCGCTGCCACGAATCTCAAAGTGCAGTGTGCCCTGTTTGAATGCCGAAAGATCCTCGCCATGCTGTGCGTCCAACTCAAGGCTTGCACCCCACCAATCGCCCGCCCGCGTCTCAATACGCACCACGCCATCGGGTATCAGTTCGATCGCTGTCGTTCCCTCCCACGGTGTGAGCTTGAGCGTTGCGCTGGGGAACGTGGTGTCAGGTGAATCAGACGATAAAGTGTCATGCACAATAACCAGGTTCTGCTCGGTCACCTGCTCGCCCGCTACTCGCGCCGTATTCACCGTGTCAATCTTACGAACGGCCATTTGGCTTTTAAAGGGGGGGGCTACGGCACTTGCCAACAGAGCATCAATCTCCCCTGAGAAACTTTTCTTTAGGGGCTTACCATCTCGCGTTAATCCCGTAAATTGCCCTTCATCAAACGCATCCCACAACGTGTACTTGACCTGATTATCCAGTGTGACCAAGCCAAAGTGGTTTTCTGAATGATCGGGGCTGTCAGCATTCTTCCACTGCTCGTCGAACGCCTCGAAAAAGAAGAGCGAAATACCTGCTTCGTCGGTCCATGCCCGCAGCCGATCGTGAAACGCTTTCTGCTTGTACTCGTCTGCCGCCTTTGACCCGTTTACACCGTAGGCCGTGCCATCAATACTTGCCCAACCGGTCTCGCCAATGTGAACCGGCTTTTCGATATTGAGCTCTGCCATGTAATCCAGAACTGACTGGTATTGGCCCTTGGCATAGGTTACGGCGCGATCCATAGCGAACCCCGTCATCTCCTCAAATGACAGGGCCTCCTCATCAGGCAAAACGCCCCAAAACGATGGATTGTAAAAGGAGTCATGGAAAGGGTAGGTGTGGACAGACACAAAGTCGACTGCTTCGAACAACTGGGTGAGGTCTTCTGTGTGGTAAATCGTGTTACCACCTCCCCACGACTCGTAGTTATCCGAGCTGGTCACCCAAACGTCTGCTTTTAAGGCGCCACTTGCCTTGGCTTCCTGCAGATAGTTCACCCACTTCAAAATCGTCTTTGGATAAACGAAGTATGTAACCGCCCACTGCACCATTGCCTCGTTGCCAACAGCAATGGCTTTTACAATGTCTGGGTACTCATTTGCCAGCCGAATAGCCGCCTCAATCTCGCGCGAATTATTCTCCTGATTTCCCTGGGTATGATCGGGCCCTGTCCCCTCAACCCACGCGTCGTTTTCCACATCCCAAACCGCTTCGGTCCATGAATTTTTGGCCTCAACCCACGCACCGAGCATCACGTACATTTCGAAATTCGGGTCTACCATTTTCTCTCGTCGAATCGCCTCGAGTAAGCGTTCTGCCTGAGGAAACTGGGACGTGTTGTAGGTGCGAAGCAGCTTGACGCCCATTGCGTTGAGAATTCGGATGTCATCAGTAAGTTGCTCAACGGACGGGCCCTCTTCACGAGTCTTACCTCGATAGCCGCCGTAGGAAATCGCTCGGTAGTCAGGGTTACCAAAAATCTCTGCGGGCGTTGGCCCCAAGTCAGGACTGCTCGATGGCGAAGAGCACGCAATGATCGATGCAAAAGTGGTTAATAAAGCGATTCGAAAAAAGTTATAGACGGTGCGCACAGTGATCTCCGTAAAAGAGCGTATAGGTATTATGAAACCAGCCTCCTACCTCCCGGGAATCGCTTGTCTCAGAACTCGCCCCATTCGACGTGAACAGAGCGTCGACTTAGGTGTTCAGCGCCTTTATATAGAGAGTCGGATTAAGTACGATACGCGCCTTAAAACCTCAGCTGTAATCTGATCCTGACTCCAAATGCACTGCCTCAAACACCCATCGTTTACGCAACTGATAGCCACTTTTATCGGCTTTCTCGGTCTACTGGCTTTCAGCAATGCGACCCTGTCTAATACTGCAGGCGTCTTCCCTCCAGTGGTCCAAGAAGGACATCGATCACTGCAGTACCGCGTCACGTTAGACCCAGACACTGGCGCTCTCGGTACACGACTCCACTATCAGGAAAGCTTGAACGGTGACGTGATGCTTCGCGGCATTGTTCATGCGTCAGAGAGTGCAAGTGGTCACTCAAAAGTGGATTTTCTCCAGGGCGAGTTATTTTGGGATTTGAGCGACGATACTGATGAACTGCGCCATGGATTCCGCTTTGATGCCCGTGCGCGTGGCCGAGGTGAGCCCACTTCTGTCTCCCTAAATTATGGACTCCAGTACGATATCGGTACGAGTTGGCAAGCGAGACTGGCAGTCTTAAACACTCGGTCTTTTGGAAGCGAGGCTAATAGCGACATCCAATTTCAAGCACGTAGCCAACTAAGCTATCGCGCAAGCCCAGCGATCAGTCTAAACATCGAGTACTACTCGCAGTTGGGCGCCCTCGATGATTTCAACCCGTGGAAAAATCAAAAACATCAAATCGGCCCGAGTGTGAATTGGCTCATTGCGAATGGCTGGACCCTCCATAGTGGCCTCCTTTCGAGCATGAATAACAGCTCACCCGATACGGTCTATCGGATGTGGATCACAAAAGCGTTTTAAGGACACGAACAGCACACTTAAACTCCAAAACGCTCGGGCACAAAAAAGGGAGCACGGCTCCCTCTCTCGTCTCTCTGCTAATTACTGCCGATATTGCCGGAGCCCTTGCCTTCTTTCAGCAAGCGCCTTTGGAGCGACCGTCATCATGAGTCACCTCATTAAAACAGGTTGTTACTAGGGTTTATTACAGACCGTTCATGATGAGTGTGATAGCCACGCAGAGCATCACAAGCCAGGTACCGATGTTGCCAACCATACCAAACGGGTTAGGCAGCTTTGCTTGTTGGATACCAACGGCATGCAATATACGCACTACTAATAAGGTGCCGCCGAGAATATGAACAGTTTGTGCTGAGGCGCCAGCCATCGCCATGAGTCCAAGGCCGATCAAAATACTCGGCACGTATTCGATATTGTTTCCATGCGCGCGGATCGCCTTTTCAAGTGTTGCTGGATCGCCAGAGTCGCCTTGTGACTTAAAACGGTTTCGAACCACATTCATCGCTAACAGGAATGTGAGCAGAATATTGAGGCCTAGCCAAAGCGATAGTGCGTTAAGTTGTGCTGCTTCCATGGTGTCTGATCTCCAATTATCGTTGCGTTGAGATTTATTATTACGTTACGTTTTTTCGCGCGACCACACGTTCGTTAGACTGATTCTATGGTGAGTATCGAGCCCCGAATACTGTCGCTGGAGCATGGACTCTGCCCTCATTTTAGAGCGCCGTAAACTATGTTTTTGAGTTGGCCTCTAAAATTAAACGTTGACGACGGAATAAGCTGCGTCATAAAAATGACCTGCAAATCCTCCTCAGGATCAACCCAAAAAAGGGTAGAGGCACGACCGCCCCAATAGAAATCGCCAGCTCCCACACTGGTGGATGTAGCCTCATCTAGCGTGGAGGCGAAGCCTAGGCCGAAGCCCACACCTTCATTCGTCGTCTCAGAAAAAGCGCCCATAGCCATCTGCGCAAGCGACTTTCCACCCAACAGATGGTTGGCCGTCATGAGCTCAAGTGTTCGTCGACCCAACAGCTGATACCCCTTGTACTGGCCCCCTTGGCGTAACATCTCGCAAAACGCCGTGTAATCTGCAGTGGTGCCAACGAGCCCACCACCGCCTGAGAAGAAGTTACGCTTGTGTCGGTAATGACTCGTCGCGGGGTCGTCCTCTAGAACAAGTCGTTTATCAGGCATTCTGATGTAGCAAGCAGCAAAGCGGTCTAACTGGTCGTCACTGACCCTGAAACCCGTGTCAATCATTCCCAATGGCTGCAATATCCGTTCTTGGAGAAAAGCCTCGAAGGGCTGGCCTGAGATAATCTCGACCAAGGCGCCACACACATCGGTCGCGAGTGAGTAACACCAGTGCTGTCCAGGGTCATAAAGAAGTGGAACGCGACCCAACTTATCCGCAAACTCGAGTAATGTTTCACCCCCCCCTCTTGCAACACCGAGGTCTTGATAAAATTCATCTACCGGAGATTCAAGGCCGGGCAAAAGGCCGCCATAAGTAAGCCCAGCCGTGTGACTAAGAATATGCTGCATCGTGGGCGGTGCGAGCGGTTTGCGTGTCGCGATGTTCTTGCCAGCGCCTTTCTCCCATACCCTTTGAGCTCGCCACGAAGGGATGAAGCGATGTACCGGATCGCTGAGCTGAAAACGTCCTTCTTCCCACAGCATCATCAGGGCAACAGACGTGATCGGCTTGGTCATAGAATAGATGCGGAAAATAGTATCGTCGCGCATCGCTTTATTACGCTCTCGATCCATGAGCCCGATTGACTCGAAGTACGCGGGCATACCGTGTCGAGACACCAAAACCTGACATCCGGGAATCTTGCCAGGATCGACGTAGTTTTCTCTCAGGTGTGTGCCAATCCTGGCGAGCTTTTCTTCTTGGAATCCCGCGGCCCTCGCGTCTACTTCCATCATGTTTTTACCTCGTTATTCTCGGATCGCGTTACTCCACTTTACACGACCCACTTTTACACAAACATTGTGGCTTTGAGCACCGAACGCCCCTAATCGCATGGCCTAATAGTCGCCTCATGAGGACGGCAACGCAATTCAACGATGCGTCTGTCAAATAAATGTCTAAACTGACGGCATAAGCGAAGATAATAAGGAACAGCCATGAATATGCAGCTCGCGATCATTGATCTCCTCAGAGGCATGCCTCGACCACTTCTTCGCATGCTCGCAGGCAAGCCCGCCAGCATCGACGGTAATACGCTCGATCTCAACATGCATATGATGGCCAAGCTTGCGGCAAGAGGCGCGAGCGATGACGACGCGCCGATATCAGTCGCCGCTTTAAGGGAGGTTGCAAGTGCCTATAACGGTCTCAATTTACCCGTAGCTAAGGGTGTCACTACATCAGACACAGCCTTTTCACTGCTTGGAAATAACTTACAAGCGCGTGTTTATCGACCCGCGACCCTCTCCGGACCGCTACCAGCGGTTCTCTTTTTCCACCAAGGTGGGCTCGTCATCATGGATCATCTAACCGATGATCATTTCTGCTCACTCATGGCTGCACGATGCAAAGCTGTTGTTATTTCACTCGCCTATCGGCTTTGCCCAGAGCATGCCTTCCCAGCACCCATTGAGGATGCCGAGGCGCTCTGGCATCACGTACAAGAGAACGCCGATGCCATGAATATCGACCCTGAGCGAGTAGCGCTTTCAGGCGACAGTGCCGGAGGGCTTATCAGCAGTAGCTTGGCGATTAGCTTGCGAGACCGAGGTGGTGTACAGCCCGCGGCTATGTGCCTTGCCTACCCCTGGGTAACCACAAATAACGAGAACCAACCCTCGCTAAGCAGCTGTGCCAACACCTTCCCACTAACGGCCGATACCATGCACTTTTTTAGCGAGCAGGCATTTGCAAACGATCGAGAGAAAGACAGCACCTTGGCCAATCCGCTGCAGGTAGAGGACCTAGGTAAGTTGCCACCCACAGTCATTGGAACCGCGGGATTCGATCCGATCCGCGACCAAGGCAATGCCTTTGCACAGCGACTTATCGATGCAGGTAATGAGGTCGAACATTTCTGCTTCGGGAGCCTGACTCACAGCTACCTTATGTTCGGTCGCGTGAGTCGCGCAGCGGAAGACGCCTGCGAAACTCTAGCCTCCTCGCTCTCGAAGATACTGAACCGAGCAAGCTAGAAAAATTGCTGGATGGGTATTAGCCAACCATCCGACGAGTGAGCCATCGACTTACTCCCATGCCAAAGAACCTACTCAATCGATGCCAGGTTCTCGTGGACGAGCCCAGTATGTGGTGAAGTTCACGTCTTTGTGTCAGACCGAAGACCGCCGAGGCGACTGCGCTGGGCTTCATTTCCCAGGTCATATTTTCGATATGCCGAGGATCCAAGGAGCGGCCCATTTCAGTGTCAATGACCGGCGGCTTGATACACGTCACGTAGATGTCGTCTCCTTCCCACTCCAGATTGAGCGCTTGCGTAATCCCATCAACGTAGAACTTCGTGGCGCTGTAAACAGCCAACAGTGGAATGCCGTGAATACTTGATGCGGAACAAAGATTGATGACCATAGCGCCCTCAGTGGCTTTGAGTAGAGGATGCGCAGCACAAGAGACTAACGTCAGACCGGTCACATTCACGTCCACCATTGCACGAATCTGACTCTCGGTGTGGGTCATTATTTCGCCGCCCGATAAAACCCCTGCATTGTTAACGAGGACATCGAGCCGGCCGCCCGAAGCTTGTGAAAAAGTAGCTAATGCTTGATCGATGGAGGCACTGTCGCGAACGTCACAGAATCCAGCGACGGCGTCCTTGAATTCAGGCTCAGACAAGAGCGCTTCACAGCGGGCCGCGTTGATATCAAATAAGCCAACTCGATAGCCTTCACTCGCGAACTGGCGTGCTATCGCTAAACCAATACCCTGCGCAGCGCCTGTGATAAAGACTGCCTTCATAGGTCACCCCACTCTTTTCTCGTTATTTTCTTCATTTTAATCATCGTCGTTTTTCTATTTCTTCTTCTCGCCCGAGCACTGCTCGTTATTTTTATCGTGTTCTGTTGCAAACCACTCGCCAACCACCCCGTCAGTAGAGCACGGATAAGGAGCTAGCCCAAGAACCGAAGCCCAAAGCCCAAAGCCCAAAGCTCAAAGCTCAAAGCTCAAAGCTCAAAGCTCAAAGCTCAAAGCTCAAAGCTCAAAGCTCAAAGCTCAAAGCTCAAAGCCCAAAGCCCAAAGCTCAAAGCTCAAAGCTCAAAGCTCAAAGCTCAAAGCTCAAAGCTCAAAGCTCAAAGCTCAAAGCTCAAAAAAATGTGCTTCCCACAAAAGTAAAAACAACGAATACTTTCAGCCCTCAATAAAGCGGCGTAGATAACAAAAATGAAGTGGCCCCGTCTTGGCAATGCCGTACCTCAGCAAAAACAACCTATTCGCAGATTCATCGGACGATTTATTTTTGCGCTGATCGGATGGAAGCTTGAGGGAAACCTACCAAACCGATCTAAATTGGTGCTAGTAGCGCTGCCGCATAGCTCAAATTTTGATTTTATCTTGGCGCTCTCCGTCATATGGGGGTGGGGTCTGAAGCTCAATTTTATGGGCAAGCACACACTCTTTAAATTTCCACATGGATGGTTCTTCCGTTTAGTTGGGGGAATTCCTGTAGACCGGCGATCACCCCAAGGGCTTATCGAGAAGATGACGAGCGAGTTCAACGCGCGATCATCGCTCCTGCTGGGTATAGCGCCAGAGGGAACACGCAACAGCGACGGGACATTAAAAGCGGGCTTCGCACGAATTGCCAAAGCTGCGTCAGCCCCCGTCATTCCGATTATCGTAAATTACAAAACAAAAACATTAACGTTGGGAGATTTAATAGCTGACCTCAGGGATATCGATGCCATTCTCGAAGCCGTTAAAACGCAAGGTCTAAGTGGCCAACGACGGGCACCGGCAAAACTGTAGCGCCCAGCCTCTGATTCACTTCTCGAGGCACATAGCGTCTCATCCAGACATAAAAAGCGCCCTCAATGACGGTGGCCTGGGGCAACAAACCACGGGTTACATCTAAAACTGGCCTGCAACCGACTCGTCATTTGTCTAAGAAAAACTTGGGTTTTCAAGTTTTGGGAGCAATCCTTTAGTTTTCAAGAAGATCTCTTGATACTGTGAAAAGCAAAGGAGGGCCGTTGTGAAGATGAAACAAGCTAAGGTGACCATTTGGGGGGTCGGCACACCGCGAAGCCTTCGTCCACTGTGGATGGCTGAAGAACTAGGAATCAACTATGAGCACAATCCAATAGGACCGAGGACCGGCGAGACGCAAACCACCGAGTACCAACAGCTGAATCGAAAACAGAAAATTCCTTTCATGCAAGACGGAGCGGTGAAGGTATCGGAGAGTCTTGCGATCTGCCGCTATCTTCGAGATCAGTATCCCTCCAAGCAGGTACTCATGCCGCAGGACCTTGTTACCCGGGCAAAAGAAGACGAGTGGTGTTGCTACATCTACGGCGAGCTAGACGAGACCAGCTTGTACGTCATGCGCCGCCATGGTGATCTGGGCATGATTTACGGCGAGTCGGAAACGGCCGTTAACGCCTCACGTGCCTATGCGGAAAAGCACTTTGAAATAGTGGGACGGCTCTTGGAAAAGCGGTCATATTTAGTGGCTGACCAATTCGGGCTCGCCGACCTATTTTTGGTTTCTTGTATTGATTGGGCGAACGCCTACCGGGTCGCCATACCGGACAACCTACATGCCTATCACGCCCATATCGCTGAGAGGCCTGCCTACGTGCGTGCAATGAAAGTTAACTATCCTGATCGTATAAGAGGTGAATAATGGGTCCACTGGACGGCTTAAAAGTGCTCGATTTGACCAGCATGGTCTCGGGGCCTGTCGCTGCAATGATGTTGGCCGACCAGGGCGCACGCGTGATCAAAGTAGAGCCACTCGCGGGCGAGCAGATGCGGCATATTGGAGGAAAACATAACGGCGTCTCCCCTGCGTTCTATTCGTGTAACCGCGGTAAGGAATCGATCTCTCTCGACCTTAAATCCGATGAGGGCAAAAAGATCCTTCTCGAGCTTGCGGCCGATGCTGATGTGTTCATCCAAAACTTCCGCCCCGGCGCTATCGAGCGAATGGGCTTTGGGGAAGACGTTCTTCGCGAGACCAACAAGAAACTTATCTACGTCTCTATCAGTGGATTCGGGGAGAGCGGCCCCTACTCACAAAAGCGCGTCTACGACCCTGTGATTCAGGCGCTGTCCGGTGCCACCGATATTCAAATGGATCGCGCCTCAGGGCGGCCGCAAATGTTCCGGATTATCCTCGCTGACAAGGTGACGTCCCTGACCGCGGCACAGGCGATTAGCTCAGCGCTGTATGTGCGTGAGAAAACCGGCGAAGGCCAGCACATCCGCTTGTCGATGCTGGAGACGATGCTATCGTTTTTTTGGCCCGAAGGTATGACTGGACTCACCTATGCCGACATGGAGTTTGACGTCACCAAACTACAGGGCACGCAGGACCTCGTTTACGAAACACAAGATCGCTATATCACCGCAGGCGCTATCTCAGATAAAGAGTGGGCCGGAATGTGCCGAGCGCTAAACCGCGAGGATCTCATTGAGGACCCTCGCTTCAAAACTGCGGGAGATCGATTTGTTAACGTCGAAGAGCGCAAGCAAATTACCGCAGGCGAGATCAAGAAATGGGCAAGCAGTGAAGTGCTCGAGCGCCTTGACTCTGAGGGGGTCCCCAGCGCGCCTCTTCTAACGCGGATGGAACTCATGGATCATGCTCAGGTTCTAGCTAACGAATCCATCGACAAAACAGCTTACGAGGGTTTCGGTGAGGTAAGGCAAGCGCGTCCAGCCGCACGCTTTGATAAAACACCTAGCGAGATCGCTGGACCAGCGCCAAAGCTTGGAGAACACGGTCGCAGTTTACTCGAAGAGCTGGGTTACGATGGCGAAACCATCGAGTCGCTTATCGGGAGAGGCCTCCTCAAAATCGGCCACTAAAACCGGAGATAAATGCCATGAAAAAAGTATGTTTGATTATCGGCGCAGGTGCAGGCATTGGTGGTTCCGTAGGCGCAAAATTTGCCGCAAATGGCTATCACGCTGCACTCTGCCGTCGAAGTGATGCTGAGGGCTTAGAAAAGCTCGTCAATGGCATTGAAAAACAAGGCGGGTCAGCCTCAGGCCATATGCTCAATGCCGTTGAAGAGGGCGCTATTGAAAAATTAGTCGAAGAGGTCGAAAAGATTGGCCCTATCGAGGTGGTGCTCTTCAATCTTGGCGCGCAAATTGGCAACCGATCGCTCGAAAGCACAGCGCTGAAAACCTTTGAGCTCGGCTGGCAGATGGCCTGCATGGGCTTATTCCGACTCGCCAAAGCGGTGATTCCAGCCATGGAGTCCCGTGGTAAGGGCACCATCCTCGTGACCTCAGCCACAGCAGCCGTCCGCGGTAACGCAGGGCAACACTCACACGCAGCCGCCATGGGAGGCCGACGCATGCTATGCCAAACCTTGAACGCTGAGTACGCATCCAAAGGCATTCACGTGGCACACATCATCGTTGATGGCGCAGTGGACGCACCCGATACACTTGGAAAAATGCTCGGTGCTGAAATGTTCGAGAAACTCCGCGAGACCCGCGGGAAAGAAGACGGGCTTTTGCTACCTCGTGAAATGGCAGAAACCTACTTCCACATAGCTCAGCAACACCGCTCAGCCTGGACGCACGAACTGGACCTGCGCGCCTATTCAGACTTAGCATGGTGGAATCACGCGCCTTAGAACGCGCAGAGTGATAAGGATTAAGTGGCAACAAATAACAAAGGGAGAAGCCACATGAAACTTACCGTTACGCCCTCCGGCCAAGCCTGCGGAGCCCGAATTGAGGGCATCGATCTAACTCAGAATCTTGGCGAAGCACAGATTGCCGAACTTAGGCAGCTGTGGCTTGAGCACAAAGTCATTGCTTTCCCGAATCAGCCATTAACTCCTGAAGACTTGGAGCGTGTCGCCCAATACTTTGGTGAGATTGGTGAGGACCCCTTTTTTGGGCACATTGAAGGCTATCCGAATATTTGTGCCATTCAGCGGGATGCTGATGAACAAACGCCCATCTTTGCGGAGATATTCCATACTGATTGGAGTTTCATGCCAATTCCACCGGCGGGCACCGCGTTGTTTGGTATCACCATCCCTCCCTACGGGGGAGACACCTTGTTTGCTGACCAAGTGAAAGCCTACGAGGAGATGCCTAACGAGCTTCGCGACAAAGTTGAGGGCCTTACTGCCATCCACTCTGCTGCGCTCGGCTATGCCCCTGATGGCGCCTATGGTGATAGCGATAAAGCGAATGGCCGCAGCATGCAGATCAAACCCAGCGAGAGAGCACGAGAAACCTGTCCACACCCACTCGTACGGGAGCACCACGAAACCGGCACAAAAGCACTCTTTTCATCAGCGGCTTACATACAGAGTTTCGAAGGCATGTCCCTTGAGGAGTCCCAAGCCTTCGCTATGGAGTTATATGTCCATCAGACTCAGGAGAAGTTCCAGTACCGCCACAAATGGGAAAAAGACATGCTGGTGATCTGGGACAACCGGTCGCTCCTCCACTCGGCAACCGGTGGTTTCGATGGCTACGACCGACTGCTCCACCGGGTCACGATTGCTGACACGCAGTGGTAGTAAAGTAAAGCCGGTAGTGAAGGAACGCTAAGACGTATGATTTCGGATTCATTACTCGACAGCCTTGCTACGGCGATAAGCAAAAAAACACAACTGCCCGAGTTTCCTGCAGGCATTTCCGTGGCCGACGCCTACCCTTGCCTGCCAATACTCACTCAGAAAGTCTCAGGGAGCTCAGCTGGGATCAAGGCCGGGATTACCAACGTCGATTTACAAAAGCTGTTTGGTCTTGAGGAAGCCCTCATTGGACTTCTCTACCAAAATGGCGAGATCCAAAATGGCTCTAATCTGCCGTATTCGCCGCACAGACGTATCGAGTGCGAGATGGCCGTTACCTTTGACGCACACGGCAATCCGATTGCCGTGGGTCCAGCGGTGGAGTTTGTCAGTCTAGACTTCGCGCGTCCGGAAGATATGTCGCCGGGTAACGTCACACTCTGCAATCTCGGTGCGGATCAGTTTATCTGTGGTGACATGAGAGACTGGGATAGCTTCGATTTTGACGCGCTTTCTGCACTTGAAATCGTGGCAACACGCGACGGCGAAATAGTACTTACAACCTCACCGATGGATTCCCTCGGCGGACCAAAATCTGCGCATGCATGGTGTATGGCAAAAGCCAACGAACTGGGCTACTCACTGCCTCAAGGTGGCATTTTATTGGCGGGAACTAACGGCTCAGCTCTCCCAGGCGAACCGGGTGAATACAAGATTCATTTTGGCCATCTGGGATCGATCCAATTCACGATCGAGGGCGCATAGCGCGCACTAGTAAGCTGGTTTCTTTGAGCTTAACGTTGACAACGACACAATAATTTAAAAGAGCAAATCCATGACTTCATCTTCACCAACACTAAGCTTCAAAAGGGCAGTCGGTTTTTTCGCTGTTGTCAGCCTTCTTTCCATCACCGCCTGTGGCAAGTCAGACAGTAATTTGACCTCGCCAAAGTACACAGCAACCGTGACAAAAACCGAGTTTGGTATTCCACACATCACTGCTGATTCATGGGGTTCATTAGGTTTTGGTGAGGCATATACGGCGGCCGAGGATCAGCTATGCAACATGGCCCTTGCGCTAGTCCAATCCCGCGGTGAGAGCGCCGCCGTCTTCGGTCCTGGACCCAAAAACCGAAACGCGAGCCGCGATATTGTCATCAAAGCGCTCGGCATTTCAGAGAAATCGAAGCGCGCATTGGCGGACCAAACCCCTGAAATTCGCCAGTGGATAGAGGGCTATGCTGCGGGGTATAGCCAATATGTGACCGAGCAGCAGGGGGGGTTTGGATCTTGGTGCGATCAGGCTGATTGGGTACAGCCTGCCACGGCCGCGGACTTCATGGCGCAGTACGTGACCTTGGTACACACACTACCTCGTATCGCAGGCGCAATTACCGCCGCGGCACCCCCGTCTATCGAGTCTTCAGCTGAAGCAGTCACCCTCCAGACGTCAGCGCCCGTCAGTGATCGACTTAGCCGTATCGCCGCATTGGACAAAGCCCCCGCGATGGCCGATACGCTAACCGACATGAAGCTCCGCGACATGGGCTCAAACGCATGGGCAATCGGCGCCAATCGCTCAGAAAACGGGAAGGGCTTACTACTCGCCAATCCCCACTACCCTTGGTATGGCATCGCACGCTTTTGGGAAAAGCACCTCACCATCCCTGGCGTCTATAACGCCTATGGCGCGGGTTTGGTCGGTACGCCAGGTGTGGCAATTGGCTTTAACGATGCGGTGGGTTGGTCACATACTGTATCGAATTCAAAGCGGACCGTAATTTATCAGCTCCAGTTAAACCCCGAAGATCCCAATCAATATCGCTTTGAGGACGGGTGGCGCGCACTTACGCCCACTGAGGTTAACGTCGCCATCAAGACTCCCGAAGGTTTAGTCGATAAAAAGCACACGGTTTGGTTCTCGCATCACGGCCCACTGATGGCCCTGCCAGGGCTGAGCCAAGATCCGATGACGGTCTTCGCCGTCAGAGATGCGAATGCCGAGAACATCCACACCTTTGCTCAGTGGCAGGCTATGGGTAGCGCGAAAAGTATGGATCAATTTATCGATGCTCACCGGCAATACAACGCAATGCCCTGGGTAAATACCATTGCTGCTTCAGCAGATGGTCGGGCGGTTTATATCGATAATTCCAATGTCGGCGCCTTGAGTGACGTCGCTATCGGCGCGTGGCACGAGACGATCAAAGCAGTCCCCAAGTTACAGTACCTCTTCCTGTCTAAGGGGTTAGTAATTTTAGATGGAAGCAAAGCAATGAACGACTGGCTCGAGACAGCATCTCCCGTCCCGAATACTGAGCCGTTTGAACGCCGACCACTGATCGAAAGCGCGCAGTATGTTTTCAACGCAAATGATAGCTACTGGTTGAGCGACCCTGAAAACCCTGCTGCGTCCTTATCACCGCTGTACGGTCCTACTATGACGCCGCGTAGCGTCCGAACACGGATGAACATCGCCTTACTGAAACCAGACAGCGACTATGGCTATGCAGGGGCAGATGGGAAATTTAATCGAGATGAGATTCAGAATGCGTTGTTCAGCAACGACAGCCTCACAGCAGAAATGCTTTTGCCCGAGCTCTTAGCAGCGTGCCGGAGCAACCCCAACCGCGTCCTCGATGAGGCGAGTGTGAATCTCGAGGAAGCCTGTGCTGTACTCACAGGTTGGGACAGACGCTTCGACAGCGAGTCACGCGGCGCGGTTCTGTTTCGCGAGTGGATAACACGCTATCCCTACGACGAAACGTATCTGGGGTCGTCACTTTTCCAGAACGGTTTCAACCCAACTGAACCGGCCACCACACCCTCGGGTCTCGCAAATGCAGACGCGGCGTTGGACAAACTCGGGGAGGCCGTCTTACTGCTCCAAGGTGAAGGCATCGCGCTCGACACTGCACTGGGAAATTTACAAATCGGTCACCGATTCGATCGACAGTACCCTATCCACGGCGGAAATCGATACGAGGGTATAGCGAATCTGCAAGTGACAAATACCCCCGGCAACAACCCGACAGAAACACCGATATTTTCAGGGAGCAATCGGTTCGTCGCTGATAGTTATAGCCTGTCAGAGACCGGCTACAATGTGGTCCACGGTTCTAGCTTCATCATGACTCTAGGCTGGACGGATGAGGGCCCTGAGGCCGAGGCGCTTCTATCGTACTCACAGTCAAGCGACCCCAGCTCACCTTACTTTGACGACCAAACACAGTTGTACGCAGAAAAAGCATGGCGCCCTATTCGCTATACCCCCGCGGATATTGAGGAAAACGCCGGTTCGACGCGTATTATCAACTCAATGAACTAACACAAAAAAGCCCGCAAAAGCGGGCTTTTCATTGATTGCAGCAATTAAAACTTACCCTTAATCCGGCGCCTTCGATAGATCCTCGCGAATAAAGCGCGAAGCGATCACGTAGAACACGCCGGAGATGAACATGGCGGTGGGGACGATGTACATCATGGCATAGCGCAATGAATCAGTACCGTGGTGATCAACCAGCATGTCGCTCACCAGGCCGACCGTCGTTGGCCCCATCCCCAGCCCAATGATATTCAGAATAAAGAACAGCAGTGCAGAAGAAACTGCGCGCATTTTTAGGCCTACCATGCTGTGGACACAGGCGATAGTCGCACCCAAATAAGCATTAGAAAGCACTGAAGGGATGATCATACAGATCAACGCAGTGTAGGGTCCGTCGACCCAGAACGTGCTGATCTGCAGTGGTATCGAGATAGCACAGGCGCACACGGCGACCCACATATACCAACGCTTGTCGTTCTTACCGAGTTTATCGGCAATCACGCCCGAGCCGAATACACCTATGGCACCGCCGACTCCGATGATCAGAGCCAACCATGTACCGAGCTCGCCCGTGGGCATCTGATGCGTTCGAATCATGAAAGAAGCCACCCAGTTTGCCGTGCTGTAACCGGCGAACGCGTTCATCGCAGCACCGAGCGCCATAAAAATAAACGAGGGGCGACTAATCAGTAGCTTGAAAACAGTCAGCATCGAGGGGTTGTCGCCACTAGTGACGCGATTCTCAGTCAACCCACGGATCGGCTCAGGTACTGTGAGATACAGAACCAAAGCGAGGAGGACACCGGGAACGCCCACCACAAAAAAGGCCACTCGCCAGCCGAAGAATTCGTTGAGCCAGCCACCGAAAAGGAAGCCAAATAAAATGCCGATACTGATACCTGTTGAGTAAAAACCAATGGCACTAGCGCGTTTCTCGGGAGGAAACATGTCCGAAATCATTGAGTGCGAGGGAGGACTTCCTCCGGCCTCGCCAATACCGACACCCACACGGGCAAGCAATAACTGCCAGTAATTTTGGGCAAGACCGCTGAGCGCCGTCATGCCACTCCAAATCGTGAGTGAGATGGCCACAATATTTCGTCGGTTACTTCGATCTGCCAAGCTGGCAATGGGTAATCCAGCAAAGGTATAAAACAGTGCAAATGCAAAGCCAGTGAGCAGCCCCAGCTGCGCATCGCTCAACATGAGATCGGCTTTAATTGACTCCTGAAGAATCGATAGAAGCTGCCGATCGATGAAGTTGATACTGTAGACGATGGTAAGGATACACAGCGCATAGTACGCGGTCTTCGTTGAACCGTAGGGATTGGTAGCGGGTTGATCCGCCGAGTTAGAGTCTGTCATTAGTTACCACTATTTGAATTATGTTTTGCGGTGAACACGGGCAATGCCGCATTCATGACTTAAAGCTACACCAACATCGCCGTCATGGACCAGCTATAACCACCAAAACTTAAGGGCCAATACGCAGAAGCGATTAAAGCTACGTCTTTTGCTACGCGATACCACGTGAGAAAGACCATTCTCCGATCTCGTAGTATCAGGTTAAGCGGCGCTCAAGTAGTCGAAACAGTGGATATCCGGCGGCGATTAATCCGAGGGTTAGTCCTAGCTGTAACGGGTATTGAACCGCCGTGTAGAGCACTGTCCAACCTGTGATGCCAAGAAAAATAATGGCTGGCACTGGGTATAACGGGATGGTGAATACAGAATGCTGGGGCGCTGTCTTTCGCCGTGCTCGGCTGACGAAGACAGCCATCACAGTGAACAGTGTGTTCGTAGCCATGACGAGTCCAGCGAAGAGAAGTATCTGCTCGAACGTCGACGTCCATAGAAAAATGAGCGCAACCACGCCCATCAAGACAATCGCGTTACGAGGCAGTCCATGCGCGTTGGTGCTACCAAGCCAGCTGAGGCCGACATAATCCTCACCCAAGCGTTGTAAAGCACGGGGTCCCGCCATAACCATGGCGCTGACCGTTGATATCAGAATCCCTGATAGTAGTAACGAGACGATGAAGGCACCCTCAGGCCCCAAAACCGCGTCTGCAACGATATAAGCGATCTCCACCTCCCCCGACAAATCGGCAGTAGGTGCGGAAGTCAGAAAAACAGTGTTTAACAGTACGTAGATAAGCGTGACGACCGCACAACCAACCACGAGCGCGCGCGGTAAATCACGCTGTGGCTCCTCTAGCTCCCCCAAAATATAGGTCGCTGCGTTCCACCCCGAATAAGCGTAGGTCACGTAAATGAGTGCAACAGCACCAGCGCCTGTCACTATCTCGCCCGCATCTATCAAGGAAGACAAGGGCAGCTGTTGGGAATATTGGCTCCCCGCGACCCAAGCAGTCCCAATGAAAAGCATAATGAGCGCTAGTTTGAGAACCGTGAGCATCACTTGCCCTCGAGAGCTCTCTCGATAGGTGCGGCTGTGAATGGCAACCATGGCGATAATCAGCAAGGTCGCCGTTACCTTTGGCGGTGCGGCCGGAAACGCTGTCGCCAAATACACGCCGAAAGTCAGGGCAGCCAGCGCAATTGGCGCTGCAAAACCTACCGTTGCAGATACACCGCCCGACAAAAACCCCGCATAAGGATGAATCAGCTCAGATAGAAAATGATATTCGCCGCCCGAGCCAACGTGATGTGCGCCGAGTTCGGCGTAACACAACGCACCACAGAGGGCGCACAAACCTCCTAGCACCCAAAGCCAAACTATCGCGCCCGTCGACTCGATCGCCAGCAGTTGGAACCCGAGTGACGTGAACACGCCGGTGCCGACCATATTTGCGATCACCACTGCTGTGGCAACATTGACTGAGTAACCCTTTAACTGCGACATAGACTCCAAATCCGAAACCACACAAGGCCTGCGAAAAAGCGCACTCGCTCAATGGTAAGAATCGCAGCCCCCTAATCTAACAGGTATGCTTGGTGCTGACATAAGCGAGACTCATTCGAGCCTTAAACCTGACTTAAACGAGAACATCAGTTGAGAATTGCTCTCTTCTATAACCGCGATATCTACGCACATAAAGCGCTATTTTTGTTGACTCAAAGACTAAGTGAGCACTCGCTTTCTTTTTTTTACTCACAGCAGGTGGGCGGCAATGTCGTGCGGGATATTCGCCTGCAAAAACTCGCTGAATTTGAAAAGAACTTCAACGCGAGACCAGGTTGGAGCTTCGAGCAACTCGCGCAATCGGCTGGCACCATTGAGCATGGGGTATCGGATATCAATGGTAGTGACGCTGCAATACTTGCCGACTTCAAAC
>Ga0255783_10000406_pt1 | contig 50006 bp, 41 predicted proteins | sample 011ome_22_FD_179981 | JGI IMG/M metagenome (GOLD analysis project Ga0255783, IMG submission 179981) | Coastal salt marsh microbial communities from the Groves Creek Marsh, Skidaway Island, Georgia - 011507BT metaG (version 2) | ecosystem: Environmental > Aquatic > Marine > Intertidal zone >... | reverse complement strand
GTCATCATCGAAGACGAAGAAGACAGAAGAAGAATACGTGTGGTGAGTCTTTCATTCCGATGAAGTCGACGACGAGGACGAGAGAGAGAGAAAAACACGATCATCATCTTCTCGTCAAAGTCGCCGCCTCATCATCACACACGCGCGATAGAGAAGAGAGAAAAAACAAAAGCATCTCAAGGCATATCTTAGAAAAAAAAGAATCTGGTTGTTGTTATGTGTGATAACAGTACCTTGGTGAATTCAACCACCGGTTTAGCTTCAGCGTCGGCCATCTTGAATGCGTGTGCGCGTGTAGTTCTGTGTGTCTTTCTTCTCTCTTTTGTGCTCGAGCCCTTTTTTTTGCGTGCCGTTTCTTTTTAGGGTTTCATTAAACCCTAAACATTTTTTCCCCTCTCTTTTGTCCCTTCTTTCGTTCACCATCATTTCACACGAAAGTACTTACTTACTTTTGTAAAGATGATGATGCGCGAAGAAGAAGAAGAGGAAGAGAGAGAGACGCCGTCGAAAGCTCGAGGTGAGAAGAGAGCTCGCGTTTGTCGTCTTTATTTCTCGTTTTTTTTCTCTCGATGATGGTGTTGTTCTTTTGTTCTCTCTTTCTTCTCTCTCTTCTTTCTAATTTTGAATTTTCGGGAACAACAACTAACTCTCTTTCTCTCTCTCTTTCTCTCTCTTCTTCCACCGCGCTTTCGTATTATTAAACCTCTGCTTTCGCGGAACAACAACGAAAACGAATCAAACAGTCAACGAAAGCTTGCGCACGCTCGCCTCTCTCGCCGGCGTGGATTTTTTCTCCTCGGAAATGTGCGACCGAGTGATTGAATTGTGCAGACTGAACGTCTCCCCGGTCGCCATCGTGTCCGTCTTGAAAAGTCTGTCCGCCGTTCATCGGAAAAAAACGACTCCTCGGGAGTCGATGTAGAGTCCAGCAGGTAGTAGTAGGAGGAGTAGTAGGAGTAGGAGTAGTAATAGTAGACAACATACGCATCAATACAAGTACACAAACATTATACATAAAGACGCTCATTCTTTCCAGGGAGGAGATATCTTTCCAGGGGAGGAAAAATATCTTCACTCTTGCGACGCGTTACTTTGTCTCTTGTCATCAGGAGTAGTAGTAGTATTACGACGATGATGATGATGATGATGCGCAATTATTGTTGTGCGCGAGGAGGAGGAGCAGGAGGCGTTTCCAAAAGCAACACGAGCAGCGCGAAGAATACTACGAAGAGGAATCGATTCATTTTCCATCAAAATCACGTCCTCTTGAAGAGGCGAAGATGCGATGATGATGGGAGCACGTTAAACGCAGGAGGATGGTTCCAAAACAACAAAGACGTCGACGGACGCGACGAAACGTTCAAACGACAACAAGAGATTCTCGCCAAAAGAAGAAAAGGCGGCCGAATCGACGAAGAGGCGAACAAAAGACGCGCGAAAGTGAGTGGATTCATGAAGAAAACGTTGAGCAAGAAAGAGATGGATGAGATCAAGACGGAAAATACGAAAGCGGCGAACGCGTTGTCGAAAGAGGCGGTGAAAGGAGGGATTCCGTTTCCAATGGCATCGTTTGGAATGCCGGAGTTTGACGGCGGAGAACGGTTCGATTTACGCGGGCCGTATGCTGAGGAAGGCTGGGTCGACGAGAAAGATCTCGAGAAGGAGAAGCAAAAGTTGAAGAAGAAGAAGAACAAAGGCGGCGGGTTGTTCGGCGGGTTGTTCGGGAAGTGAAAAAGCGCAGAACGACGACGACGGGAGATGTGAGTCATCTCTCGTGCGACCATGTGCTCAGTGTAATAATAATAATGATAATGATAAGAACTAAACATCATCAGCTACCTAGGGAAGTATAGAGTGACCGACCGATTACAACGAGTACGCGCAAAAATTATTTGCGAATCGTTGCGCAAGTAGAAAACTCTCCTTTTATTTTTCTATCGTTTCGCGTTACTCGGCACGTACATCGCTAAACCTCCTTCTGTGCACCCACTCGCTACTAGCGCCGTATTCGGCGACCATTTCATACACGCAACCGCACCGGCGTGTCTATTTCTCCACGGCTCTAATTCCACTCCTGTGCCAGCCGACCACACGTGAATCTTTTGATCCCCACCGCCGGCGCACAAAATGAACTGACCATCCGGCGTCCACGTCGGTTCTAACGGTACCAACGATGACTCCGCTCCCGGAACTTTCAGTTTCAACTTTTTCTCTCCGTTGAACGCATCGATCACATGAATCACACCCCCGCACATGACCAAAATACTCTCTCCGTCCATGGAAAACTTCATCGTCGACACGCCGTATGTCGGCAGATCCCCCGACTTACTCAACACCGGATCTACCGTAAACGAGACGAACGGTCCTTGCTCGTAGTTCCTAACATCATATAACACAACCTCGTTCACCGATGCGGTCGCGGCAAAAATCAAACCTTGATGATCGAATTGCGCTCTCGGGACTCCGGTTGGGATTTTTATAATAGCCGCGCACGACGGCGACCGTAAATCCCACATTCGCGTCGTCCCGTCCACGCTGGACGTTAAAAACTGATCGGTTCTCGGAGAGACGCTAATATCTACCACTTGATCGGTGTGACCTCGAAAATATCTCAAGTACGTGTTGTCGTGTATGCAGTGATACCTCACCGCGTGGTCGTTCACCAAGGCATCTGCCGCCTTTTTTTCATCTCCGCTTCCTCCTTTCGGTTTACTCGCGTACAAAATCGCTTCGCTACTGTGCGTAAATCTAACCCCGGAACACCCGTATTTCTTACTGTATAAAGTTTTCGTCCGTTGACCGGTTTCCGTGTTGTACACGTGTATCGAATCGTCGTCCGATGTGGAGACTAAAATCGGTTCCGATTCGTGAAAATCGAGGCCGTTGATGGACGTCGAGTCTTTGTAAAAACGACCGGGCTGGAAGCGCTGCATGAGAGGGACATCGAGGACGACCATATTTCCTTCTTATCCTCGTTCTTCTTCTTCTTTTTGTGCGTGTTTTTGTCAGCAGTTTTGCTGTTTGGCGAATTGATTTGACGATTACAAAGGGGAGGAGGACAAATTAAATTGGAGAAGTTTGAAGGGAAGAGAACAAACAAGCAACAGACAGACAGAGAAGAAGAAGAAAAAAACGACGGCAGTGAAGTTTGTGTTATGTGTTTTATATTAATTTGTATCTTACAGGTAAACTACTATATAATCTCTCTCTCTCTCTCTCTCTCTTTTCGCGCCTTCTCTCGCGTCGCTCTCCTTTCTCTCTTTATTCTCTACTAAAGTTTATTGTTGTTAATGTTGTTTTTATTACGCTCATCAAAAACACATATCTTTTACTTTTTGTCCTTCGAAACGCGGTAGGCACCAACAACAATCGCGTGATCTCTTTCGTACGGTTCCAAAGTCAACTGTTCTTTCGGTTTAAATCCATCTTCTTGCAACTTTTTGACTTCTCTGGCGAACACGGCTTCCGGCGCCGCCGTGGAATCGATGCAACTCGATTTGATACTGACGATGAAGTTACCGCCTTGTTTCAAAAAGTATTGGGCATTTAAAGCGACGATTCTCGCTTGATCTGGTTGTGCAACATCTGCAAAGATAGTATCAACCATACCAACTAACATGCGGTACTTTTGCGGATGTCTGGCATCTTCAATAATTGGAATCACGTTGGTCCTCTTCTTCGCCATGTTCACTAAATCTCTCCCTGAACGGTGAGAAAACTCAACCGCGTAGACCAAACCGTTCGGACCGACGATATCGGAACAGTGCGAAACGGTCGTCCCGGATGCACCACCTAAATACAATAATTTCGTCCCTGGTTTGATGTGCACGTTATCCAAACCGCCAAGAATACCCGCGGCGACTTTCGAGCGAAACGGGTTCCACACTCTGTATTCGGTTTTGCCTCCGTCCGCTTCGTCCACGGAAATTCGTTTCTCGCCGTACACGGAATCGCCCGGGACCAAGTTCTTCGTCACCAACGCGTCTTCTTTCCCTCTGGCGACGAAAATTCCTTCGTGGCGATGCTTCTCGACGACCACTTTGGCGCCACCCTTCATGCCGCCGCCGCCTCTGCCGCCGCCTCTGCCGCCGCCGCGACCTCCGCCGCGACCACCTCTGCCGCCATCTCTGCCGCCTCTGCCTCCGCCGCGGCCGCCCGGACCGCCCCGTCCTCTGCCGCCACCTCTGCCGCCATCTCTGCCACCTCTGCCTCCGCCACCTGTGTTTTATCATTGCGTAGGGTTAAAAAAGAGAAGAGAAGATATTTGTTAGTCTCCACCAAAGAACGAGAGGAAACGGCCAACGAGAGGAAGGAGAGCACGAGAGGAGAGAGAATTAAAAAAACAAATGCCCCCGTCGTAAAACGCGCGCGCGGATCATCACCGACCGAGCGCACGATCAATCTAAAGATCAAATCGTATCAATCCACATGCGCGCCATCCATTGTACTCATCGAAAAGAGCATCGACGCTTCGCGCGCGTCCTCTCTCGGAGCGAATCGTTTTCCAAATTAACGACCAAAATTTGCACGCCGCCGATTCGAGACGAAAGCGGCAACAAAATCAGCGCGAAAAAAAAGCGCGCATCACTCGACGCGACGCGTACCTCGGCCACCGCCTCTACCCATGGGTGTTCTCGGCATTTTCTTCGTGTGATTTAGTCGCTGAAAATATACTACTACGCTCGCGCCGGTGTGTTTTGCACGCGAACTTTTATGATGATTTGATGTGTTAAACGAATTGAGAATTTTCTCGTTAAAGCACTCGAGAGCTCTTTTTGTGTTTTTGAGAAAATCGCTCACAGAGGGCAGAAAACAGAAAAGTACGTAAATAAGAACAAGAATAGGACGAAGAATAAATAACGAATTATTCGATTCGTAATCACACAGAAAGTCCACATCTACTAAGTATTTGCTATGTTAATGTTAAATTGTTGATTTTGCCGTCGTCGTCCGTCTTTTTGCGATTTCCTAAAACCTCCTTTACTTCTTCTCGTCCGAAGAAAGAATCTCTCAGTCGCGCGAATCTCGTCGTTCTCTGTTCTTAGTCTCGTCTCGTTTAGCACTCCGCGATGGCATCGATTTCAATTAAACCACCTTTTGGCAAAGACGCGACGCCAACCGTAGATCTCGCCGGTCCCGGGGTGTTGAAGAATTCGCTGTAAATAGCGTTCACTTTGGGGAAATCCGCCATGTTCGTGATGAAGATGGTCGTCTTGACAACCTTGGAAAAGTCAGAACCGCCAGCTTTCAAAATCTCGCCCATGTTCGTCAACGCTTGTCTCGTTTCTGCTTCGATGCCACCTTCGACGATTTCCATGGTTTCCGGGACGAACGCGACGCAGCCGCACGTGTAGAGGAGGCCGCCAGACTAGGAAAGAGAGAGATGAAAAGAGTGAGTAAGAAAGAGAGGAGAAAAAAACCAATCAAATCCTCGCGAGTGAAGAAATCATCAATCCAATCTTTTTATGCGTACCTTGATGCCTTGCGAGTACGGCCCAGCCGCGGCGGGCGCTTTATCCGTCGCGATAAACTCTTGCGCCTTGACCGTTGTTGAGATTCTTTGCTTCTTCATTTGGTGTTTCTTGGCCGCAGACAGCGCGCATAAACTGCGCGCGGTGATGGATGATGATTGGTACGCTTGCATGATGTCTCGTGTGGATATAATAAGTGGAGAATAGGACACGTCTGTGTTTTCGTCGTTCTGGGTGCTCAAATGTCTCGCATGTGTGATGAGAGCACGACGAGATCAAAGAAAGAAGAACGAACAACCTCTACGCGCGACGAACGAGACAACAACGCACGAACACAAACAAAAACGAACGGCAACACACACATTCGCGCGTTTTTGCCTTCGCGGGGGAGACGCGGCGCGATGATACTAAGTATTCGTTTCAGCTTTACACGCGCACACACACGCGCAGAGAGAAGAGTATTTTGAGAGATCAGAGACAAACACACGCTGGAAAAGTCTCGTCAAATAAAATTCCTCAGAAAAAAAAAAAATGAGAGACGAAAAGCAACCAACACCACGAACGAAGACGAGTGATGATACGAACAACAACAACGGGACGACGATTCAGACGACGACGCTTCGCTCGCACCCGGTGATAGCATCGTCCTCCTCTTCGGTGCTCGTCAAACCGTTACCGCCGACGCCGGTGAAACGAGCGCGACGACCTCTTCTTAAAGATGATGATTCGAAAGATTTTTACGGATTTCGTCGGCACGATTTCCGGTTCGCGCCCGTGAAAGACGACGACGAAGAAAAGAAGACCACCGAGAGAACGAAAGAGCGAGATCATCTCAACAGGTGCTGGGAGACGAACGAGCTCGCGCGATGCGCGCGCGATATTTCTATCGCCACTTTTGCGTCCGAAGCAGCGGCATCAGACGACGACGACGACTTTCTCTACGGCAAGCGATGGAAGAAAGCAGTCAAAGCGAGAAAAGGAAAACTGTTGGAAAAAACGGTGAGAACGTTCGGCGCGCCGAAAGAAAAGAGAGGAGAGATTTGGTACGAACTCAGCGGGGCGAGACAGTTTGCGGATATGGCGAAAGAGAGTTACGAGAGGTTAGTGGAACGCGCGGAGGAGGAAGATGGGAGAGAAATGCTTTCGGCGTCAAAGGCGTCGTCGTCCTCGTTTCGCGGCGGTTCGAAACAGAAGAAGAAGAACGGGAGGAAGACGACGAAGAGCGACGAGGATGATGATGATGATGATGACGACGACGACGACGACGACACGACGTACAATGTCCACCGCGACGGTTCTGAGAGATCTAAGTCTGAGAAGAAACGCGCGAAAGAGGAGTGGGCGATGCAAATCGATTTAGACGTCGATCGAACGTTTCCCGAGAATGACATTTTTCGGACGCACGGGAAGGAGGCGCTGAGAAGAATTTTAAGAGCGTATTCCAGGAGGAATCCAAAAACTGGGTACTGCCAGGGGATGAACTATATCGCCGCGTTCATATGGCTGGCGGTAAGGAATTCAGATTCGTTCAACGCGAGTAGCAGTAGCAGTAATAATAGTAGAAGCGAAGCAGACGACGAGGACAAAAAAGACGAGGAAGCGATTGAGAAAACTGCCTTCTGGATCTTCACCGCCGCTTTAGACGGCCACGCGTTGTGCCGCGAAATACACGCCCGAGATTTACGTGGCACCGTCCGCGAATTTGGAGTCCTTCACTCCATCCTTACCTGGCGTAACAAACGACTCAGTCGCTACCTCGATGACATCGGCGTCGATTTCGCCTGTTGCGAACCCAGATGGCTCGTATGCGTCTTTCTCGAATCCTTCCCGTCCGAAACCGTCGCGCGCATATTCGACTCCTTATTCGCCAACGGCTTCAAAGTCTGGCACCGCGTCGCCGTCTCCCAAATCCTCAAGTGCGAAAAGGAAATCCTCAAGTGTCAATCGTTGCCAGAAGTCGCCGGGTGCATTCGCGCGCAGTTGGAACGCAGCGACGACGCCGAAGAAGTCATGGAAAGAGCGTTTGCGCTGAGGAATTTTCGAAGCGGGAAAATCGCGCAGTTGCGCAGAAAAGTCGTCCAAAAATTAGACCAGGAAAGAGAGCAGAGGTTCAACGCTACGAACAGCGCAGGAGGCAGAAGGTAATGCGTGCGAGAGCTTTACTTTCGCGTGTAGATTAAAGCTGATTTAGATTTTAGTAGAGTTGTTAGTTTATTAGTGATGTGAAAAAAATACGCGATGACGTATCTAACGAGTAAACTTTTTTCCCAAAATAAGCGCGCGCTGTTGCACTTTAAGCACGCAATGAGCGCACAAGACGACAGTAAAATCAAGGGCGCGGCGAGTGGTGGGAGCAACGCGTCCGCTTCGGTGGTGGTGCCGTGCTTCCCGTTGAATCTGTACGCGCGCCGTCGCGCCGCAGCGGCGGCGAAAACCGTGAAGAGCGCTTCCTCGCGCGTTGCTGAAGCGGAAGACGACGACGACGAAGGTGAAGAAGAAGAAGAAGAAGAAGAAGAAGAGGTGAAAGAAGAAGAAGAGGAAGAGCGAGTTGGCGTGCGCACGCGAAAGCAGCAGCAGCTCGCCGCGAAGAAGAAGAAAGAGCGCGATGATGTGCTCTTCTCCACTCGACGACTCGGCGTCGAACAGTTACTCAAAGAGAAACCGCTTTCGGAAACGCAGCCGTATCGATGCGGAAAAACGTATTTGGATACGAGAAACTACGAGATTGATATGGTCGAGCAAAGCATGCACGGGGAGAAGCTGTACAAAGTTTTCGAAAGCAGTTTGAAAAGAGCGAGCGATAAGAGCTTTTCTTTGCTCTTCCACGGCACGGGGTGTAAAGCGACGGAGGATATCATGCAAAATGGTATGAATCCCAAATTGAGAGTGTCGTCGAGCGGCGATTGGTGCGTTTTGTATATGCTCTTGCTTTCGTTCTTGCTTTTGCTTTTACTGCGTAGTGGCTAATATTATTACACTCTTTTCTCTATTTCTATTGTTTATTTATACAGGTTTACGAAGGATATTAATTACGCCTTGACGCGGGCGATTTGTCGCGTTTCCTCGGTGGAAGTGTGCGGCGGTTCCTCCGCATCGGCTCACCCAACCCACGGTGTGATCGCCTCGCCGCCACGGAACGGGGAGGAATTTACCAATGAAATCTCTCCGCGCGTTCACGTCCTCGCGTTCGTGGTCATCGACGAGCGATGCGTGAAAATTGGCGACCACATCGTCTGCGATTCGGAGAAGCACTCGTTGCCGGTGTTCAAACTTTCCTTCCCTCGCAACGTCCTTCCGCCGTCGAAAGACGACGTCGAGGGGAAGCAACCAAACGGTATCATTCATTCGCCGGCATCTAGACTCGCCTCTATGGCGATTAAGAGGTTACACCACCCGTCCACGCCGAAGAAGTGAGAGAACCACACACACACACACACACACACACACTCGCGAGGAGGCTGTTCATGTATTCGCGAGAAATATACATCTGTACATCACATCTTCACAACGTCCATCGTCATTCGTTTCTGCACCATCTTCAGAGGATCTTTCGCCAACTCTATCATTTTTTTCACCACATCTCCCTCTGCTTCCTCCAACGCTCTGAAACCTCTCTTCTCGTACAACGCGATGGCGTTCGCGTTCCACGCGTTCACCGTGAGCTCAACAGTCTCCAAAGCGTCCGATTCTTTCACGAGCCGTTCGACTTCGTCTAAAAGTTTCGACGCGATACCTCGCCTGCGAAACTTTTCGCTCACTTCGAGACTCGAGACGAACAGCGTTTTTCCGGTCTTTTTCTTTCTCCACACGACGCAACGCGCGACTTCTTCATCTTTGTCTTCTTCTTCTTCTCTTGGGAAAAAAGCGACCAAGCGAGTGAGATTCGGACGCGACTTGTTCGGTGGCTCGCGTTTGATGGTGACCATCGCGGGAACAGGAGAAGACGAGGAGGAAGAGGAAGCCGTTATTCGTATTGATGGTGTCGTTGGCATGATGGAAACCTCGCGATGACGATGATGATGATGATACTTTTACCGGCCTTAAAAGTGCAGTAGTATTATGGCGTTTACTTGATGATGATTCCAAATTCAACTCTAAAAAATGTTACGCTTCGGGAGCCGCCACCTTTTCGGCCTCGGCAGCGGCGGCTTTCTCTCTCTTCTCCTTTTCAAACATGCACTCTAAACTTCGTGTTTTTTTCTCTTCGTTCAAAACGAGGATTAAATCTTCCAACTTGCGCTCGCCGTGAACTTGATTATCTCTCGTTCTCACGTTGACGGTGTCGTTCGTTTTCTCTTGTTCGCCGACGACTAAGATGTAGTTGAATTGCTCCAACTGCGCCTCTCGAACTTTCTTTTGCATTTTACGGTCCGAGGCGTCCACTTCTACGTGGTGACCGGCTTTGCGAATGCGTCTGCGGACGTCTTTGGCGTATTCTAACGAAAGTTCGGAGATTGGGACAATCATCACTTGTCTCGGCGAAAGCCAATACGGCCACTTGCCGGCGTAGTGTTCGGTGAGGATGGCAAACATTCTTTCGACGGAACCTAACACAGCTCTGTGGATAATAATCGGTCGTTCGTCTTCGTTGTGTTCGTTTTGATACGCGAGGTCAAATCGGATTGGGAGTTGGAAATCGAGTTGAACCGTGGCACATTGGAAACGTCTTCGCAAGGCGTCAAAGACGGCGATGTCAATTTTCGGACCGTAAAACGCGCCGTCTCCCGGGTTGAGTTCCCACTCTTTCCCGCTCGCTTTTAACGCGCCTTCTAACGCCATTTCCGCTTTATTCCACGTTTCAAGTTCGCCTAAGTATCCTTCCGGTCGCGTGGATAATTTCATCTCGTAATCCAGACCAAACACCTCGTAACACTCGTCCAAAAACTTCAAGAAACCTGTCAACTCTTCCTCCATTTGGTCTTGGCGACAAAAGATGTGCGCGTCGTCTTGCTGAAATCTACGAACGCGAGTCAAACCGTGCAAAGCGCCGCTAAATTCGTTTCGATGCAACACGCCAAAGTCGGCGACTCGCATCGGAAGCTCTCGAAACGATCGTTTACGGTGGCTAAACATCACGCAATGCCCCGGGCAATTCATCGGTTTCATTCCGAATTCCTGCTTCTCGACGTCGAAACCAAACATGTTTTCTTTATAGTGCGCGGCGTGGCCACTGGTTTTCCACAAATCAAAGTTATAAATGTTCGGCGTCACGACTTCGTCGTACTCGTATTCCCAATATTTCTCTCGAATAAACTCAATCAGAGTGTTGTAAATCTTCGCGCCGTCTTTTTGGAAAAAGCAGGACCCCGGACTGAGAGCGTTGAAAAAAAACAACTCTTGGTTCATCCCGATCAATCTGTGGTCTCTTTGCTTCGCCTCTTCAATCCGTCTCGTGTATTCTTTCATCAACTTATCGTTCGGAAACGTCACCGCGTACACTCTCACCAGTGGATCTTTCGTCACGTCCGCTCTCCAATGCGCCCGAGAACACTGCGTCACTTTTAAACTCTTGATCCACGCGGTATCCGGCAAGTGAGGCCCTCGACACAAATCGACCATGGGTCCGCATCGATAACACGAAATCGTCGCATCTTCCGGTAAATTCGAAATCAACTCCACTTTAAATTTATTCTCCGCGAACATTTCCAACGCCTCGTCTCGGCTGACCACGATTCTCTGAAACGGCTGTTTCTCTCCGATGATCGCCTTCATTCGCTTTTCGATTTCCTCCACGTTGTCCGGCGTCAACGTCTTCTCGCCTAAGTAACAATCGTAATAGAACCCTTCCTCGATGGCGGGGCCAATCGTCAAATCCGCGCCGTATTCCAACTCCAACGCTTCTCCCAACACGTGCGCGCTCGAGTGCCAATACAACTCCTTCCCTTCCTTATCGTCGAACGAAAACAACCGCAGTTTACAATTCGATTCCAGTGGCCTCTTCATGTCCCAATCGTTCCCATCCACGTGCGCTACCAACGACGCTTGCGCTAACTTTTTCGAAATCCCCATGGCTATATCCCACGGTGTCGTCGCGTTTGCCACCGCTTTAATTTCTTTCCCATCCGGAAGTGCGACCGAGATTTCTCGGTCGTCCGTTTTCGCCTGCGCGATCTTTTCTTGCTCGCGAGTGAAGTACTTCTCGAACAATTGGATGCGCGATTGGTAATAGGGTTGCTTTTCCGAATACAACGAATCGTTATTCGTGTTGTTGTTCTCAATCGTTTCGGCGCTGGCTGCTCCTGCTGCCACCATCCTCTCTTCTCTCAATAATTACGGTTTATTCTTTTACTACTGGATGTAATAAAAACAATAAATAGCGACGAATACTCTACGACGCGTTGTGTGTGTAAGTGTGTGTTTCACAGATGAGGAAATATAGAAATAAAGCGTCAAAGAGAGTTGTTCTTTTTTCGTTCTCTCTCGAAAGAGAAAGAGAGAGAGAAAGAGAAAGAGCAAAAGGAGAACAAGGAGGAAGAGGGGGCAGAAACACAAAAAAACTCTCTCTTCTTCTTCTCCTTGGTTCCTGCCAAAGAGAGAAGAAATCCAAAAAAAAAAATCGAGCGACGTGTTCTCTCGCGAGCGCGTCGTTCACCCTTAAAAAACACAAAAAAACAGGCGAAAAAGGCGAGAACGCGCGATCCTCCCCTCCGAGAGAGAGAGATGAAAGAGAGGAGGAACGCTCTGGGCATCATCACACTTCACACGCACGACAACACACGATTTCATCATGGCACTCAGACAAACCTTGAAACAGTTCACCTCCAAAACGACCGCGTTCGCGCCTTTATTGAGCCGAGCGAGCGGTGTGCAAATGTACAGCACCGTCATCGAGGGGTTGAAATACGCGAGCTCGCACGAGTGGTACGTTCGTACAAACTCGTTCTCCCAATCATCTCTGTTTTGGGTGAACTTTCGCTTCGGTGTACCTCCTTTTGTGGTGTTCGGGAACACATTTTTTTGTTTTCTTTCTCTCTCTTCTGTTTTCTTATCCCTTTGTGACGCGTACGTTTCATGTGCACATCGCGTAAACGAGAGTGAAGGAGACGAGTTTGGACGCAGGAAGAGAGAGAGAGAGAAAGAGAGAGAGAAAAGCGAGCGAACGCGCGCAAAGTTCACTCCTCATCGCGATGAGAGATGACCCAAACGAAGAAAGAGATGGATGGATTATTCGTCCGAGAGAGAGTTTTCGGTTCAAAAACGCTCATCCTCTTTGCAGGATTTTCTTTTTTTCGTTCTCGCAACAACACGTGTCTGATGATACATATTTTCTCTTTCTTTTTCTTTCAAACGACAGGGCGAAGATTGACGGCGACGTCGCCACGGTTGGGATCACCGACCACGCGCAAGCGGAATTAGGCGACATCGTCTACGTGGAACTCCCAGAAGTTGGCTCCGCGATGGAAGCGACCAAGTCTTTCGGCGTCGTCGAATCCGTAAAGGCGGCTTCGGACGTGTACTCGCCGATTTCCGGCACCGTCATCGAAATCAACGAAGCGTTGAACGATTCGCCGGGTACGGTGAACGACTCGCCGTTTGAAGGCGGGTGGTTGATGAAGGTCAAGGTTTCCGACGTGCCGGGTTCGTTGATGGACGCCGCGGCGTACGAGAAGAGCATCGCGTAAACGATTCGAAACGGTTCGAGAGAGAGAGAGAGATTTACGCTCTGCGCACTATTCCGAGAATATAAATTTATACTACTTAATAGCCGAGAGAGAGAGAGAGAGAGAGAGAGAGAGAGAGAGAATTTTCGAAGAAGAAGAAGAAGAGAGAGAGAGTTTTGTATTAATAGAGAGAGAGAGAGAGAGAGAGAAACATTTAATTCGAAGAGAGGTACCCCCGTATTAGCGTCACATCAAACGTAGTTAAGGTCCCTCCACTTCAAAACTCGGCACCCAAATTTACACATTCGCCACATCAAGTGCGCGCGCAAGAAGATTTCAATGATGCCCTTCTCCCACGCGATGACGACGACGACGACGACAACGAAAATGTCGCCGCGCTCTGTCTCTTCTTCTTCTTCTTCTTTCTCCGTGGCCGTGAAGTACTCATCACGCCGCGCTCAAAGTCCAAGAGTTCCCGGGAAAAAAAGATTACGTCACGCTCCGAAAGCGTCTACGAATACCACCGGCGGCGGCGGCGACGACGACGACAAAAGCGGTGAAGAAGACGCGACGATGAAAAACACGACCATCCCGGCGGAGTTTACGGATTCAAAGGAGGAGGAGGCCACCACCACCGCTAACAACATGAACGCGGGGGTGAAAAGCCCATACGAAAAATACCGGTTGGCCTCTCCGATAACGTTCGAGCGTTTAGAAACGGAGAAAGACCGACGAAAGTATCCGATGAACGAAGACGGGTACTTCGACTTGGTCGCGAAGAACGACGTGCCTTCGTTGGATAAGTTGATCAGGGACTTAAGTCCGGAACCGTTTAAACGTTTAATACCGACATCGAACTTACCGGGCGAGGCGTTGTTTGAGAGTCCGTTGGTCTCGTTCGCGTACGAGAGAGGGTGGAGAGATAATTTTAAGAGAAGCGGGTTTCCGGGCGTAGAAGTCGAGAAGGAAAATGCAATGGAGGCACTCGGTGAAGATGCAGTTGGTGATGTGATTATTGACTGCTCCTGTGGCTCAGGGTTGTTCACGAGAGAGTTTGCGAGGAGCGGCAAGTACGACGGCATCGTCGCTTTGGATTTTAGCGAGAGTATGATAAAAGAAGCGATGGAGCGCGCACAAAAAGATACGAGCGTACCGGCGGATAAGATTGCATTCGTAAGAGCGGATGTTGGACGATTGCCGTTTGCGAACGATAGCATTGGTGGTGTCTCTGCCTCGGCGGCGATTCATTGCTGGCCGGACGTCCAGAGCGCGTGCGCTGAAATCTTCCGCGTGTTGAAACCAGGGAGAATATTCACGGGGACGACGTTTGCGACGCCAAACGTGCCATTTTTGGACGACGACCAGAACAGATTGTTGAGCACGTTATCGAGAGACTTATCTGCGAGCAGACCTGGGACGAACGGGTTACGATTTTGGAACTCGGCGGATTTACGGGACCAGTTACAATCAATCGGGTTCTCGGATGTGACGATTTTACGAGAGAAGGACTACTTGTTCTGGAAAGCGCGAAAGCCGTGAGAGATTAGCACACGTACCTAGGTGCACACATACATTGGTACATACACAAAAACGACGTGTAAATAAACATTCTTTTTAGCATGCAAGCGACTCAAATAAATTATATACTCGACTAAATGTCTTTTTCTGCTACGTTTGCTAAACGCGCTTCTATGATTGAAATCAACTTTGCCGTGCTCTCTCCGGTTCCCATCATTCTCGCCAACTCGTCCACTAAACCTTCGTGTCTCCTCACGATTGCCATCGTATTCAACGTCGCCCATCTGACTTCGTCGTCCGATTTCTTTTGCGAAAACTGTAACGCGTTGAACAGTTGATCCAACTGCTGAATATCCGCCGCGCCGCCTTCCGAGTTGCCATACTTCGCGTATTCCGCGCACACTCCAGCTAAAGCCACGCACGCAAATCTCCCAACCGACGTGCTCGTAATCTTCCCTCTCTTCACTTCGTTTTGAAACTGTCCGTCGCAAAACAACGTCCCCGCTTGAACGTTCAATCGTCCAAACCGTTTAAACGCGTCCAGCGAACTCAACGTGTACCCTTTCGGCAACACGCCGGTTAAATACGCGACCAAGAAATGCCCAGCCTCGTGTCTTCTCAACCGAGTCTTGTACTCCTCCGACGTCAAATTCGCGACGAAATCCAAAACCAAATTCTGCGCCCCCGCGTTTAACGCCACCGCGTCGTACGCTAATAAAAAACTCAAAAACACAAACGTCTTGATGGCCTGAAACGGCGCCGCGCCCACGTCTTCCCCACTCGTCACAATCGCACCCACAATGACCAACGCTCCAACCGCGACGCCCAATTTCTTCTTAATCTCAGTAATCGTGTTCTCCGTCGGCGCTAACAACTTGGAAGGATCGATATCGTTCAACTTTAACTCCGCCAACGCGTACGAGCGTTTCGGCACTTGTTGTCCTCTCGCAAACGCTCGAATGCGTTGTTTGTTCTCCTCGCCACCACCATTACCAGACGAAGAAGCTAAACACTCCAGCACGTCGATCGCAAACTTCTCCTCCTCTAATCCTTTTTGTTGTCTCAAATTTACCGACTGTTCGTTGTCGTCCGAGAGTAACTCGCCCGTCGCCGGATCGAGCTTTATGGCCAAGTCTAACTTTTTATCGAGCGATTGCAACGCGAAATCATAGCCTTTCGAGCAGACAGCGAGGACGTCCTCAGAGAACGTTTTAATATCCGGGTTCGTCGTTTTCGTCGTGATCTCTGTCTCGGGGCTCATCATGACCGCATCTAACGCGTCCACGGAGGTTCCCGGAGTACGAGGAAGCGCAGAGGAGGATTTGGACGACGACGTTTCGTCGTCGTCGGCAGATGACGACGACGACGCGCATAACAGAGACGTCCTCAACCGACGCTTCTCGTTCCTCGAAAAAGCAGACGATGAAAAGAAACGCTGAACTTCTTTGTTGATCTTTGTTTCGTTGTGCTTTGAAGTGCGTAAGGTTGGTGCGGCGACCAAAAGCGTTGATGCCATTGGAAAAGTTAAGTTTTGTAATACGCGAGTTACCAAAGTGAAGATGCGAAAGCAACGCACGCGTTCATCGGGCGTTCCATCGAAATCGTGCCCGATGGTTCTCACAACGTATAAAATATTTTACAAAGCTCTTCTAAACTACTACTATTAATACTAAATACTAAAGGAGACCAAACGCGGCGACGTGCGGATCGAACGGCTTCCTGATGCTACCCCTCGGCCATCCGCCGATGAGCTTATAATCCCAGCTCAACGACTTGTATTCTTCCACGACGGACGACGACGACGACCCCGGGCAGTCGTCGACTTCTTTTTTAACGTCGTGCTCTTTGTTTCTACTACGACGCCTAGCGAGTTCCACGACGACTTCGCACGCTAGATGGAAATCGTATTCGTACACCTTTTCGCACAAGATGGACTTGCACGTGTCCTCGCGTTTCCACTCTGGACCTCGCGATTCGGCGTATTTGAGAGAGCAGTCGCCGATCCACTTTTCAAACTTACTCTCGCCTAGATAGTCTTTGAGTAAAGAGAGTTGCAACGTGTGCAGTTTGGCTTGCAAAGGGTTCATTGCGAGCACATCTTTTCGATACTTTGGGATTTCGTCGTCTATTCCTTCTTCTTTTCCTCCGTCTACGAGTATAGCGCAAGATTGCGAAACGTTCTCCATGAGCTGTTCGGGATTATTAATTTCAAACTCGACCTCTTTTCCTTCCTCGCATTTACTCTTTATGTACGCGACGTTTTCGTGAGTAATCTTCGCTCGCGTTTTTATCTCTTCGTTCTTTGAATCTATCAACTCAGCTACGAGCGAAGTAAACTTCCAGTCGATTTTGCTTTCAATTTTTCTTCGCACCAGGTATAAGCTTTCATCCCAAGGGTAGTCCAAACCCGAGACCGTGTTATGTATGAACTCAATACTCAGAGCGTCTTGTATTTCGTGCGCGATAGCAATCGTTCCCTCATCCGATTCGACGCGGTGAATCCATCCCATCGGAATAAAAACCGCTTCCCCAGCATTCACAACAAACGTATACTCGTAACTCTCAGGATCTGGTAAAGCTTCCGGATGGGCGTGATTCGCAACCTCAGTATTCGCAACGCAAAAATGAAATCCATCCCCACGAAACGCTTTCAAATGTACAGTCTTCCTCCCCGTCCACACGAATAACATGTTATCGTAATCGTCGTAATGTGGCGTCGTTTCCACGCGTTCATGGTTCATCCACACGCGTCTTTGGATGTTCGCACTGAGTCTTACGTTCCATCTCTTATATACGTATCGCTTGAGACCTTCGGCGTACGGTTTAAACGAATCTAAATGTTTCGCCATCGCCTCGGGCACGTCTTCCTGCGCGAGATACAACGAGTGTTGCCCTTCTCCCAAAAAGTTCACGCCACTACTGTCGGGTGGTACACGGTGACGCAGGAAATCGTCGATGTCCATCCGTGTCGACTTTCGGTCGTACGTCGACCCCGAAAAAGATACCGACGCATTCTTCTTCTTGTCAGACAGTTGCACCTCGACCATTTTTTTATCTGTGCGAGGTCCCGCGAACAGTTCGCGCACAAAATCCCTCGGGGCCAATTTCCCGCTCTCGTTTTTGTCGCTTTTTTGGTGCTGGTTCTTCTGCCACCCCCGCACGTCCTCCTCGAATGTTGTTTCTTCCAGCGCGTTTCCGAGGAGGAAGTGCTCGGGATGATTCATCAGATGTCGAAACTTCTTGCGCTTCTTCCTCTCAAACTCTTTCTCCTCGTCAAAAAAACCGTTCTCCAGAGACGACGTATCTTTCTCCGTCAGGTTCGCGCAGTAAAGCTCCTCCTCCTCCTTTACTAAAACTTCCTCATCACATCCTCCATAACTAGTTATTAATGAAGAGTTTCCTTCTTTTCTTTTGTTCTGTCTCGTGTGCCTCCTGCGCTTGGAAAAAGAAGGAATTTAATTGGCTGTAGCTTTTTTTTTGTGCTCTCTTTCATGAAAAAAAGATCTTTCTTTTGGGTTTGGTGGATAAAACTATCTGGTGGGAAAAAATCATCATCACGCTTCACTTAACACACGACGAAGAGTTTATATTATCGCATTCTCTCAAACCTGCGACGCGACACAAACGACTCGTTTTTGTTTGTAACTCTGCACACTTGATTTTGATGTCTGCGATGATGATGATGACCAACACGTATTCCGCAAAGCTGGTTTCGGCGAAACACCAATCGTCCGTTTCGGGATCCAAATTGCGATCGAATAAGTTTTTCGTTCCGAGAGGAGGACAACAACAACGTTCTTCGGTGAAAGTTCGAGCGGCGGCGGACGGGTTTGACGCGGACGAGCTCATGAAAAAGTACGACGAGATCACGAACAAGATTCCGCCGATCGTTTCCGCGGCGACGGTGCCAATCGTCGGCTTGTCGTTGCTCTCGAAAACCTTCACCGGGCACGGGTTGCCGGGGACCTTTTTGGGCGCTTTGGAAGGCGTCTCGTGGTTGGTGTTGCCGCTCGGGTTCGGCTCGTTGTACCCAAGATTGGCGGATATTTTCAACGAAGGCTCGTATGAACCGGCGAAAATGCTCGAGATGTTGACCAAGGAGAGAACGTACGAAAAATACGGCGAAGACTCGAGAGGGAAGAACGCGACGGAACGCGTGGCGAACATTTCCGGGAAAGTCGACCCGAACTCGCCGTTGGCTGAACAAATGGCCGATTTGAAAAAGAGAGAGGAAGAGTTGGCGAAAGAAACGCCAGAAGAGAAAGCGGCGAGAGAGAAGTTACGCGCGGAGTTGGCGGCGAGCGCGATTGGTATGGCGAACGCCAAGTCGAAGAGTGACGAAGCGGATGCCGATTCCAAGGGGAGAGATTCTTTGTTAGCGCAACCAGTCACGCAAACGTTAAAGGATAACATGACCGTGGAAAATTACGACGTGGACGTGACAAAGTTTGACGACAACGCGTTGGGATCGACGTTGAACTTGTCGAGCACGGAGGTGGACAAAGGAGCGCCGAAGTTGAACAAAGGGGACAAGTGGAAGGAACAATACAGAACGGACGAAAACGCGGCGGGGAAGAGCGATGATTAGAGCGAGAGAGTTTTTTGTCATAGAGAAGCGAAAGTAAGTAAGGGGAGACAGTATAGCAGTTTGTGCGTGGTTTAATAATAATACACGAATTACATTTCAAACATTCTTTCCGGACGATGAAAAGATTTTCCTCGCGTACGCTCGCGTTTCAGCGTCACCATCTTTGACCATTACATCTTTCACTAATAAAACTCGCTCGATAGTTTGTCTGTCTATTTTCCTTTCTTTATTGCTCACCTCGCTCAAACACAAAGCCATCGTCCGTCGCACTCTCGGATTGACGTTGGACGGCTGCGCGAGTATAATTTTCAGAAATGCATTCGGACCGATTCGTTCGCGAAGAAGTCTCAAAGCATCCAACGCGTCCTGTTTCAAAAATGCGCTTCCATCGCTAGCTCTTTTCAACATACACTTACCTAAAACCGTAAAAGCGTTGCTACTATTTGAAACGCAATGCGGAGCATCGCAGTGCTCGCACACCGCGCGTAGAAATTTCAACGCCGCCTTGGCTAAACACGCGCGTAAATCTTGCGCGTGTTTACCTCCGTCTTCGATGGCTCTGATAAACATCGACGACGATCTAGAGATTGAGTACGCGTGTGAGATTTCGCTCAATCGCTCCAACGCGTTCACTTTATCGCGCCAGTTTTCGCCGTCCGGTGCCTCTCGACAGATTCGCAATAAGTGCTCAAGTTTCTCCTCCGGTATGAGCGCGATGTCGTCGTCGTTCCTAAAAGTCTTCTTTTCTTCCCGTTCTTTAGCTCTTCGAAACAGCGCGGACCCGTCGCGTACTTTCGCGTGCACTTCATCATTCGACGCTTTTGCAAACTTTAGATCTTTCTTCTTCTTTACGTGTGGTTCCGGTGATCGAATCACAATCGCGCGGAGCTTGAAATTTTCCTCTTCTTCTTCTTCTGAGCACTTTTCGTTTTTGAGCACTTTTGTCTTTTTCTTCTTCTTCCCGGTGGTTCGCGTTTTAAGACGACCTAATAATACTAAAGGTTTTTCGGGGACGACGACGCTCTCGTCGTCGGTACTCCTCGGCGCCTGATCTTTTAGGTGGTTGTTGTTGTTTGCTCGTCCGAAGGTTTTCAACGCTCGGCTCGACGTCGACGGACGACCTTGCTGCGAAATGGCAAAAAAGGTCTCCGGGGAAGCCAGTCGAGGTTGGTCATCTGAATCGTCGTCGTCGCTCGAGCTCATCGATGCCGGCGCGTTTCTCTGTTCTTTTGAAACGTTCTCGGGGTCTCTTTCGTCGTGCAGGAGTCGCGACCAGGAGGAAACGTGCGATGTGGACATTTTGCGGGACGACGACGCGGGTGGTCAACGCATGTGTTGGATGTGTGTGCATTTATTTTTAGCTTGGGTGAAAAATACTTAAATGTTGTTAAATACGCTTGAATAAATAAGACGGTCGGCATCTGGCCTCTCGTTGAGGAGAGCGGAGCACAAAGTCCTCTCCTTTCTTTCTCCTTGGTGTTGTTGTTTTCTCGAGTGAACGAACGTTTCGCGCGCGTATTCTCCCTCCTCGAGGAGAAAAGACTCTTCGAGAGAGAACTTTATTTTACGCTCTCTTCCTCTTCCTCGTCTCTATCCCTAACAACTTCTTCGCCTTGCTGATGAACATCTTTATGATCTTCCAACCCCACAACACGCTCACCGCTAAAATTCCAAACGCACCGATTTTTACCAGCAAATCGCTGTTTTTACACGTCAACGTTTTATACACCAACGGCGGGCCTAGAACCAATCGACAGACGAGAAACAGACCGGCGAAGAGCAAGTCGTTCAACGTGGAAAACATGGAGTCTTTCATTCGCATCTCGCGAAGTAACGACCGCAAGTGTAAGCTCGGGTTGGATACTTCCATTAAGAACAAACAACCAACCAACTCCACCCCGGACTTCTGGTTCACCACGCCGCTGGTTAACCCGCCGATGGTAAAAATATGGTGCACGACCGCGTCGAACTCGAACGTCACGATGCAATACAAACAGTCGTATATGAAATACGACAACGACACCGCCATGCAATACGTCTGCGCGGGGGTATTTTTCGTCCCAACCTTATCAAACATACTCGAATCGATGGATTCAAAGGACTCGTAGCTCAAGTAAATCGCGATCAACGCGTGGACGATGCTCACGAAGCGGTTGCTAAAGTCGGCGGTTTTGGAACGGAAAAGCACATTTCTCAGAAACAAGAAAGTTGCGGACCACATGAGAAACCATTTTTGGATGTCCTGGGAATACGGCGCGGCTTGGAGTTGTTGCGCGGTGAACATGGTTTTGTTGCGAGCAGTGGTTGATCGATTGTCTTCGTGTGCGGATGCGCGTGCGTGTGTTTGTGCGTGTTTGTGTTGTGAGCGTCGAATTTCTTTGGATAAAGTTCGTTATAACGTTATTGTTGTGTATCTTCTGTGCTTTGAGGTTTTCGTTGCAAGTTACAAAAGTCGGAAGGCTCTCCTCTACGTCTTATCTCTATCTATCCATCTCTAAAATTGCTCAGAACAAAAAGTTCAAGCTACACGAAACGGTGAGACTTCTGACGTAATGCCACGTTCGAGACGGGATGTATATGAAATCTCCCGGGCCTAATATGACATCCATAGGCGTAGCTTTAGCGAACTCGGGGAATTTTTCTAAATCCGGAGCTTCCACGTCCACGCGCGAGATATTGCCTTGCGCGTTGCGGAACTTCTTTTTGGTCTCCTTTTTCTCGCTATTGTCGTCGGCGTCTCTATCGTCGTTATCTTTCACGTTCCAAGACCGAGTCGTTTCCCAATCGCCGCCGGATTTATACATGAACTGCGAATCGCTCTCCAAGTATAATCGAACAAACTTGTACCCAAAAACTTGACCGAAAATATTGTCGTAGGAGTCAAAATGGCAAGGAGTGATAGTATTCGATGTGCCGAGCCAGATGTTACATCGCTCAAATTGCCCTGCGCTGCACCATGTCGGAATCTCAAAGTCCATCGCCAGCTGCGGTATTTGTTCAAAAAGTTGGTGTTGCGCTAAATACGAAACGAAACTATTCTTGTCTCCTTTCTTCAAAATGTCCGGCGCCAAGTGTTCGTCGATGAACACCTCCAAGGGCACAATTTCTTCTCTCCAATTTTCCACGTCGTCGTATTTCCCAACTTCCAACGGTATTAGCCGCTTCCCGAATCTTTCCTTGAAGTACGCCAAGTCTCGCCATTTCTCGACGCACGGCATGCTTTTGTCCGACGGCAATTGCACTGGCATATCCTTATTAAAATACATCACCTTAAATTCTTCCCACGTCGCGTTATCGTTCATTCTTTCCAACGGGTGGAGAATTTTCGGGACTAGTGACGAAGAAGAGGGCAGAACATTGTCAACCACCAAAGCTTTCTCTCGCGCCGCCACCTTTTGCTTCTTTACTAAACTATTACTACTCGCTCTATTTCCGCCGCCCGCCGATCGACGCAGTAACTTCTCCAACACCCTTACGAACGGTCTTGCCATTTCTCCAGGGCAACCTAATATCAACGCCGTATCTAAACACTCCATCGCTTCCTGTAAGTTTCCCTCGAGTAGTGTACACAGTGAAAGCCGTAACGAACTCAGAACGAAGCACTCTCGATACGTCGGTTTATCCCACCCACAGCTTTCGTCCCTCAAAACACGCCACAGCGTCGTCAAGCACTCTTCGCAGGCATTTTTCATCTCTTCTTTCTTCGACGATGAGAGTGGTGTTAAAATCAACCTCAAGTGTGCGCTTAACCGTTTCGTTTCCAAATTCTCGTCGACGGCCAATTCGTCGCAACACGCGAAACCGAACGCGTTCGCGAGAGACGTTTCGATGAGCGCGGAGAGCTTGTTCAGTTCTTCTTCGATCACAAACTCCTCGTCCTCCTCCTCCTCGTCGGAGCAGTAATCGACGACTCTTCGATGATGCTTTGTCGGAGGCGGGTTCTGTGCCATGTTTTGCTTGTTACGAAGTGTGGGGGCAGAGTGTGCTATGGAAAATGTATAAATACGATCAAAACTAAAAAAACGCATAAACTCTCTCTCTTTACCATCCAGGCTCGAAATGTTCCAACTCTTTCCCTCGTTTACACCTCTCCACGGCATCTCTGGCAATCGTTTGCACGTCTTTCTGGACCTCTTCAATCGTCCTGTCCGCGTCGACGACGTTCCACCAATCCTCTCGCAAATCCGCGAAAACTTCTCGAACGTTTTTTTGCATCTCTGTCGTTTCGTATCTTTCCTCGCCGAATCCACCTCGCTTTTTCGCCGCATCTTCGCTGATTTCCATGTACATCAAACAATCTGGTTTCACCAAGCCAGTTTCGCTGTGTTTGCACCACTGTTGGTCTAAACCTGGTAATTTCTTCGCCGAAGTAAACGCGACGCCGGAGTACCCGTACCGGTCCACGACGAGCGTCACGCCCGCTCGCAACTTTTCCTCCATCATTTTTTTCTTCTCCCACCTGTTGGCCGCGAATAACAAGTGCATGGACGCGTCGTCGCTATCTGCTTTACACTGCAAGTAATCGTCGATCATTTTTCCAATCGTCGTCGTTCGGTCCGGGTATCTCCACAACTCGCTCGCCACTCCCGATTGGTTCAAGCTTTCCACGAGTTTACTCGCTTGGGTGGTTTTCCCGCACCGATCCACGCCTTCGAAGAGGATGAAGGCGCCGCGAGAGAGCGATTTCGCGGCAGCCGCCATGTTGTTATCCTCCTCGTTGGTTTGTTTCTGATTCTTGGTGGTTTCTCTCGCCGCCCTCGCGTTCGTCCTTCCCGAATTAGTATTCTTCCTCTTCTTCTCAGTATAACTACTCCTAAAACCGAAACAACAACGGATTGAAGAAGAAGAAGAAGTAAAAGAAACCGTCGTCGCCGTCTGAATCGTTAACGTCGTCGCTGCTGTCGCAGTCGCTCCTCCCGCTGCTAATGAATAAACTATCGCTACTCTCTGTCTCTCACCACCGCAAACAATACCAACAACAACGACACCAACAACAGCGCTTGTTTTGGACGTGATGAGGTGGAAATCGTTGTTTTTCTGCTAAGTTTTTTAAATTTTGACACCCTAGAAATGCTCATCTCGAGGTCAGGTGAAAAATCTCTTTTCTGAGAAGAAAAGGGATAAAACGCGGAAAAATCCAAATCATCATCATAAAAACACTCTTAACAAAACACACATATTCTAACTAAATATGGCCGCTTCTATGCAATCCATCTCCTTCGCGAGATCTACCGCCGGTTCCACGAGTTCTTTGCGACGAAAAAACGTCGCGCCGAGACGCATCGTGAACACGCAAGCGCAAGCTAAGGTACGCTTAAAAATCGGCGATTAGTTTTTTTTTTGTTTTTCTTGTTGTGTCTGGGCCGTTCAGAGGGACACACAGAGGGAGAAGAAAGCGTGCAAGGGAGGGACTGAAATGCATCTTGATTGGGAGAACGATGGACGAAGACGACGGTTTGCGAGTCTTCGTGAGACTTCAATCGTCGTGCAAAAGTTTCTTTGCACTTTTCTGCATCCGATGTAATCGTTTTCTCGGGCGAAAGACGTCGTCTGTGTTCTCTTCTCAGCGCGTTTCGGACAATCATTTTTCGCGGCTGGAAAGATCTTTTCCTCTCGATTACTCTCCTCTGGATTAGGATATCTCTTTTTTTTTAAGCGGAAGAAGATAATAATTTGCTCGCGCGCGTATTCGTATTCCTCCGATGAACTCGTACTTACGAAATTATTCTATTCTAGGCCTCCTCTCCGGTCGCTGGTGGTTACGCTGCCGCTTTGGTTGACGCCTGCAAATCCGCCGGCGCCTTGGAAGCCGTGCACGACGACTTGGAAACCGTCGCGGGTTATTTGGCTGCCAACGAAGGGACCGCCGCGTTTTTGGCCAACCCGGTTGTAGGCGAAGAGAAGAAGAAAGAAATCTTGCAAAAATTAGCCGGGGAAGCGTCGTTCCACGCGTTCACGACCAACTTTATGCAATTGTTGGTCGACAAGAAGCGCATGAACCAATTGTCCGCGATCATCGAGGAATTTGAGACGTTGTTTTGCGAGGCTACGGACACGCAAGTCGCGACGGTGACGAGCGCGGTGAAGCTCGAAAACGAGCAGCAATTCATGATTGCGAAGAAGTTGCAAGAAATGACTGGGGCGAAGAACATCAAGTTAAAGCCGGAAGTTGATGAGTCTTTGTTGGGTGGTTTCGTCGTGCAATACGGTAAGGACGGTTCTGGTTTCATCGACATGTCCGTCAAAGGGCAAGTCAGACAACTCTCCAACGTGTTTGTCCAATAAAATTTTTAAATTGAGAAGAAAAATTTTAGCAGGAAATAGAAAAATAAACGCGAACAAAACGACACAATTTGGAGAAAGAGAGTAAGAGAGGAAGAGAGAGAGAGTAGAGAGAGAGAGAGAAACGGAGACAGAGCAGAGAGAGGGCGAGAGCAGGAGAGAGAGGAGAGAATTAGAAATGGTTTAAATTATATATAATTACCACACGCTTATACATACAGTACACACATCAACACGCACAAAAATTCACACTTATCTATCTAAAACTACTACTTTTTTCTAAACTACTCTATTCTGTATTTGCTAAACTTTTGGTACGCGTACGTTACTACTTTGACTACATCTGTCGTCAGTGCCGCAGAGATGGATTGTCTGAGCGAACTTTTACGAACGATATCTCGTGAAGTTTCTCGGATAGAACGCGCGATGGTCTCCGCGTTTGCCTCTCGGGAAACCATATCCAACTTTCTCAAGTCACCGGCGACCATGGTTTCCAAAAAAGGCGGAGGGAGCATCGCGAGGAGCTTTCTCGTCGCTTGCGGAGAATGATCGTGAGTGAGTACTCGTGGTTTCTGTGATGGTGACGATGACGACGACGACGACGACAACGAGTTCGAATCCAAATCCACGTCGTAATCAATCACGTCCAACGAGTCTCGAAAATCTCGAAAACTCTCTTCGTACCACTCTCGCATCTTCTCGAACGACCCGTCCACAATCCTCCTCGCTTTCTGCGCATCTTCCGCACCAAAAACATGTCTTATATCACCATCGTAACTCAAATTCGCAATAGTTTCGTACAAATCCCGTTCTTCGACCGTCGTCGTCCCTTTACTTTTCCCACTTCCTCTCGAAACTAACAAAGCGTATGCCAACGCCGCTCTCTTGTTCTTCTTACCGTTCAACGCATCTAACGCGAGACCGTTATCATCATCATTATCATCATCATCTTCTTCTTCTTCTCTTACACCCATCACCCGCTCGTACGGTTTTTGCATCCTACCAGCTAAAAACAAATTATCCCATCCTTCCACGTCCCTTTCAATCGTCCTCCGCTCGACGACGCCGTATTTATATCTCGTCTGCTTGAACGCCTCCAAATTCGGAGTTTCAATGTCCACGTACGCGTTGAAATGTACCCCAACGCCGATAGTGTTCGACATCGCATCGACAGCACTCGCTCCGAAGAAGCGTAAAACTCTCGAATAGTGCGAGGGATTCAAACGCATGTTTACTTCGTGCCATGCGCGAGCGTCGTCGACGACGATGATGTAGTCGAGCATTTGCGATGGGATGTTTGGCGTTAAAATGCTCGCGCCGTACGCAAACGCGGAGGCGAATTTCGGGAGACGTCGGAGGACGTGAGAGTGATAGAGAGCGCGACGACGCGGGTTTAACGGAGAGGAAGAGTCAGTGTGAGAGGAGGATGTCATTTTGTTCGATTTCTTTTTCGATATATACTCTGCGTTTTAAATCATGATGGTTTGCGCTTTGTTGACGAAGTTGTGAAGCATCGCTTGAATTCAAGGCGTAAGAATGTGAACGTATTCCAACGACCAATGTTTGCGCAGCGTCTCTCTCTCTCTTTCTCTCTTCACTTTTACTGTTCTACGTACTATTACTTATTAAAAATATCGGGTTTTGTTGTATGTATATGGGTAAGGTCTCTCTCTCTCGCGCGCTCTCTTTCTCTCTCGTCTGCGCAAATATGAATACTCTCATAGTCTCGTTCGCCATCTTTTTATATATGTGTTGTGCTATATAGGTGCTCTCTCTCTCTCTCTCTTTCTCTGCCTACTTCCCAAGCGCTTTCAAGGTGAAAATCTCTTCCGTCACGTCGTCCATATCCGCCGCTTGATGATCCAAGTGCACCCCGCTCAAGGCGTTTCGTAAACTCTGCTTCGACGAAGCGTACAACATCTTCTCCTTCGCTTTACACGAGTCCGGAACCCAACTGATAAAAAATAACTTACTAAACTGCCTGCCGTCGTCCGTGGTCACGTCCCAATCGAGAACCGCGTATCGAGACTCCGTTTCCGGGAGTAACGAGAGGAATTTTTCAAATTTGAACTCCGCCTGTACGCGTTCGTAAACAAAAGTTGTGAAAAGAATAAATAAGAGAGACGTTTGGTGTCAGATTGCTGAAAGAGAGATCGCGGCTCGCGAGTACGAAGAAGAATAACGATGATCGGCGCGCAGCTGCTACAAAAACAAAACCATATCGAATAATAACATCATACCTTGGTCTCTCCAATCGCGCACACTTCCGTCTTCTCCGCTTTGTCGTCGATTTTATACGTCACGTATTTCACTTTCCCGAGACGGACTTTATCGAACGCCGGTTTGCAGTCGTCGTTTGGAATCACTCCGGAACTCATCTTTTATTTTTATGTATTACTTTTAGTATTCGCTCTCTCTCTCTTTACTCTCCTCCGTCTCCTCCTCTAACGCGTGGGGATTGGTGAAATCAATATATACGGGCACGTGTGTGTGTGTGTGTGTGTATATATATATAGTATTTGCGCGTCTCTCTCACGCGCGCGCTTGAAAGTATATACTCTCTTTATTCTGATGATGTTTGACGAGCGAAAAGAGAGAGAGAAACGTTTGAATTTTTTCAAACTTAATTGGTCGAAACAAAAAAACAGCAAAAGAGCAGCCCCTGTTGTTGTTGGGGGAAGAACACCTTAACAGCACAAAGAGAAGAAGAAGAGAAGAAGAACTGTTTCACGCACGTGATAATAAACGCACGACTACTGGTACCAGAGAGAGAGAGAGAGAGAGAGAGAGAGTTGTACTAATAAGAATAAGAATAATGCCGAAAAGCAAAACGAAACAACACAAGCACAAAGGCAATCACGGCCACAAGTACCTGCACAAACAGAAACTCCGAGCGACGTTTTTAGCCACGCACGTGGACGTTTTATACGACGAGTATCACGAACCGGAGAAACCTGGGACGGTGAACCGAACCGAGTTAAACGAGGACGTGCCGGGGATGGGGAAGTTTTATTGCAAAGTGACCGGGAGGCACTTCGAAAGCGCGTTGGCGTTGAAGAATCACACCAAGACGAAAAGGTTTAAGAAATTGAAGAAACAAATCGCGAACGGACCGAAGCCGCATAATCAGAGAGACGCGGAGGCGGCGGCGGGGATGGCACCACCGACGAATTCGTGACGATGAAAAGAGAGAGAGAATTGCAGTAGAGCAGTAGTTTTAGGTATCGTTGTATTATTATTATTATTATTATTATTATTATTATCGTTATTAATAGTAGAGAGAGTAAATGCAATATTCGTATTTGCTGTTGTTACAAAACGCGAGCAAGCGCACGACGTTTTACTCTCTTCTTCTTTCAAATACCCGCTAAATACTACTTCATAATGCCCCTATAAACTTCTATACATCTTCTAAAATACTACGCGAAATCATCATCACAAATTCACTTTCTTCCTCTTATTCTTCACGTCCGCGGCGTCTCCAATATCCAATCGTTTCGAGACAATCCCGCTCTCCTCTTCGTCCTCTCGTTTCCGCTGCACTCTTAAACCGGCGACGGTTTCGTCCAGCACGCGAAACTCGATGGTTTTTCCATCAAATAAGATTGCACATTCCACGTTATCATCGTCTTCGTCGTCTTCGTCGTCTTCATCTTCGTCTTCATCCGCATCGTCGGCGGTTTCCTTTTCTTCCTCTTCTTTTCCATCGCTCTTCTTCTTTTTCTTCTTCGTCTTCGTCGTCGCGCGACCACCACCACCACCACCACCGCTCGTACTCGTCACCCCTCGATACCGAATCCCGCTCTTCTCTTCCTCTTTGTTCCTAAACTCGATTTCAACCACGCCGCGCTCGTTGTTGTTAGTAGTAGTATTATTTTTCCTCCTCACCACTCGAACGGGCTTCCTCGCGTCCGCGGCTGGCGCTCGCTCGTGCGTGTATCTCAGCGCCATCATCATCATCTTCACCGACTTTGTCTTCTTCGTCTTCTTCCCATCGTCCTCTTCCTCCTTCTCCAACACCGTTACCATTCCGTCGTTGTGATTGTTTTTCATCGCAGAATTCAGATGAACGAGTTTCACCTCGTGCGAGGATCCCACCTTTGGCGGACCTGCACCTAACACGCCTCCTTCCGAGAGAAGTCTTCCGTTACCATCTTCCTCTAAATCCTCGTCTGTTTCTCCTCTCTCTTCTTCTTCTTCTTCTCTTCTTCTTCTCCGCGATCCTGACGCTGCTTCTGCTCCCATTTTTTAGTAAAAAGTGGCGAAAATGCTCGTCAGTCTGTTCATTAAAAAACCACAAAGAAAGACAGATACAAAATTAAGAAGGAAAAAGATGCCGTCGCCGTCGCCGGATTGGCTGCGCCAGGCTTCTGACATCGAACGAGACGGAGACGGAGGAGTAGGAGGAGGAGGACATTCGATGATGCACAAATTCGGGAACGGATCCGATTGTTGGAATACTCACACGAACGAATCATCATCGTCAGCAGCAGCGGTGATGAAGAGAAGGAAGAAAACGAGAGCGCGAATGGAGGAGGAGGAGACTTGGAGGAGCGAAGATCATCGTCATCGTCGAGAGGAGAGAGAAGGATTACACGAAGAAGACGAAGACGATTCAGACGACGACGAAGAGATGATTGTCGGGGAACACGGGGAGTTCAAGCTGGCGGAGAATTACGAGATGCATCTCGTCGACGGGACGAATCGAGAGCGAGAGATTCGACGATTGATGCGAAAATTTGAATGTGAGCACCCAGAAGAAGAAGAAGACCAAGAAGAAGAAGAAGAACCTTTTACCGCTCCTCCAGACGAGCGAGAACGAGAAGAACAAAAACAAGAAAACCAAGAACCTCGCGATGGTCGGACTGGAGGGGCCTTTACCGGCGCAAAAAGTGGCGTCGCGTGCACCGAGGTTGTTCAAGAAGTCATCGCAAAGTTGACGGAAAAAACACCCGCCGGCGTCGCCGAACGCTCGAAAATTGAAAAGCAAAAAACGAAACAGATCGTTCCGAACCTGGAGAGATGGAAGCGAACGAGCGCGAAAGAGATTGAAGAGCTGGAAGAATCGTGCGAGGAAACTTTGAGGTTGATGGAACAGAAAAGGGACTTGACGCACGTGTGGTTCCATTTCGATTACGACATGTTTTACGCGCAAGCGGCGATTGTGGATAATCCGGTGTTGAGGGACATGCCATTTGTTGTCGGCGCACCGGTGTGCACGACGGCGTCGTACGTGGCGAGGCAATTTGGGATTCGAAGTGGCATGCCAACACACACGGCGATGAAGTTGTATAAACATCACGTGAATAAACAGACGAGGAAAGCGGCGAAGCAGGCGTACCTGGAAGGTTTAAGGGAACGATTTCCAGACGACGACGAAGAGAGGAAAGCGTGGGAAACGGCGAGACGCAAAGAGTTGGGTGATAAACGTTACGATAAAGCGTTTGAGTTTGAGGAACTGTTAGTGACGGACGTTGATTTTGATCGGTACGCGGAAATCGCCAAACTTGGTCATGAAGTGTACAGGAAATACGATCCAGACTTCCTCGCGCCGTCGAGCGACGAGGTGTATTTGAACATGACCGAGTATTTCAAGTTTGACGAACGAGAGATGACCCCGGAAGAAAAGGCCGACGAAATGGAGAAAACGATGAAGAAAATACGAGAAGAAGTTTTTGAAAAGGCAAAGCTGACGGTATCCGGCGGTGGTGGCCCGTCCATGCGCTTGGCGAAAATTTGTTCAGACGTGAACAAACCAAACGGCCAGAAAATCTTGACGTTTACCAGCGAAGACATTTTAAAGTTCTTGAACACCCTTTCGATTAGGAAGATTGGAGGGATTGGAGCTTCCATGGAGCGCTATTTAAACGCGTTTGATGTGAAAACGTGCGGAGATATCATCACACACAAAGCCAAACTCGCGAAAGTGTGTCACGCGACGGCGTATACGTTTTTATTCTCAGTCGCCATGGGCGTCGGGATGGAAACCGTACCCCCGCCGATACAAGATGGTGCGCCTGGAAGACGAGGTGTTTCCATGAACCGCTCGTGGTATCCAGGGATTAGCAAATACGAATACTTGTTCAAAATTCTCGAAAGTTTTGCACAAGGTGTCTCCAAAGAGGTGAAACGCCTGAATTTCATACCTCGACAGATCATGATTACCGCGAAGTTCCAACACAACTTCCAGCAAGTGACGAGGCAAAGAAGGTTGCCGCGCGCGTCGCAAAGCTACAAAGATTGGATTCCTACAGTCAAAGATTTGTTCGACAAGTTATACCAGGAGTTTGATGGGGATACCAAACCCTTGGACGTTCGAAGACTTGGCGTGAGAGTGTCCTGCTTTATAGGCGAGGAGCTTGAAAATATCACGGAAGATCAAAGGCTCAACATCCCAAAAGCGGCGAATGCTAGCGATCTTCCTCACGCGAATCAGGGCGTTTACTTTGATTTGAATAATAAGGATACGTACACGTGCCCTGAGTGTTGTCTATCGGTACAAGAAGAGAATCGGAAGGATCACGAGTTGGTGCATAGGATGCATAGGGGAGAACGCGAAAGGTTAGGTGCTCATATTCCTTCTTCCTCACCGCGAAAGTGTGCAAAGACGCTGCCGTCGCAAGGAAAGAACCGGTTCTTAAAACGAAAGTCAAATTTAAAACCGGTGGTTCAAAGAGCCGACGGGAGCTCGAAGAAAACAAAGAAAGCAAAGCAAGTGGTAGCGCCTATAGATAGAAAACAGGCGCGTTTGAAGAAGTAGAGATACAGAGATACAGATTCTAATTTTCTGATGTAGCAAAATAAAGCAGCGCTAAGTTGAATTAGAGTTTACAGATATACAAAGACACGCACACACCACAACACGTTTTTTAATCCTTAAACGCTTCCATGCGTTCGACTTCAATATCAAACGTCCCTGGTTTGTAATTAGTGTTTTTATCGTCCATGCCGTACGAAAACTTGCTCAACATCAACTGCACCGCCATGACTTTCGACCCGTCGCACAAACGATACTCGCTCTCGTTCTCCTTCACTAACCTCCCCCTCTGCACTGGCTTGAAGTCTTTAAAGTACAACTTCACGTCTTCAAAATTGCCGCCACCTTTTGGACACTCAAACGTCTGATGAAACGCCACGTTGAACGAGTCGTCCGTGTCGTATAAAATCAACTTGTATCGCTGCCCGTCGCCTTTGCATCTCACCGAAATGCCGTCAAATTCTTTCAGATTAATCGCCTTATCGAAATCTCTGCTCTTCATAGACGCAAAACCACCAAACTGGTCTTCCGTCATCCCTTTCAACACCGCAAATTTTCCATTCTCGAGAATGGCCGTCGCATCCGAACGCCCTCCCATGACGTTGTCATTCAAAGCACCGAACTCACTTTCAAAAGTCTGTTGACTCATGCTCGCAAAATCAAACAAAACTTGCGCGGAGGATGTGCTCATCACTTCCGGAGCTTTCATTGTCGGTTTCTTCGCGAGCGGGTTGATTTTCGCCAGCATTCCCCCAGGGCCGTCGAAATATTCCATCTGTTTCCGCGCATCGGACATTGGTTTCGGTAACAACGAATCCAAAACATCTTCGAAAATACCAGCTTTGATTTGATGCTTACCGCGCGCTGCGCGTCGAGATGACGACGACGACGACGACGACATGGTTCGCCTCAATGATGTTGGTTTAGACGCAAACGATGTGGTGGAAATCGCGCGCGACATTGATGATTGAAGTGTGATTGAATTTATGCTCGCGCGGGTGAAATTGAATGACGTTTCACTTCGAGATATTCTTAGAACTCTCTGCACTTTAAGTATTAATTAAAACCGTTGCGTCTCGAACCACGCGTCGACCATCTGTCTTCGTCGCGCGATGACTTCAGAGAGAGGCATGCTTTGTATGCTACTATTGCTATTGTGTATACTGCTACTAATTTTGTTGTATCCGTTATTCTCTTGGACGCGTTGGTAAGTATTGCCGCTCTCGACTTCGGCTGAAAGTTTGCGCTTCGCGGAAGAGACGAGGTGATAGACGTATCGAGCGGCGGCGTCATTTTCCCCGTCCCGCGACGTCGTTGTCGTAGAATATTCTTCTTGCGATTCGGATTCGGTGTCCGTGCTGTCTATGGCGGCCAAGAGTAAACAGACGCGGTCGACGGTGATGTTGGATTCTTGAGCGCGCATCTGGTCGTACCGTTTGATTTTGTTCAAGATGGAGACGATGGATTTGTACGCTCGGAGTCGTCGCGAACATCTGTGGCGATACATCTGATCCGTATTTGTGGCAGAAGTTAAACATTCGCGAACTATGGAAGAGTACACGCAATCTTGAGTGAACAACGACTCAAAGTCACTCAAAATGTTCACCGCATCGCGAACGCCTTCAAGCGTGGTCATTCTCGCCGCCGCTGTCGCCGCGACTCGCATCGCGCGAGCGAACGCGTCAAACGATACAAGCTGCTGGTGCCCTTTATCATCCTCTTCGCCCAACGCGAACACCATAAAACTTTCCACGTTCGCTTCAAATCGGTCGAGACGACGTCTGGTTGATCTCCTCGGTTCGAGAGACGCGACCCGATTTCGCAAAGAAGACGACGGTGATGCCGAGGAAAGCGCCAAATGCTTCTCTAAAATCTCCGGTCGCGAGACGAGAACGGCGTGGAAGACGCAACACAGATCATCTCGCAAGGCATTTCTTCGTAGTTCGGCGGTGTGTGTCGTGAGCAGTGTGTATGGTGATGAAGTGCTTTGTCTTCTCGATTCTCTTTCAGTCTGCGTCGTTTGTGATCTTTGTTGCGGCGGTTGTTCGTGTAGATGATGAGCGACTTTCTTCAGTCGCGGAGGCGTTTTGAGAAGCGGTTTGAACTGAATGGAATGCGCCGTCGTTTCTCTCGCTCTCGTTGATGCTATGTCATTTGTTTTGTTCTGCTTATAACCCATACCAATAGGATGTTTCTTTTGTTTTTTTTCGCTCATGAGGAACTGCTCCAACAATAACTTTGCCGAATGCTGTCGATTCTCTTTGCCGTCATCATCTTCTTCCTCCTCATCATCATCGCCCGATGAAGACTCCGACTCCGACCCCGACGAGTAGCCTCCCGACGAGGAAGAAGTCGCGACGCGTTCTTCGACTTCATCAGTCGCGGCGGTCCCATACGAAAACGGGCCTTGCCGAGACAACAGCCCTCCACCCCCGTCTAGATACCTCGGCGTATTCCCAGCCGATGCGGACAACAGAGGCACTTTCGCGTCGCCCCAATCGGCGACTACGTTCTCGTCGTCGGCGCCGTAGTTGGTAAACGTCAATTTTACGCTCGTAGCTAACTCCTCCTCCTTATCGTCTTCTCCTGTTCGTGTATTTACTGTCTTAATGCTATTCAAACCACCCCCTAACAGCGGCGCTAACGTTTCTTTCGTCCATAACAACTCGTCCGGAATGTCCTCCTCGTTCGCGCCGTATTGCTCTTCTCTTTTCTTCTCCGCCGAAACCGCTAAAAGCGGAACGCGCGACTCCTCCGGAAACAAAGTCTCCACATTTTGCGGTTGATGCGTCCCGTATTCCTTCACCACGAGAACACCGCCACTCGTAGTTCCTCCGCATTCGTCGTCGTCGCCGTTGTGTTGTCGTTCGTTAAATAAAAGCGGTTTCGAAAGCATTTTGCTTTCCCTCGGGGTCGGTTCTTCGTCCTCCGAGGACGCCGCCGGAACCACTTCCACGTGGAGTGCCATTTCCGTCGTCCGAGTCGTCGTCGTTTCCTCCTTTTCGTGCAACAAAGAAGCAGCTTTAGTAAACTCCTCTTTGACTAAAGTCACCGCTTTTTGCAAGTAAATCTCCTTATCGAACGGATCGTCCTTTCGTTCTTTCACCGTCGCCGGCGTAAACGCGATCGCTTTTGTTGTCATGCCTCCTCCCCTCGTCGCTTCTTTTTCGCCACCAGCGCTCGTCGAAATCGTCGAAACCGGCGGCGTCGTAAACGGCGATTGAAGTCGCTCGTTTCGCGCGTTCAACTCCCAATTCAACGGGGAAATTTCTTCTCCTCCCTTTTCCTCGACTTTACCAACTTTCTTCTTCTTCTCTTTCGGAGGCGGCGTGACCATCCCGACGCCAGGAACGAACAGTTTCGCCTCCGCGTTTAATACAGACGAATCCGAAGGAGGAGGAGGAGGAGACATCTTTGGTTCTTTTTGTGTCGAAAATGTTTCAAAATTTTCTCCATTTCGACTGTCTCGCGAGAAAAAAAAGCACCCAAACTCGTGCGAGTTTAAAGAGAGAGATGACGACGACAAAAAACCGATACACGAAGCTAGAAACGCTCGGGGAAGGCACGTTCGGGATCGTTTACAAAGCCTCGATGACGAATGATGCTAACGATGAGTCGTATTCTCAGCAGTTCGTGGCGATTAAGAAAATCCGTCTCGGGAAAGCGAAAGAAGGCATCAACTTCACCGCCATTCGGGAGATTAAACTTCTCAGAGAGCTGCACCACCCACACGTCGTTCCTTTGGTGGACGTGTTTAGCAAGAAGAGGAACTTACACTTGGTGTTTGAATTCGCCTCGGGTGGGGATTTGGAGATGATTATTAAAGATTCGAGCATCGATTTGTCCATCGCGGACGTGAAGTCGTATTTGAGGATGAGTTTGGAGGCGATTGCGTTTTGTCACCAAAATTGGATCTTACATCGAGACGTGAAACCGAACAACTTGTTAGTGCACGAGAGCGGGGCGCTGAAGTTGGCAGATTTTGGCTTAGCGAGAGCTTTTGGGAGTCCAGAACGGGAGAATGGGAGGGAGTATACTCGCGCGGTGTTTGCGAGATGGTACCGAGCGCCGGAGCTTTTGTTGGGCGCCAAAAGGTACGGGCCGAAGGTAGATTCGTGGGCGGTTGGGATGGTATTCGCGGAGTTGATGCTAAGGAAACCGTTTTGCGCGGGAAATTCGGATATAGATCAGTTGACGAAGATTTACCACGTTTTAGGGACGCCGACGGAGGAGGAGTGGGAAGGGTGCGCGGCGCTGCCGGATTGGATGAGTTTTCCGAGGAAAGAGAAGATGGATTTGAGGAAGATTTTCGGCGTGGAAGTTGGCGGGAAGAGCGGATTAGGGGGGAAGTCGAGCAGCGCGAACCTGGAAGCGATTGATTTGTTGGAACAGCTTTTGAAATACGATCCAGAGAAACGAATTTCGTGTCAAGAGGCGTTGAAGCACGCGTACTTCAACACCGCTCCGGCGCCGACGGAGATTAGCAAATTGCCAAAGAGGAAGGTGACTACCACCGAGGAGAAGAAAATGAGCGACGATACAAAAACGGACGGCGAAGATGAGGCGAAAAGAGCGGCGAATAAACGAGCGCGGACGGAGGGAGACGAGGACAAAGAAGTAGTAGAAGAAGAAGAGGGCACGAAGAAGCGGTTGCGCGAAACGCACCCGACGGCATCGGATGACGCCAAAGAAGGATTGAAAGCAAAAACGAAGCAAATGCAATCCATGTTTGACGACGAAGCGGCGGCAAAGTAATAAATTGCAAGGATAGGATAGGCATAAATGTAGCGCGTTTAGAAAATATAGTTTTAGTCTGGTGTAAAACAATAACAACAACTATTTCTTTGCACTACCGCCATTCTCGCCACTATTTTTTTCCTCCTTCGCGCCAAATTTGCTATTTACCTGTTTCTCGACGCTCGCATCCATCGCCTTATTCGCGGCTGCCATCTGTTGAAACACGTTACCCTTACCCATCTCCTTCTTTAATTCTTCGAGCGCTTCCGGATCCATGTTTCTAATCAACGAAGGCACCGCCACCGCCATAACCACCGTCATCAACACCATCAAAACCATCGGATTTTTCAACAACCCGAGCAAAGTCACTCGATTCGAAGGTTCAAAGTAGTCTACTTTTGATACCGGCGCGATGACGACGCGGTCGACCATTTTCGCGTTCTCCTCATCATTCTTCTTCGTCGTCTGAATCGTCGTTTTCTCCGGCATCTTCACTTTCGGCAATATCGTCGACATGTCTTCGCTGTATCGCGCGACAACTTCCCCGTCGTTCTCCCCGTCCACGGAGACGACAATCGGTGGAAACGAAAACCCAATCGCGACTATTTGTAGCTCGTGATCTCCCGGAGGCACGTCGAGTAAACAAAACGTCCCGTCTTTCTTCGGCGTCGTCCTCACTTTCTGCTTTCCAGACCCGCCAGATATGGTTAACGTGATTTTCACCTCTCCTGCTGATTCCAGCGGTGGGATGACACTCTCCAGAGGAATAAACCCGAAAACGGGGAAGTGTTGCGACGCGATCAGTTGCCCTTCGTCTCTGACTTTCAGCTCGCCTTCCGCTCGAACGGTAAAGAAGATATTCGATGATGTTGTGCTCGCCACGATGCTGAACGTGAGTAAACCCAACGGGGAAAGCGTCGTCAAAACTGCTCTCATCGTAAACGACATAAACGAGAACAAAAACGACGAATTCGTCCAAGACGAAGAACGAGACATCGTGGCTTTCTTTCTCTCTCTCTCTCTCTCTTTCTCTTCCGAGTAGTGCGTGAGTGTAAAAGTGTTGTCGTGTTAGGTTTAACAGAACGAAGAGTAGATTAGTTCTGAAGCAACCAACCAAAGAACCAATCTGAATACGTTCTGAAGTCTTCACTTCAAAACACACGCACACTGAGCACGTACTACGCAAAAACTGGAGAGAGAACAGCACTCGCGAATTTATAACTGCGTGAACAACAGTTGCAGTAAAAGATCAGGGTTTTTTACGTTTTGCCGGGGCGCTTTCTGTATGCATTCAAACGCTCTGCTTTCCAATTCCAAATCCAATTCTAGAGTTCTTTCTTAGTAGGGGACGCATTGTTTAACGCATCAGTAGCAGTAGTATTTTGAGAGAGAGGAGTAGGCTTACCGTCTCAGAAAAGCGAGAATAATGTACGTTCCAACGGACGAATCCTACCAGCGATGGAAAACGTTAGTCCCGTTCGTGTACGACTGGTTCAATAACTTCAACGTCCCTTGGCCGTCGTTAGCCGTTCGATGGGGATCGGTCCTGGAAGATAAACAGTACAAGTTCTCGCAGAGAGTGTACATCACGGAACAAACCGGAGCGCACCCAGGCGCGGACGCGAATACGATTTTAAGCTACAACGTGGACGTGACGAAACCGAGAGTGGCGGCGGCGGAACACATGCTGTTTGACGACGGCACGGACGGCGGCGGGTTCGCTTCGGCTGGCGCGAACGGTATAGCGAACGGAGGAGAGAACGCGGGAGGCGGCGGGCCGAGAGTGTCGAACATTAACCTCGGGTTCTTTAAGAAAGTGCACGCGATTATACATCCCGGGGAAGTAAATAATATGCGCTCGTTTGGGAGTTTGAATCCGGACGTGTTGGTGACGCACACGGATTCGGAGGAGTTGTACGTGTGGGACGTGAAAAGACAGCCGGGGAGGTCGTTTAAAGAGTGTCGCGTGAGGAACGACGATGCGAACTATAAACCGAGCACGCCGGATTTGATTTTAAGCGGGCACACTGAGTTTGCCGAGTTTGCGTTGGACTGTCACGCGAAGGAGTACAAAGTGGCGAGTGGCGGGAGAGATACGAACGTTTTGGTTTGGCATTTGCCGGATTTTAGCGCCAACGCGGCGGTGGATAGTAGTAATAGAAATGGGAAAGTGACGACGAGTGAGAGCGGCGTGGAAGGTGTTCGACTTAACGCGCAATGCACGTTCAAAGGGCACACGGATACGGTGGAAGACGTGGCGTTTCATCCGACGGATTCGAACATTTTGTGTTCGGTATCGGACGACACTAGGTTATTATTTTGGGACTCGCGGTGCGATCACGGGAAACCGGTGAACGCGGTGAAAGCGAGCGAAGTCGACGTCCACGTGGTCGATTGGAACGCGCTGAATACGAATTTAATCGCGACTGGTGGTAAAGATAAGATTGTAAAAGTTTGGGATTGGAGAAAGATTGGGGAATTTTCCTCTCCGAGGAAAGGCGGCAAAAAACAACAAGAAGGAGAAACCGCGTCGGAAAAAGATATGGTGATAATGAGTCACTCGCACGAAGGCGAAATTCTTCGCGCGAGTTGGTCGCCGCACGATGAAAATGTCTTTGCATCTGCCTCGGACGACGGGTGCTTGAACGTGTGGGACTTATCTCGGAAGAAAGGAACGAATAGTAGCGACGAAGAAGCAACCACGACGGCAAACGACAACGACAAACCTAATACTGACGGCGCCACCGCTGGTGCCGAAAACGACAGCGGCGAAGGCGATGATGGAAATACGAACAAACCGAAGAAGTCTCGTTTCGGCGAAGCTCCGCCGGATGAACTTCTCTTCACGCACTCGGGGCACAGGAACCCTATCACGGATTTTCAGTGGAACCCTCACGATCCGTGGACGGTAGTGAGCTCGGGATCGGGCGCAAATGTCGCGTCCACGTGCCAATTTTGGCGCATATCCGATCTCATCACGCGTCCAAAAGAGGAAGTCATGCAGGAACTGGAGAAACATTCTGCGTATATATGCGGGCGAGCGGCGAAACCAGCGGAAAGCGACGACGATACGGAGGATACCGGCGACGACACTTCCGACGCCGGCGACGACCCGACGAATACGAAAGAGGAAGACTTTGTGAAAAGAGAGGAACAGAACATGACGCGAAACCCGTCGTACGAAACCGCGCAGGAAGAGGCATTTGAAGCGATGGATTTGTAGCGATAATGTTGTAGTATTACATTTTAGTTTACATTTTTGATACACAAGTACTATCATTCTTTATTCAACGGAGAGATAAAAGAGGGAAGTCGTCAGATGCTACGCCAGTCGGATGGATAGAACAGAAAACATCAAACGAATGAAACGAATGCAAGCGCTCAGTAAATTTGTCATTGGTATCTTCACGTTGGATAGTCAGAAAAGATTAAGCTAAATTGAACATCACTGCGCACGCGAACGAAGAGAGAAAAGAAACAGAGGAGAAACAAAAAAGCAAAACCCCTTACCTCGTACTACTGCATTACTCAAGTGCCTAGTCCGGCACGTTTCTTTCGCATCACCGCCTCAACTGGCTCTGCTTTCCCGTCTCTCTTCGCACCGAGTCCAGTGCCGTGCGTAAAGCCCATTTTTTCCATCAATTTACTTCCAATAGCGTTCGAGTGTTGTTCAAATTCGGCGTAGTTTCTCCCGGCGTCAATCGGAACGCCTTTTGACGCTTTCTTTCTCGCCCGTCTCAAAGCGTTTGCCTTCGCCTCGGCTTCAGCGGCTCGTCGTAATCCCCTATTCGCGTACATCTTTCTTTCACCATCGTTGTCGTCGATATCGTCGTCGTTGTCATCGTCGTCTTCGGACTCTACTTTGGTCAAGTCTGCCGCCTCGCCGGCTTTGATAAACGACACCGGCGTCGCGTTTTTTCTGGTACCATTACTCCCTCTTTGTTGTCTATTTCGTCTATTTCTACTTTTATCTTTGATCTCTTTACCGTAATGCGTTGACACGCTTCTGTTCGCCCCGGACGAGTTTCCCTGAAACCTTATAACGGCGTGGATTCTCTTACCGCCTCCCAAAGTTTCAAACACGAAACCGCCGGACGAGCCGCCGCTTCTTTGATGTACGATATCCCTCACGCACTCTAATTTCATTTTCGTCATCCCAGCCGGTAATCCTATATAACTCCCTTCGCCTAAATACATCAACGTTTCCAACACCGATTCTACGTACGTTTCGAGCTCCTCCTCTTCCATCAATTGTTCCTGCGCCGCTCGCTTCGCCCTGCGCTTCTTCGCCAACGCTTTCTGCCGTCCTTTTTTCGACGTCCAATCATCCTCTTCGCCCGAACTGCTGCTCTCGCCAAACGACGACCCCGGGCTTGGAACCAAGTACCCTCCTCCGTACCCTCCATCCAACGCCATCCCGGCGATTGCTTTCAACTGCCGCTCGTATTCCGCCGAATCCGAGAGTTGTTCCTCTTCCATGTTGTCTTCTCCATCATCAGAGGAAGAAGAGGTGGACGAATACGACTCAATGTCTTCCTCGTCATCATCCATACCATCGTCGTCTGAATCGTCGTACTTCCAATACACCTCGTTTTTCTTCTTCTTTCCTTCGTTTATATCGCGCACGTCGACGCGCACGTTTCCAATCATCAACGAGTTTTTCCCTTCCCCCGCTTCTTCCTCTGACGATGATTCTCGTTCCAAAACCGCATCGAATCTCCCTTTCTTTTTCTGCGCATCAGACGACGACGTAACGTTGGTGGTGGTTGTGAACTCGCCAATGCCTACGGGTACGGTCACGTCGTACTTCATTTCGAGAGAAAGAGAGAGAAAAGTGAAGAAACAAAGTGGGGAATTTTCCGTTTGTTTTTATTCCTTTTGCTTTGCTCTCAAACGTCTTTTTTTTCTGCAATCACATGCGAGAATAACTATATTCGTTTTTATACATAAAGCTTTCATCAAAGATATACCACCTCACCGCGCGAGCGAGCGAGAGAGAGAACGAACGATGTCGGGAGTGACGACGCGAGCGCAGAAAAGGCGGATCGGGGAGAGAGATGTGTGGAGTTTGATTGTGAAGAACGACGATATTTCTTTCCAACACATTCTTCCGAGATTGAACGCGACCGATCTTAAATTCTTGTACGACGTGAATACGGAGACGAGAAAGTTGATGAAGAGATCATCTCGCGCGGGTGATTTAAAAAAGAAGTTTTGGATTGAAGAGATGTCGTCGATATCGTCTTTGGAAGTAGCGTGGGAGCATTATCCGTGGGGCACGTATAACCATGAGCTGGAAGAAGAGATGGACGAACCATATTTCTGCTGGCAAGTTGCTAAAACGAATAAACTCGAGTTGCTCAAGTGGATACGAGAGGAGAAACAGTGTGAGTGGGATGAATGGACGATTAATGCGGCCGCAGACCAAGGTAATCTGGAAATGGTAAAGTATTGCGTTGCAAATGAGTGTCCTATCGGTACGTATGCGTGTGCAAATACTGCCCAAAACGGTCATCTCGAGGTACTCAAATACTTACGCGAAGAAGTCAAAGCGCCTTGGGGTTGGACGACTGCCGCTAACGCGGCTGCAAAAGGTCATCTCCACATACTCGAATATCTTGTTGAGCGTAAGTATGATCAATATAACGTGCATGCGTGTTGGTTTGCGGCCGAGAACGGTCACTTGGACTGTTTGAAGTACTTGCACGAAACCGCCAAAGCGCCGTGGGATTCTCGGGCCGTATCCTGGGCACACAGAACACCCAACAACCCCGAGTGTTTACAATACCTCCTCGACAACGACTGCCCTTTACCAGTTGGTTGGTCTTACGAAGACGGGGAGTTACACGTTCCAGAATCAGAATCAGAATAATACCTTGTAATAACAGAGACAGAGAGAGAGACACACAAATACAAACTAAAGCGCTTAAAAACTCGTTCCTTTCCATATCAAGTCTTTCCTCACTTTCCAATCCACATGCTTCTGCTCGAAAGAGCGTCTGCATCGTCGAAATGCTATCGTTTTCTCTTAACGACGCAAAACGTACAAGAGAAAAGAAGCGTTTTATCGCGCGATACTCTTATTTGTCGTCGTCGGGGTAACGACAGAGCGCTTTTACCGCGCTGTGCGAATGTGAATTTAGGGGAAACGAAGAACGGCGACGAGACCGTTAGAGAAGAAGAACAACGCGGGGTCTTCGAGGTGGTCGAACTGTTCTCTGGCATCGGCGGGATGCGGTTAGCTTTGGAACGCGCGAACGTGTTTAATAAAAGTGAAGTGCATTTTACCGCCATCGATAACAATTGCAACGCGAACGCGGTGTACAAAGCAAACTTTATGAATCTTTCCTCTGAGACTCGAGTGCTGGAGGGCAACATCGAGAGTTTCGACGTCGAGCGCGTGCTCGCATCTTCGGTTGATGGGTGCGAGATATTGACTTTATCGCCACCGTGTCAACCGTACACGAGGAAAGGGAAGAATCGAGGGGAGAAAGATGCGCGGTCGACGGCGTTGGCGAGGATAATCGATATCTTTGAAGACGCCGGAGAGGAGAAGGAGGAAAGCGTTGGTACTCGAACAACGGCGTTGCCGAAGAGGATCTTGTTGGAAAACGTCGTCGGATTTGAGCTCGGTACGGAACGGGAGAGGTTTATTGAAGCGTTGAAGAAGAATGAATATCACGTGAAAGAGTTCGTTGGTTTGTCCCCGGAGACGATGTTAGGCGTTCCGGTGAAACGGCCCAGGTATTACTTGTTGGCGAGAAGGAAAGAGTTGTTTAGGAGTTTTGATATCGACGGTGATGATCCGCCTTGGATGTCGTCGCAAAATGTAACAACGGCGGTAGAAGATATAGCTCAGTATTTAGATAAAGAAGTAGATATAGGTTTAGACGTAGAGGAGAAGAAGATTAAGTATTGGAAATTTTTCGATGTTGTGAACGTATCGTCGTCGTCATCGAAGAACAACACCGACAACGTGGCGTCGACGTTTACGTCCGGGTACGGGAAAACGGTGTTTAGCGGGAGTTTTATTCTGAAAAACGGCGATATCGCAAAGAGGGATGTGAATGCAAACAACGCGTATCGATTGGTGAAGGATGATGATAACGAAAGCGATGAAGATTTCGCAAAGAGAGTTTCAAAGTCTGTCCGTTATTTCTCTCCTACTGAGCTTTGTCGTTTACACGGGATTAAAGATGATTTCGTTTTCCCTCCGTCGTTATCAATGCGACAACAGTATAAACTCATAGGGAACGGCATTTCCGTACACGTCGTCGCGAAATTGCTAGAATATCTATTTAAATAAAAATAAGGTACTACGATGGACTAGAAGCTAGTAACTTGTGCTCTGTTTATGGCGGCGCGATTCACGTGTCCGAAATTTTGTTGTTGATGACGAGGATATTTCCTTCTTTTTCTTTTCCCGGTGCTAATCGCGAAGATGACAATCGCCAAAATCGCCAACGCGAAGAACACGTGTTCACCACTAAACACGTTTTCGAGAAAGACCGGGAGCATCAATATCGAATTGGTAACGCTCATTTTTTCGCGACGTAATCTGCACCGCGCTAATTTAATCCTCGCGTTCTCAATCGTCAATCTCGACCGTTCTGCGAATTCCATAGCTTTGCTCAAGACGAAATCGGATTGTTCGTGCACAGCGTCTTCGTTCTCTTCAAACGAAGATAAAGTTTTCGCTAACTCTTCAAACGCGTCATTCATGTCTCGCAGATTTTCTCGCATTTCCTTGGCAATGCGTTTTGGTAAAGAGTGCGGCAGCGCGTCGTGATACTTTTCGTAGTCATCGCTCTCGTTGACGTATTCGCTCGCAAAGGCGTTGTACGTCTCCGTCGCCGCTTCCACGATGTGTATGGCAGAGTCCAAACGAGAGACAATGTGATTTCTTCTCCCGGCGTTTGCAATGACCTCGGAAACATCTTCCGTGTTTGAAAGGTCTCCGCCAAACGGGTGACAGCCCACCGCCCACAGCAACGGCTCAAAATCTCGGCCTTTGTGTTTCCTCGCTTCAAACGGTAACGGCAACGCACCGAGCGTTTTCGCGAGACCGGCGATGATATCGCGCGTCGGGTTTGGATTTGGAATCCCCTTACGCGATGGTGCAGAATTACCGCTTCCATCCATTGCTGCATCTTGCGAAGCAATCTCCGAGGCGTCTTGTAAAACAACCACCAAGCTTTCATCGGAAGCGACGTCGTTTCGTATGTAATCGTCGTCATCGTCATCCTTGATATCATCGTTCTCACTCACGTCTAAACCGTCGTCCTCATCTAACGTAACGCCTTTACCGTACGATGCAAGCGATAAAAGGTACACTGGAACCACTCTGGTACCGAATAGCTTTACCGTATTCGTCCGATTGTTGGCCAAGAACTGCGATCCCCCGACATCGCCGCGTTTCGAATGCAAATGTCCGACGTTTACGTCTTCCTTCAAATGCGTATCTAACAGCATCGCGTGCGCGGCGTGCTCGGCTGCTTTCGGCCCGTATCTAGAGTACAACAAAGACGATGCTCTTTCGACGTGTTCACTCAAACCATGTCCAAGCACGTCGCTGGAAACGCGAAGCTCTTCCAACACGTGGCGTTTCGAAAACTTGACGAATCGCTCCTCTCTGTTCACGACGCTGTGTCTCTTCGCACGCGCTATGGCAGAGGCAATGTGGTGATGTAAATGTAACTCGTGCGTCCCAGACACCAAAACGAGTTCCTGACCGGGGAGCAAGAACTTTCTCACTTCTCGCTCAATCGCTTGTAAATCCACGCTCGCCTCGTTGGCGGTTTCATCGACGACGTCTTTATTCTTAAAATCGGCGTGTTCGTAATGCAACTCCGGGTCGAGAGGATCGAACGCCGCGTGATCTCTCAGCGCAATAATCGGCACCAACACTCGCTTCGCGAAATTCATCGTCTCGAACGCGATATCTGGCGCGTGCAAACTCCTCACGCCATCAAATATTGTCTTCCCTAATTCTCCGTACACGTGCGCGTCAAAATTCCTCCGTACGCTCTCAAAAACACCTTCCTCCGTGTTCAAAAACTCCTTAAACGGCTCTACGATGCTATGTCTCGTCGGAAACACCCACGTGCTCTTCTTCTGGCCTTTCTTGACTGGCGGTCCTTCCGCTCTTAAATCGACCACGGCGTACTTTCCGCTCCCGACCCACGCGTTCGACGTCGCGTACTCCCTGTGCCTCTTCTTCGGCGCCCTCAACTCTTCGTGCATATCTACGTTTTTCAAATCGTACCCGTACGTGTACGAAAACTCTTTCGTGTCCATATCGGAGGTCCCGTTCGAGTTATAAATAATCCTCGTCGCGGATGGCAAGCAGATGACGACCGTAAACTTCCCATCCGAATCGATTTCCTCGTCGTTGTTCCCTCGAATCACTCGCTCCACGACCGGTTCCAACGCTTTCGCGTCGACGATAAATCGAGGACGGTGCGTACGCCTCGAAAATGTGCCAACCGCGTCTTCGTAATCCCGTCTTAATTTCCCTAACTTTTCCTCGTAGAGCGATACCGAGCCGTGTTTCACCGTCCATTGGATGGTAAAACGCACTTTGCTCTTCATCGGGACGATGACATTTTTCTCTTTCATATCGTTGTGTAACACTGAAAACTTCTGAAACGCTTCGTTTAAGTGCAAAAGCAAACCAGATTTGTCCACCTGTAAATACGGATCGTTCCCGAGCGTGTCGTCTAATCCGAGCAAAAGGACGTCGACGGAAAGTGGTAAGGTGAATGATGATTCAGACGACGACGTAAACGATGACTTTTGCGCCGTCGACGTCCTCTCAAAGCTTCCTTCTTCCTCCGCGCGAACGGTGACATTTTCCCCTAAAAAGAAGGGAAGAACAAAGACGACGACGAGAAGGAGAATGGAGAAAAACGACGAGAACGCAGCAGACGACGGCACAGCCTTCGCGCGTTTTCTCAACGGGCGTTTCTTCGACGTCGAGAAGGCGTCGTCGTCCGCTTCTTTTGTCCTCATTGTAAAAAGGGAGTGAATTTGTGAAGCTTCGAGTTGTGAGAGTTTCTAAGGCGTATTAGGAGGATGCGTTCGAATATTCGAGAAGATGTACTAGTACACTGCGCTTATGTACGTATTAAAACACACACACACACGCCGTGTGAGTGAGAAGTGTTATTTTACATTTTAGTTTACCGCGACGATTTCACCTTTCGCGATGATTTTCCCGGCGTCTCCGTCGTCTCTTTCCGTCGTAAAATCATCCCTATTCTCGCGAATCACAAACTCCTTCCCGCCTATAAAGTTATCCTTCTTCTCGTTCAAACTGACGTAAATATCCTTCACGTTTGCAATCTTCCCTTCGTTATCGACGGAAATGTTCCCTAAATCTCCGTAGTGTCGATTCAACACGCACCCGTCGCCGACGAAATGACACGCGCTCGCCCCGAATTTCTTCACCGAGTCCGGAGCGCCGTGCGGGCGCAACTGTTTTTGCGAAAGAAGAAGATTAAGATGAAAAAGAAGAAAAAGAAGAACAGATGTCAGCGTTATTCTTAAACCAACAACGTAAAGCGTTGTCATATCATCCTCGATCGAGAATATACTAATTGATATCATCATCATCTTACCTCTGGATTCCAACTCTTGCCGTTATCGTCGTGAATGTTCACGCCGTGCTTGGTGTTCGGCGCTAACCCATCGACGGAGGAAAAATCAAACGTCACCGTTTCTTGTAAACTTCGGTTCAGTTTCGATGTGATTTTCACGGAACCGGAGACCTTCTCGGAGGATGTCAACTCGACTTTGTACTCTTTCGCGGTATCGGAGAGCGATTGGGAGGTTTTCGAATCGAACGCAAAAGATGATGAAGGCGTTGAAAGAACACTTAAAAGCGCGAGCGATATCGCGAAGGAGGAAACAACACCATTAATCGCGACATTTTTTTTGCTCTCGTCGTTGCCCTCGTCCTCGATGCGCGTCCTCGAGGACGTAAACGACGACGTTTTCGACGCATCGCATCCCCTTTTTACGAGACGCTTTGCAACGCATCGCCTTCCGTGAGTAGTATTCGTATTCAGCCGTCTTCGTGCGCATACTGATGGTGGTTGTAAAAGAAACGCTGCAGACGACGAGAACATCCTCCTCTGTAGTTGTTATCGTGTCTCTCGCCGTTTCTTTGCCCTTAATGTGCGCTCTTATAGGGGAGTAAAAGTAGGGGAAATTGGACAGTCGAAAGTGGATAAAATGGAAGACATTTCACCTCATAAGAAAGGATGATGAGCAAGCGCGAAGACGAGGACGACAGAGAAGCGTTGTCATTAAAACTAATGCTCGAACGCAACGCTCGAATGCACTCGCGAAAATCGGTCGAAAACGGACGCAATTTCCCCGTCCGCGAGAACGATGTGTTCGTCTCCACGTACCCGAAGAGCGGGACGACGTGGATGCAATTTCTCTCACACAACGTGCGTTTGGTCATCGAAAACGAATTCCTAGACGAGGCGAAAGCGATGAACTTTAACGAAATCACGGAGAAAGTGCCCTGGGATATATTAGCGGAAGATTGCCGGTCAATAGGGACGATTGGTGGCGCGCAGGATTTACGAGCCGGGCAGAGCAAAACAGACCCGAAGCATGGGTTGAGGCTGTTCAAGTCGCACGAAAGCGTCGAGGCGATCGCGAAGAGGAAGGGAAATGAGATGATGGCGAGATACGTGATCGTGTGTAGGAACCCAGAGGATGTTTTTCATAGTTTTCATCAGTTTTTACCGGCGTATTGCGGGATTGACCCGGAGGAGATTCGCGCGGAGACGTTTTGCGACGCCATATTCGCCGGAGCTTCGCACAGCGGGCAATATTGGGAATGGAACATGGATTGGTTCCAGTTTGCTGAGAAACATCCAGAGAGAGTGTTGATGGTGTGCTTTGAGGATATGAAAGAAGATTTAGCGGGTGTGATTAGAAAAGTAGCGAAGCTCATGGGGGAAGACTTCATCGCGAGTGCGGATTTAAAGGAGATGTGTCGTCGCGGGTCGTTCGAGTACATGCGAAAACACAAGACGAAATTCGACGACCATTTCGTGAGGAATAAGGTGAAGAAACAGATGGGAATACCGGACGATGCGCCGGAGTTTTCCGTGGGGAAAGTCAGGGAGACGGGCGGTAAGATTGGCGACGGGAAGAAAAAGCTCCCGGAATCCGTGCAGAAGCGATTAGAAGAACGCTGGATGGAAGTGTTCGGTAAGAAAGGCTTCGATTCGTACGAAAGTTTTCGGATGCGCATCAACGAGATATGGAAGTAGTTCATTCACTATTTCGTGTAGCGCTTTAGTATTACATAATAGCATAGCACATGCCAGTAGTATTTACAAAACGCGTGAGTTATCAGCTCTCGCGTCGTGCTTTAGAGTTGTTGAGCTTCTCTTCGTTTCATTCCGAGATATCCGTGTCGTCTTCATCGTCCGCGTCCCATTTTTCTTTCGCTCGAAGCAACATGGTGTGCTTAACATCTAACTGCAACCTCTTCAGCGCCTTTTCCGCGGTCACGAAATCAATCCGTAGCTCCGCGTTTTCTCCTTCTAACTGTTCTATTTTCTCTTCTAATTTCTCCACCACGTCTCCTTCGCTCGCGTCGTTCCTTCTCGCTTTCGCCAAGGCGTTCAGAAACCTCCACCTTTGCAGAAGCATTCGTGCCTCTGTTTTCCTAAGTTTGTCGCGCGTCTCCGCGTGCATTTCTAAAACCTTACGAAACTGCTTCTCGTATAACTTCAGCCTTTGTGCACTCCACGTGTTCGGTTCCGAGAGTTTTTGCAACGCGTCAATCTCCTTTTTGTTCTCCGCGTCTTTCTTTTTATACAGTTGCGCGTCTGCTCGTAACTTTCCAATTTCCATTCGCATACATTCGTTTTCCTCGAGTGCGTTCGCGAGAGAGTGTAAACCGGCGTCTCGAACGGATTCGTTCGACGCGTTCTCATCGAGTATTTTACGTAACTTTCGTCGAAGCGCGGAAGATGACGACGATGATGTCATCAGAACTTCTTTGTGGGGGGATTTTCAAAATG
>Ga0255783_10000398_pt1 | contig 50355 bp, 28 predicted proteins | sample 011ome_22_FD_179981 | JGI IMG/M metagenome (GOLD analysis project Ga0255783, IMG submission 179981) | Coastal salt marsh microbial communities from the Groves Creek Marsh, Skidaway Island, Georgia - 011507BT metaG (version 2) | ecosystem: Environmental > Aquatic > Marine > Intertidal zone >... | reverse complement strand
TTTTGGATTGCGATGCAACTGTCGACGATGAAGGCTACTACTTGGTATTCAAGCACGACTCGAGCAAGGGTAACTACTGGTCCAAGGCAAATAACAACGCTGAATCGAAACGCGTTGGTTCCAATCCGGAGACGGATTACAAATACTCTCGATTGGAAGAGGTCGAAAAGTTTGGTCGCACTGATGAGGGCTCCTTCCAGTTCAAGCTCGAGTATCCGACTTTGTCACAAACGAACATCTGGACGCAGACATCTAATCCAGTGACTGCGGGTAAACAGGGTGTTGATGACTTCAAAGCTATTTCGATTCAAGCGAACGGCCACGGCACGAGTACTCACAGCTTCAAAGGTTTGGAATACAACAACGGGGGGTCGAACTTTATCGACGGCACCGTCGACCACGGCAACTGGTTCTTCTCGATTGGAGCGTATAAGCAATGGGGTGGCTACCGCAAGTTCCCCGGACCTTCGTCAGGTGTGAACATGGTGAAGCTCTGGGTGAAAACTTCCGCCAAGAAGCCTGACTCGTGCCCGAGTCCGCCGCCTGCGCCGCCGCCAAGTCCGCCACCGGTTTTGGATTGCGATGCAACTGTCGACGATGAAGGCTACTACTTGGTATTCAAGCACGACTCGAGCAAGGGTAACTACTGGTCCAAGGCAAATAACAACGCTGAATCGAAACGCGTTGGTTCCAATCCGGAGACGGATTACAAATACTCTCGATTGGAAGAGGTCGAAAAGTTTGGTCGCACTGATGAGGGCTCCTTCCAGTTCAAGCTCGAGTATCCGACTTTGTCACAAACGAACATCTGGACGCAGACATCTAATCCAGTGACTGCGGGTAAACAGGGTGTTGATGACTTCAAAGCTATTTCGATTCAAGCGAACGGCCACGGCACGAGTACTCACAGCTTCAAAGGTTTGGAATACAACAACGGGGGGTCGAACTTTATCGACGGCACCGTCGACCACGGCAACTGGTTCTTCTCGATTGGAGCGTATAAGCAATGGGGTGGCTACCGCAAGTTCCCCGGACCTTCGTCAGGTGTGAACATGGTGAAGCTCTGGGTGAAAACTTCCGCCAAGAAGCCTGACTCGTGCGCGTTAAAATAACGCGTGATTAAAGTGAAGCGTTTTTGTATATAAAAATAGATGTCATTCTGTACATGTGTTAATCTCAAAGAAATTCGCCACTTTCCTTTCCCTATTCTATAAATGCCCTCGCATTAAGATACCCGCGCATACGTATACTATTAACGCACACACTCTCTCTCTGCTTCTGCTTTTTCTGTCGCTCTCGACGTTTTTGAGGGAACGATTTATTGTTTACGACGACGATGCGTAATACGATGGCGGCGAGAGGAAGACAAAGAAAGCGTGCGTCGGCCTTTTTCTTCTCCGTCTTGTGCATCGCGGTGATGAAGATGGTCGAAGCGCAAACGACGACGACGAAAGTGAAACTCAAATCGCCGGCAAAATCTATGCTCAAAGCGTACGAAATCGTGCGCGTGGAAGATGTAATTCGCGAGAACGAGAACGTCGACGTGGTTAAATCGTTCGCGATACGCGCGTTCGGGGAACGATTCGAGGTCGAATTGGTGTCGACCAAAACCGCCTCTACTAAGGGGCTGTTGCGCGAAAATTTTCAAGTGCTTCGATTCGACGGAAAGACGCTCGAGGAAGACGAAGAGACTCGAGAGTTGGCGAAAAGAGCGGCGACTAAGTGCCAGTATAAAGGCTTCGTGAAATCGGGAGGAGGAGACGAGGGTGGTGGGTCTGCCGCGAATGCTCGTCCTTCTCGAGTGTCGGCGAATGTGTGCGCCAAGGAGGGGTTCGCGCACGTCGCGCTGCTCGCGAAGAATATGAGTTTGAGTTTAATGATGCCGCACGAGAGTTTTCAGGAGGAGGTGGAGGAAGCGAAGAGAGAGAGGAAGAGAAGAAAGAAGAGAAGGAAGATTTTGAGCAACGCTTTAGATGAGAACGAAGGGGAAGAAGAGAGCGCTGAAAATGAGGATGAGGATGAGAGTTTGGAAAGCGTGGATTTTATCGCGTTTAACGCCGCGGACGAAGTCGCCGAGCACTTGATTGGCACACAAAGAGACCGGATTAAATTTATGCCTTCAAAAGGAGACGAAGAAGAAGAAGCAAACGACGACGATAACAAAAAACGACGAAAGTTGCAAGCGATTGATTACGCAAACACTCGAGTTATCGAGGTGTACGCGCACAATGACGAAACGCGAGTGTCGAAGTACAATACGGCGTTCGATTGCGTGATGGAAACCATCTCGATTATGAATTACGTCTCTGCGTTGTATGAAAATGCGTTTTACCCGGACATTGAAATCGTACTCAAAGTAATCGGATATACGGATAAAGGTGCTACAGATCCGTGGGGTACAGTTCAAAAAGGCGTGTCGATAAAATGCCCCGCGTGCGCGACTGATGAGGTACATAGCGACGACTTACTCGAGAAAGCAGATTATTGGAAATATTCTTCTGGAATCTCCACGTTGGCTGATGCCGACGTGCTTTCAGTGCTATCCGGGCATAATTTTGATGGTGGAACCATCGGGTTAGCGTATACAGGTGGCGCGTGCAAAGGATATGGGGTAAACGTGAACGAGGTGAACCCTGCGAATTCTTTGCGATACTCCGCCGCGACGGTTGCGCACGAAATCGGACACAATCTCGGATTTTTGCACGACGGCGATGATGACGATTGTCCTGATACCGGTTTAATCATGGCTGCAAAAGCTGGCTACGAACTCGAAACGGAATGGAGCACGTGTACGGTGGCCAAATATAGCGCCTCGTATTTCGCATACGGGTGTTTGGCGCAAGGCAGCGAAGCGGTGTGCGGGAACGGTATCGTCGAGGAAGGCGAGGAGTGCGATTGCTTTGGTAATGACTGTTCCGACGCGGATGTGTATGGAAGTGAAAACACGTGTTGCAACGCGGCGACTTGTATGCTCAACCCCGGTATAGCATGTTCGAGCTATCACGACGGATGTTGCGATAGTTCTTGCGTTATAAAATCGAGCGGTTCAGTATGTCGAGACGCGGTGTCCACGTGCGACGTCCAAGAAACATGCGACGGCGCTTCCAAGTCGTGCGTCGCGGACGGTTGGAAACCATACGGTACAAAGTGCCACCATGGTACGCATCCGAACGATATTGGGAGTTGCTACAAAAATGAGTGCCGAAACCAACATTTTTGGTGCCAACAAATCGATTCGACCTCCCATGGCGGATCTTGCGTGTCTCAAAAAGTTTCGTTTCCGGAAAGCGTATGCTCGACAACTGCGTTCAGGTGCTACCGTTCCGCCTCGTCGTGTAACGGGCCACACGAATATTCCACTGTACCCGAGAAAGGGTACCCGTGCTCCAGCGTTCCTTTGACAACCGACGGCGTCTTTGCGAAAGTTTGCGACGGGTACGGCGGTTGCGTTGCGCCAGACGAGTTGAACAATTTACGAGGTCCATACATCACGTCTTCGGTGCCTGTAGGAAGCGAGCCGAACGTTAATTTTGACGTGAATGAAGGATTTAGAAAGCTCCCATCTTACAAAGTTGTTGTCGCATATTTTGCGGCTATGGTGCTGATATTCGCAGAAGTGTTGTTGTATTGACCTTTTTAGTTTGAGGAACGAGTTGAAATATATGTTAGAAAGTTTGTATTTTTGTAGCGATTAAACATCTCTCTCTTCTCTCTCTATCTCAACAAAAAGCGCATGACGTCTGATAACGCGATGATACCTTCCAACGCTCCCGTTTTTTCATCCACTACGACTAGACGTTTCACGCCTGGTAATCCTAATGCCTCGACCGCCGCTCGCAAGGTATCCGAACGCGTACAGGTTGAAAATCCGCCGGCGTACGTGCTGATATTATTATTACCTTTCGAAGGCGACCCTCCACCGGAATGAAATGGGCTGTCGCTCATACCGCTGGCGTTGAATTTCGGACTCGGAGGTTTGTTATTTAAAACATTGCTCGGCATCGTGTTCATTGATGATCCGTCCATGGAGGCATCGTTACCACCACCGCCTAACAACGACGATGGTGCGTACCCACCGCCGCCCGAAGCCATTCTCGAGTTTTGCAACGCTCTAGCTATCGTAAATTCGTCCATGTTTACGTTCAAATACGCGTTGTTCGAGGCTAATTTCACAATGTCACTTCTCGCGTAGACGTCAATCAAACCACCTCTCCCGCTGTCGTCCACGACTGGTAAGCACGAGACACCATTCATCATCGTAAACGCTTCCGCCAATGTTGTCTGAGGATAGACACACCTCAAAGGCGCTAGTCTTTGCAACTCTTCCGGAAGATTAGCGAAGAACTGTTCATCCGACGCCGCTTCTACCGCGTCCGCTTGACCGAACGAGTTTGTCCTCCGAAGTAAGGAATCGCTCGGCGACCGTCTTCCGCCAAACTCTTTCGTCCACGTGCCAATGGGTAAAGCACCAAGCGGCTGCGAAAAGAGCGGCAAGGAGGAAGGTACGCCTCTAAAGTGTCTGTGCAAACACGCGAAAATCTCCGCGAGATTGGTCACGTGAAGAAGCTGCGCGGCGTTCCGATTCCTACTTCCCATTTTGTTGTTGTTATTGCTATCTTTGTTATCACTAGTATCACCCCCACCACCATCGCCACCACCACCACCGCTACTACCCGATGACTTCTTGCTCTGGCTGCCGCCGCTTTGCTGGCCGCCGCCGCCGCCGTACGAAACAACCGGGACGGAGTACATGTTGTTCTTTAACAAAACCAAAGCGACCAGGTGTAACGAATCTTCCGGTCGAACCGAAAGTAAACTCGAATTCTCCACGCTCGCGCCGCATTCTTCCCGCGCTTTCGCGACGGTAAACCTATCTAAATCTTCTTCCGTAACTTGCTTCACGTCTTTGAACGCCTCCGAGAGCACTCGCAACAAATCTATAAACTCGCCGGCGGAAATCATCCCGGCGAAATCCCCTTTTGCCGGATTCCAAAGCGGCGCCGCGGCTATCTGTTGCTCGTAGAACGCGTGAAACGCTTGCCTGACTGGTAAATTGATATCAAACACGACTACTTTATTCGACTCTGGTATCAATTCATACGCAGTATGTCTTTGCAAAAACTCCAAGACTCTCGCGCGAGACGCGTCCGAGGCGTAATCGTCCGGATTTGCTCCACCTTGCTGCTCGACGTAGTCGTTATTATTCGTGCTCGGTTGCATTGGGGGTCGAGTCGAAGCCACCGCCGCCGCCGCCGCCGCCGCCGCTATGGGTCCACCGTCTCTGGCTACGTTTATAGACTTCCGTCTCCCGTCGCCGTCTCGTTTAATCTGCAACCCGTTGATCCCTCCGGATACCCAATCCATGCCGGCGTCTATGACATTCGCCGCCGCCGCCGCATTCGCCTCGTCCCGCATCGCGTGATGGTGCCTTTGCGACGCACGTTCTGGAGAAATCTCCCCGACTAAGTGCTGATCGCTTCCTCCACCTTGGTGCTGTCGTTGTTGTTGTATTCTCCGTTGTTGCTCCAGCGCCGCCGCGTTCAAGCTGTCCGATTGCGAATCATCGTGACTTAACCACTGCGCTTGCGGTCGATCCTGTTGATGCTGATGGTGCATCACTTGCGCTTGCTGTCCGCCACCAATAATGCCGGCCTCGTTCATACCGGACGATCCTCCTCCTGGCGACATCATCCCCGGCACTTCCAGCGGCGCCGTGCCTTGCTGATAGTTTTGCTGTTGTTGCGTCATCATCATCTGTTGATTATACCCACTACCACCACCACCACCACCACCACCACCGGTTTGTGCGCTGTGCATGCTCACATTCTCCGCGCTACTCATCCCCGGACTCCCAATTCCACCACCATTGCTCGGACTGGAAACCACCGAACTCCCGCCCCCGCCGCTCGTCGCCGACGGCTTCTTCACGAACAACCAATTATTCACGTTCCCGAGCGGGTCCTGTATAAACGCTTGATTCTCGTCGTGCCTCCACTCCCCGTCCACGATAAACTTATACTGATGGTACCCGGACGGTAAGTTGCACACCACGGAGAAGACTTGGTTCCCGTTCGGCGGCACGATTTCAGGCGCCATCGGTACGGTTTCCAGCCAATTCGTAAACGACCCGCACAAGTGCACGACTTTCCCTTCGTAGTGCCAGGTGAATTTTGTCGGGTACACAATCGACGGGGATAACGATTGATTTTGCTGCTGGGAAGGGGAATTCGTATTGCTGCTGTTACCAACGTTACCGCCGTTCGTTTCGTTCGCTTGTTCCCCTCGCGTTCTCGTCGGCGTGGACATGATTATTGAATCTCTTTCACACCACCACAGTTAACGCAAAGGAAGAAGCGCTGGTGATGAAAATGATGATGAGAAAGAGGTTTTCCCGAACACAATGCACTCAAAATGTACAACAAATAACAAGAACAACAAGAATAACAGATGGTGATGCGCGTCTCCTCTTCCTCCTCCGATGATGCGTCCAAAAGAATGCGCAGATCGTCTGCTTGCTGATGAAAGAGCAAACTATTGAGGAGGTTTTTCCGCCGAGAATTGGGACACAAGGGTTTTAGGGTTTTGTGTGTTAATAGGGTTTAAGTCTGTCCGATCTCCTCACTTTTATACGCAAGAGAAGGTCAAAGAGAGAGAGAGAAAGAGAGAGAGAGAGACGCGGGATCAAAAGCATCGCGCATCATGTCTTGTTCTTATTCTTCGAAGAGAGCAGCGGGGATATTTTTGTTACGCAATAACGAGAAGAAGAAGACGATGATGATGATGAAAATGATGCGCGATTTTGAAGCGTCTGCGTCTTCCCCAACGCTCACGAAAAGTCATTCTTGTCGTTTCTATTCGTCTCCGGCGAAGAACGAGTCCGCTTCTTCGTCGAGTTCTTCTTTACAGCACCACTTCGAAAAGGAGTTACCGGTCGATTTCGAGAAAAAAGGCACCGGTGGCAGATCGTCGTATTCCGGAATCACCGCGGCCGTGTTCGGTTCGACTGGGTTTTTAGGCCGGTACGTGGTGAATCACTTGGCGAAAAACGGCAGTCGAGTGCTCGTACCGACGAGATGTTCGGAGAACCATCGACAACATTTAAAACCAATGGGAGATTTAGGACAAATTGTACAATTCGATTACTCGATGAGAGACGACGAGGCGATTAAATACGCGGTGGAACGCGCGAACGTGGTGATTAATATGGTCGGGAGAGAGTGGGAGACGAGGAATTTTTCGTTCGAGGACGTGCATCGAGACTTTCCGAGACGATTGGCGGAGGCGTGCAAGGAGAGTTCCTCGGTGAAGAGATTGATTCACGTGTCCGCGCTAGGGGCGGACGTGAACGCGAAATCGAAGTATTATCGCACGAAAGCGGAAGGGGACGAGGAGGTGAGGAGGATTTTCCCGAGGGCGACCATCGTGAAACCGGCGAAATTGATCGGCGTGGAGGATAGATTTTTGAACGTGTTCGCGGAACACGCGAGTAAGTTTCCGTTCGTTCCGTTGACGGGATTAGGGGAATCGAAACACCAACCGGTCTCGGTGGACGACGTGGCCATTGCCATCAGCCAAATGCCGTACGACGAAGAGACGGTAGGTAAAGAGTACGTCTTAGCCGGCGAAAAGACGTTCACGATGGAAGAGTTGGCAAAGTTAACCGTGGACGCTGGCAGATTCCGCTCCGCCCGAGTCGCGTACATCCCGAAGTTCGTCTACAAACTCCTCTCCGCGCCGCACGAGTTCTTGTTAAACCGAGTCCCGTTCCCGTTGCCGACGCCGAAAGGGTTGACCAGGTCCTTCGTCGACGCTCAAGACGCGGATTACGTGAAGAAACCAAACGAGTTAGGATTTAAAGAGTTAGGGATGACCCCGGCGAAGATGGACGGCATCACCATCGACTATTTGCGTTCGTACCGATCCGGTGGTTATTTAACCAACCCGTTGGCAAAGAAGGAAAACTTTCACGAGGAAGCCCGAGTGCCGCTTCGATGAGAGAACATCGACCAAGCGAGTCCCGACGGAAACGACGACGACAACTCGCACACATCTGTATTTTTACACTTCAACAAGACTTTCTATTCTACGGTACTATACTACTCTTATTACTCTAAAACCTTCACCTTACCACTCTCTCTTTTCCTCTCCAGTGCCTCTCTCACGAGTCGCTCGACCTCTGCTCTCCTCCTTTTCGCGTTCAACTCGTCGTCGTCCTCTTTATTCTTCGATGAAAGTATTCCTCTCATCGCGCGGATGTTGGTGTTCGCATCATCATCGTTCGATTCTTTCCTCAAGACGTCCGCTTTCAACAGGTCGTGCCTCCACTCCCTCTCTCGACGAGACGTCGAAAACACGACGGCTGAGACGCCAATCAAAAACGTCGACGCGAGTGAGAGTTTTTGCCAGTTCTCTTTGTTCGAGAATCTCGGACTTCTCATATCTCTTCTTCACTTGTGGGGAAGCGAGCGAGTTGGAAATTCGTCACTTCTTTTACTCTTTGAAGTCTCACTCTTTCTTTTCCTGTCGCGGTGACTCAGAGAGAGAGAGCGCGTCAAAAAAAGCACCGCACGCATCGGAAAGAGCGTCAGACAGAGAGCGCACATCGGCGGTGTTCTTTCGGAAGGGTTCATCGAGGAGAGAGAGAGAGAGAGAGAAGTCCAAAGGGACATTAGTCGGGGGGGAGAATTGGAGCGATCGGATGTTTTTCCACGTGCGACGAGAAAAGAACGTCGTTCTGGAACCGAGACATTTCGGCGCGAGAATGAAAGACGTGATCATGGAGAAGATTAAGTTAGAGGTGAGACTGTTTATGTATTGAATCGCTCGATCGCATCCGGGGGTGATCGTGGAAACGAGAGATTTGTTTTAAAAGCGCTTCTCAGAGAGAGAGTTGGATGAGTTTTTGGACACTTGCTGGATGGACATTTTTTGTGACTTTCGCCTCTCTCTCGTTCGATTTGTTTATCTCGTGACATCATCATTCTATCTTCGCTGACGCGCTGCCACACCCTTTCTCTCTCTCTCTGTATCTCTCCTTTTGTCAAACAACAACAACAGATGGAAGGCACGTGTTCGGGACGGTACGGATTTATCGTCTGCATCACGCACATCGAGAACGTTTCGGAAGGGATCATCACCGACGACGGCACGGCTCGAGCAAAGTTCGCGGTGGAATACGACTGCGTCGCGTACCGGCCATTTAAGAACGAAGTGTTGGACGCGGTCGTGACGCAAGTGAATAAGTTTGGTTTCTTCGCGGAAGCCGGGCCGTTGCAGTTGTTCGTGAGTAATTCGTTGGTCCCGGACGACGTGAAATACGTGACGGATGAGAATTGTTACAAGTCGGACGACGGGCAGATTACGATTGGGGTAGATTGTGAAGTGAGGGTGAAGATTGTCGGGATGAGAATAGACGCGAACGATATTTTCTGCATAGCCACGATTAAGGAGGATTACTTGGGGTTGATTGGTTACGCGGAGGGAGATGCGGCGGTTGGCGCGGTATAAATATAGAAAAGAATACGACACAAACAGAACTACAACACGACGGAAAAGATTATTATAGCCCAAAATACAAAATATAACGTACATTATTAAATCTTGAACGAACCCGTGCCTTTCATCGTGAACTTTCTCGACAACCCGCGCATAAACGTGTCTGTGTTCTTCGACGGCTGCACTTCCTTTTCGGCTCGAGAGGATAAAGTCCTCCCTAATAGAGACTTTTGCGTCGGTAACGCATGCAAAAATACTCCGGCTTCGATAAACTCGTCAAAATCGAGAGAATCGACGTGCTCTTTATCAAACTTGGCGAAAATTTCGTCGCAAACGTCGTCGCTGTCGATCTTATTCAAGTCGCGCAAAAGCATCTTTAATTCGTCCCGGTCCAAATCACCCGACATGTCTTCATCGTACTTTGAAAAATCTGCCCTGTTCGAGCCCCTTGAGAAAAATATATAGAAAGCCGAGCCGATACATGTGGCACATACTGTCACGACCGCGAAGAGAATCAAACCATCGACGATAGATTTTGAGCCGAGAGAATCTTCTCCATCGTTGATTGCAATTGCAACGAGCGCGATAAAGCCCAACTCCATGTTTATGACTTGAGACAGGACGTTATCGTCCTCACGGATGAAAGGTTTGAACAGTCCCAAGATTAACGCGAATAGCATCGAGCTAAAAACAACCACGTAGAGCTGCAAAGAACTCTCCTCATCGCCGACAAAGATAATCACGGCCCCTAAAAACAGCTTTCTCATCATATCGATGATTTCAAAGTACCAGAACTCCGGCTTGTAATCTTTTAAAAGAAAGCGGAAATGTTTCGAGTACGAAGCCGTGGGCATCATCGAGAGAAATAAAACTGGAATACCGATAACGTAAACGGTGAGCATAAAGTAAACTATCCCAGCAAAATCATCGTATTTTGAAGTATCGCAAGAAGTTTCAATACTAAAGCGCAAAAAATTCACGCCACTACCGATATCTCTGCACGGAAAGTACTGCAAAATCATGCCAGAAACCGATGGATAAATAATAAAGAGAAATAATATGCAAACTTTCACGCCGTAGCCAATATAACGACGAGATCTTTCGTTATTCTTATCTCGTATGGAGAGATAAAGAGACGCGATGCCGAAAGAAATCATGATGAAAAGACACGTAACCACAGGACTTAACGTTGCGGCGAAGAAGTTTGCGTAATAATCTCTTTGCACGACGCAATCAATCGGCAGGACTTCAAAGTTCAAAGAGAATATCTTCATCGCAGTTACAAAGTTGTTCAAACTTTTTGGCCACTCAACAAAATACAGAGACTCGGGCCAAAGAACTATTATTTGAACAAACCCAACGAGAAGCTTCATTTTTGGCGAGAAGTCGTTGAGGAAATTATATATCTTCTGACCAACGCGAAAACGCATATTATTTGGCATGTGAGGTGCATACGAAAGTCTCTCCTTAAGAGTGGTACCTTCAGTCAAAAACTGTAATTCCTTTTTACCCGTAGCCACTTCGCTTTTGAACAAACCGAACCGCGTGCGGAATTCTTGACGAACTCGGTTACGAAAAATCTCTATCTCGTCCAACCTGTCTCGAATGGGAACAATCAGAAACGCCATGCCAAGAATAAACGCAGTTGTAGCAAAAGTCATCCCGAGAAATTCAGCCGAAAAATAACCGTCCGGATTACTTGAGCATTTCGTGCACATTTCGTCATCTTGATGCCAAAAATAGTCGTCTTCACAAACGGAACACATTGGTCCGATGCTCCCGCTTAAACAACCCGTCGAATCCAATCCCGTCGCGTTATATTCGCAGGTTACACCTTTGCAATTCAAAACTGCAACAACAGGCTTCAGTTTCGTCAAGTGTTCGTCTGTAAGAGTGAGTGTCGCTGTTTCCTGACCGGGAATGACGAGTTGCCAAGTATTGAATTCGTAGCGATAGTAATTTTTCGATATTCCTACGGGTTTACCTCCAACGAAATCGACGCATTGTTGATACTCGCCCAATTCTACGTCAAAAACACGTTTTTCACAATATAACGATGCCGATAGACAGGGATAGACATCAACGGGCACGGTGTAAGTGTCGGATAGAAATCCAGACAACCTAATATCGACAGTATTCAAGGGGCAAACGCAGTCCAATAAAGATTCAGCCCCAGAAAACGAAACCGTGCCAGTCGGACAGGCGATGCATTTTTTTGTTTGCTTTCCAGTGTATGTGTTTTCGAGCTCTGGAACTGAACCTACACCGCAGATAACCTCCACGTCGACTCTATCCTCGGCAGGCTCGTATTCTTCCACCCATTTTCCTCCTTGGGGTACCACGATTTTAATACTTTGAGTGCCAATCTCTACACCATAAATGATCAAAGATGTTTCCAGCGACGCTGAATCCAACGTAAGCTCCGGTTCTCCGGTACTCGTTCGAAAGATAAGAGCGCTTGAAGTGACACTCAATGCGAAACTTTCTCCACTATCGAGCAAGTACTGCGACGGTAACACCTCGAGCCGAGTAGTAAAATTGTACCGCTCCAAGTAGTCTAGACTTTTCCCGCTGTTGATAATAGGGGTATATATTTTCTTCTTCCTCGCTCTTATTGTTTTTGGAGAATAAATCGCGTAGCGATTGGGAAGATTATATGCGCCACCAACGACAGTGTTTTCAAATACAACGTACAAGCCCGTCGCGACATTACTTGTTTGTGTAATCTTGAACGGCTTGGTCGTTTCGCCCGGAAGGAATGTAAGAACGTTGTTCGCCAAGGAGTCAGTTATCAACTCCGAGCCGGTATCATCCGCGGCGTGGATAAAGATCGTACCCTCTTCAAGATCACCGCCACCACCGCCACCGCCAGAATACAACTCAAAGCGAAGCTCGTTACCCGCCGGAAGTGCTTCTGGCAACGTCAATGTCATGGTTATCACGTCGCGTATTAAAATATCACCCTTTGAAGTGGTGTCGAGAGTGTAGCATAGAGTAGCCAAACAACTACTCGAGCCAGTGTCGTCCCCGCCGAGCGAACACGTTCCTTTCGGACAGGTTTTACAATCTGGAAAAGTTCCATAGGTACCCGAGACGCACTTGTACTGTCCAATATATAAATAAGATGTCGACCACGACGCGAGAACGTTTTTACCATCGTTTGACATGCCAATGCTCGTCCACGTTCCTCTACCTTGATCTGTCAAATATGCCCAAGTGGCCCCGTAATCCGTCGAGCGTAGTAAATACCCGTTAGTTACCGCGGCCATCATCGCGCTTCCATCCTCCGAAACAGCGACGTATTGATAATTCAAACTATCAATACACGTTGATGCATCGAGGCACTCATCCTCGGCCACTTTTTTCCAGCTGACTCCGTAATCTGTTGATAGCGTCAGATGTCCGGTCAAATAAACGCAAGCTAACTGGTATTTCCCATCCTCGCTCATTTTCACAGTTTGCCATGAATCAACTTTATTCCCAACCGGGTTCTGTCCCGCAGTTCCGTCATAAAACGGAGGAAGAAATGTCTCGCCGTAATCATTCGATACATAAATTAAACCATTGGATACCACGGCGGTTTGATATCTTCCGTCGGCGGACATATCGCAGCTGTAGTAATTTTTCGCCCCGATGTCCCCGCCGGTGTAATCGCCGATAATATTCCCATCCGTATCTTGCAATCTACCAGTTGCAGTGCCAAGTTGCGCTCGACTCCATGTCGCTCCAAAATCGCTCGATTTAAACATGTGTCCACTGAAAGAGTTCACCAGTTGATACTTCGCGTTCGCGGAGAGAGCCGTACCCTTCCAACTGGGCCACGCTCCGGTACTTTCCAACATTACCGCTTCATTCGTAAACGTCGTCCACGTGGCGCCGCCATCTGTCGTGCGATACAAATGTGAGCGAATAACGCATGCAATCATATAATTCGGATCGTCGTCCGCGATGGAAACGCCGAACCAGTCCGCGTCCGTCGGCGCGCCTTCCGAGAGTGTCCACCGTTCGCCCCCATTTTTAGAAATCCACAACCCTCCGTTTTTCACCACTGCGGCCATGACGACTCCGTTTTTATGAACCGCGACCGATCGCCACGAACGCGCGCCCCCGTTGTGAGAGATGGAATACCACGTCGGGGTGACCGTCTCCGAGCGCGCGCCATCGAGCAAACCCAGGAGGAAGCACGCCAAAACGAGCGAGGCGCAGATACATCCGCGCACATTGAATTTCATATATAGATAAGATACCTGTGCACAGTCAGAATAAATGTCTTTCGACACCACAATTAATAAATCTCTCTCCGTCGCGCGTAGTAAAGACTATAACCCACAGAACCTTCTCTTCTTCTTCGATATCCGCTTTTTTGTCGTCTCTCTTTCTCTGTCTGCCCGTCTCGCGGCTTTCGCGATGCGTTTGCGCTCTCTGGTGATGCGCGGACGATGTGCGCTCAGGTAAAAAGAGTGAGGAACAATTAAAAAATTCCTCCTTTTTCCCCCTTCGGTTGAGGAAAGGAAACAAAAGGAAAGAGAGGAGGACGCGCGTACGTGCGAAGGTACGAGAATAAAGAAATTGTATCACATCACGCCAGCTTTCCTTTGAGATTCGAACAAATCAATGTCAAACGCCAAATATCTGTTCAGTTGTTCGACATCGGGTTCAGTCGCGCGTATAAACTCGTCGTAATCGATGGTGCCATCTTTGTTCGTGTCCATGTGCTCCGCTAACCGTTTCGCGCTCGACTCGGTGAGCACGTTGAGATCGCCGTTGATCACCTCGTCTAAGGATAACATGAGATCCACAAAGTGTGCGTTAGATATGGATTGGTGGTGCGTTTCTTTCTTTCGCTCGCCTCCAGCGGCGGCGATGATCGTGTGCCACACGTGATGCAACTCTTTTTTGTATCCCGTGAATAATTTTGAAATCGCTTGTTCGATGTCGTCGTTCCATACGTCGCTTATTTTAACCTCCTCTTCGTCGTCGCCGTTGTCTCCTTCTTGTTCTCCTCGTCCTCCTTTGCCGCCTCCTCCGGAGAGTATTTTCTTCAAAGACGCGATCGATTGTAACTCTTCCTCGGTCGCGCTCCCTCGCTCTTCCTTCTCCTTGAGAGATAAAACGCGATTGAACGAACGACTCAAAGAAATCATTTTCGCGATTTGCCCTCTTCCTTTCGACGATCGATCTTTCCACAACACGGAAACCTCGTCGTTTCGTGCTCTCGTGCTCGGCGATCCAGGCGAAGAAACATCTGGTAAAAATTCGTTTTCCGCCTCTTCGCTGACGAAATCTTCAAACATGGAACTAAATTCGCCTAAATCGAGCGTCCCGGAATCGTCTACGTCGAACGCGTTGAACACGGAGAGAATTTGCGCGTTGGAAAGCACGTCTAAATTTGGAATGTTTCGTATGGCTTTCGTGAACTCTTTCGAGTCGATGGAACCGGAACCGTCCACGTCCATTTTTTCGAACGCGGAGGATAAATTTTTCGCCTCAGTGATCAGCGCTTGTCGAAGTTCGTCCAAAACTTCTTCTTGCCACTCTCGGCAGCCAGATTTCAGCCTCGGCGTGTATCGCGCCAAGAATTCCGGGAATTTCACGTATACTTTCTTAAACGACGAGGAAGACGCTTTTTCAAGAGTGTCCATTGATTGCGTCTTTTTTCTTGGTTTCATGGAAAACAAGCCTCCGGTCATGACTTCGTTCGCGCTAACTAACATCGGGAACATTTTTTTCCACTGCGAGCGGAGCTTCAACACCGTTTGTAAACCATCCGCCCACTGTTCGCGAGTTATTCTACCTTTCCCTTTAATGTCTATGCTCGACCAGTGGTCAAACAATTCTCTCTTGTACTCGATGATGTACTCGCTCGCTTGCATCGCGGCCATTTGCAAAGCGCGTTTCTTGTCTCCTTTTTTACGATGAAACGATACTTTGTGCCGCAAGTCGACGTTTACGCAATCCTCGTTTTTCCACGTCATGGCGTATTTCGGTTGCGGGAGCTTATCGTTTCGTTGTAAACGGAGTATAGCGCCTCTGTTCCCGGATTTCCCGCAATAGTTACTCGCCGAAAATACCGTAAACAGTCGACCGTCGTGACACGTCTCGATGCCGCTCGCGACGCACTGGTGCGAACGCACAAGGCAGGATAACTTGTTCTCTTTAAGGAATTCGTGCGTAACGTTCGCGCCGAATAAACCGCCGGCACCTCGTGTGGAATTTTCCACGCCAACGAAATCATCGTTTGGGTGTGGGTCCGACCAGATCATAGATTTACAGATTAGAAATTCTCGTTCGGTTTTTAAATCGTATTCGTCGTCGCTCAGTTCATCGTCGTCGTCATCGTCATCATCGGCATCGTCTTCTTCTTCTTCTTCTTCTTCGGGGTCCTCTTTCTTTCGTCCCGCGTTATTACTATTATTATTACCCGCTACATTCGCTTGTTTTACTTCATCTCTCTTCTTCTTCAGCATCATCATTTTCCTCGTCACTTTCTTCTGCTTTTTCATCGCCAACCGTCTCGCGCTCTTCGATTCGAAAAAACTCGGTCCTTTCTGGATTTGCTCCAACCGCTTCACGGAAACTAAAGAGCCATCCGCTTCCATCGGCGGTCCTCCGTGACAGACAAACGCGCGGTCGTTTACGATCGTGCATATCGGAAACCACCTAAAACACTCGTGAAACGCTTGAAACACGCCGTGGTCGTATTTTTTCAAACACTCCTCCTCGAAGCCGCCGAAAATGTTAATGTGTGGGTCCTCGTGGTTCCCTCTGTTCACGTGCACAAACTCTGGATGTTGCAACTTCATGGCTAAAATCAAAAGCACAACCTCGCACCCGTTTCCTCCGCGATCGACTAAATCACCGTTAAAAACGTATATATTCTTCTCCGATGGCATCCCGCACACCGTCAACAAGTGCAACACATCCTCCAACTGTCCGTGGATATCGCCGACGATAATCACGAACCCGTCCTCGTCTTCGTGCGAATACACTCTGCACACGTTCGGTTCTCGAGAAAATAACACAGTCGCGCCGCTTATAATACTCATCGCGTCCGTCATGGAAAATTTATCTCTTCCGTGTCTCAAATCTTCCACCACCGCGGCCAGCGCGTCCGGCGAAAGCTTCGGAACGTCGTGCTCTTGGATTATAGGCCTTTCCATCTTCTTCTTTGTTTTATTCGGAGACGCCGGGGCCGTGTTGTTACTCTTCTTCTCTCCCGCGTCATTATCTGTCCTCCCCTCAGTCTTACTATTACTGCTCCCGTTCCTCGTCGTCTTCTTCAAATCCTTCCTTTCCTCGTACCTCTTTCGTAACTTCTCCAACAAAACCGCCCTTTGGTTGATGCGTTCTTCGTCGTAATTTTCCAAATTCTCAAAAAACGTCGCTCGTTTTTGCTTCCTCTTCGCCGCGATCGTTTTGAACGGGTGCGAGACCGCGTCTACGATGGAAAACTTTCGGTTTCGGATCATCATCATCGTTTTATGATCGAATCGTAGTATTCTCTCTCGTCTTTTGTCTTTGTCTTTGTCTTCTTCGATGAGAAAGAACTCTCCTCCTTTTTTCGGGATTGATGAGTTCTTTCGCGACGACGCGAGAGATCAGAGAGAGAATAAGAGAGAGGATGAGAAAGTTTGCCCGCGACGACAACAACAACGAACGCCTCCTCGTCTGTGATGAAAGATGCGCGTAAAAGAAGTAGTCGTGTGTTTGTGTTTTGTCTGAGAGAGAGATGAATGAGGAGGAGCACACAAATGTGACACAAAAGGACAGACAAAAAAGAAGGAAAAAAGAAGGAAAAATTGGTTGCTTCATTTCTTGCTTCGCGGGGCGCGCAAGACTCAGAAAGGGAAAGTGCTGGCGTGAAGGTACTTTTGTACGGGTATGTATTTATGCGCTAAGGACTATGAGAGAGCTAATGTTGAGTACGCATGTGGTATTTTAAACTATGACGTTGACGATACCTCTTCTCGCAAACATGGCACTCGTACGGCCTCTCGTTCGTGTGAATACGCTTGTGCCTTTTCAAATGACCAGATGTACGAAAAGCTTTATCGCACACATCACACTCGTACGGTTTCTCGTTCGTGTGAATACGCATGTGCTCTTTCAATTTACCAGCTTGAGTAAAACGCTTCTCGCAAACATGGCACTCGTGTTGCCCTCTCTTCCTCTTCGTTCCTTTCTTAATAAAAGTCGTTTCTTCTTTTCGCATCTGTTGACTCGCCTCGAGATCATCGTCCTCGTCAGGAATCCTCAAACACAAAACCGGTTCTTCTTCTTTCTCTTCTTCTTCTTTATCTCTCGCATCCATACTCGCCGGCACCTTCAAAACCGTCCTCGCGTTCACCGCGCGTTTCGGATGTGGATTCTTTCTTCGCCCCATATGTTATTAGTATTAGTATACGAGACTTTGAAGAATAATGCGCATGTGATGTGTGATCAGAGAGGAGGAAAAAAAAAAGTAAGAAAATATGTCTTGCTTCGATCCCTTTTGCTCGAAAAAAGAAGAATTTTTTTTTTTTGCGAGAAACTTGCTTCACTTCTTGCTTCAATCCTTTCTTGCGCAAAAAGGAATATGATGATGATGTGTGCGAGCAGTGCGAGTACCACTGGACACGGCGCGCACATGAGGCGCACGAATACTAACACTAACGCGAGGAGAGTGTTTCAGAGGCGAAACTGTTTCACTTCTTCCGGCGAGTGCGGGAACAACAACGGGCGAAGATTGGCGACGATTGTCAAAGCGGGGTGGGGAAAAAAGAAAGAAACGATCGAACAATCATCATCATCATCGAATCCAGCGATGAGTATTCCGCAGCAAACGACGGGAGGAGGAGGAGGAGAGCAGCAACAGTATTACCCGCCGATGCCACCGGCACCACCGCAGTACCAACCAGTTCCGGTTCAATATCAGCAACAACAACAATCGTCTTCTTTACCACCCGTTGCGTCGGAGTTCGCGCCAGGGGATGCGAATCAGACGGCGGCGGTGCAGCAGGTGGTACCGCAGCGGCAATACTACGCGCCGCCACCTCCGGTGAAAGAGAAAGGATCCATCCCACCGTTCTTGTACGTCGGGTTAGGCGTCGCGTTGGCGGTGATTGTCCCGAAATTTTTAGCCGGGAAGAAGCAAGACATGCAGTCGATGATGATGCAACAGATGATGAAGCAGTTTACGAGTCAAGCGGGCGGGATGCCGGGGGGGATGCCGGGAGGGATGCCGGGGATGCCGGGGGGGATGCCGGGGATGCCGGGTAGTGGGGACGCGTTCCCGCCATTTCCGGGAATGCAACAACCACCGCCACCGCCAAAACCGGCGGCGACGACGCAAAGGTATACGGATACGACGGCGACGCCGGTGACGACGCCGCCGCCGAGTTCTAGTTCTAGCGCCGCTTCGACGCCGTCTTCTTCCAAGAGAGGTTCGGCGACGAAGACTGTGGATACGGTATCTGATATTGAAGAAGAGAAAGCAGAAGAGCCGGAGTTGACCTGGGTCGGTGAGTCTTCTTCTTCTTCTTCTTCTTCGACGCAAGAGGCGCCGAAGAAATCGTTTTTCGAAGACACCGTGGAAACGGAAGCTAGCACGTCCTCGAGTAGCAGCAGTCCATTCCAAGACGCCGCCGATATGCCGGACGAGGAAGACGACGAAGCGTCTTTAGAGTACATGAAAAACATGATTCGCAATCCGGAAATGCAAAAGTTGATGTACCCGTACCTCCCGGAGTTCATGCGCAACTCAGAAACGTTCGAGATGCTCTTGAACAACCCGCAATACAAGGATCAACTTAAAGGTATCATGAAATCTATGAAATCGAGCGGTGCGATGCCAGGTGCTGGTATGGGCGGCATGGGTGGCGGTGCAATGCCGGACATTAACTCGCCGGAGGTGCAAGAGCAATTCGCGCAAATGGGCATGAAACCTGAAGACGTGTTGACGCAAATCATGCAAGATCCAGAGTTGGCGAGCGCGTTTCAAAACCCGAAAGTGCAAGCGGCGGTGATGGATTGCTCGGCGAACCCGATGAACATTACGAAATACCAAAACGATCCGGAAGTTATGAAGACGTTTGAAAAGTTAGCAAGTTTGTTCCCTCAAGCCGGAGGAGGTGCGCCGCCGCCGGGTATGTTCTAAAACCGCAGAAGAATTAAGAAAACTAACAACACCTACTTAGCGCGTGTGAATTATTTCTTCCTCTACAATCATCATTTACTTAACTTAAAATACAAAGATCTAATAAAACTATATGCGCGTGTGCGGAAAAAATCAAAAGTACTCCGCGCCATTTTCGCGCGCCGCTAATCGTTCGCGAGACTTTGCTAATCGCGTCGGTAACAGCTGACTCCCGTTCGAATCCCCCCATCTCAACAACTTCCTCGGGTTTTTCCCAAACACTCGCATCGCGACGTTGGTCAAAACGCCCAACCTGGCGCAGACAAATACTTGCGCCAGGACCGTTAAAACGAAAAACCATCGGTAAAAAGATCTCGAACTCTCTTTCTGTTTCCTCAATTGCTTCCTCTTCTGCCTCTCTTTTGATCCCATCCTAGATTTTCGACGCGCGCTTCTCAATTGTTTCTGAATCTCTTGCGTCGGTTGTTTGACGATGTCGTCGTCGTCTCCAAAGTCGTCGTCTGAATCGTCGTCGTCGAAGTCGTCGTCATCAATCACCGCTTTCCCTTTGTTCCGTTTCATCTTCTCCAGCTTCTTCGCCTCGGCAATCTTCTTTTTCTTCGCCAACGCTAACTTCTCCCGTCTCTCTTTTTCTTTCTCAATCAACCTCTCCTTCTCTAACATTGGATCTTCAATCTCCGGCACGTCCTCGCTCCCAATCGGCAAATCCTCCGTCTGATCCTCTCTCACGGGATAACACCGCATCCTTGCCGCGGCGTCGTCGTCCTCGTCCTCGTCCTTCGGCGCATCTCTCGCCACGTACCCAACGTCGCACTCGCACGATCCGTGCTTCGCGTTGCACCTCGAATTCTTCGGGCATCTATTAAAACACGCGTCCTCGTTGCCGTCTTCGGCCCACTTGGCACCGCGTTCCCACCTCGCCGTCGCCGCCGCGCGCTCGTCGCAACACAACTTTTCCGTCGGTTTTTTCGTTCTCCCGTGTATCAGTTTGCCGAAAAAGCTTGACTCGCACTCTACCGCTTCTCGAACGGTGACGACGTTGGTAGCCGTGCGACTGCTCGATGGACACGTCGCGGACCAGGAACATCCGGTCCAGAAACATCCCTCGGGTGCTGCTTCCCGTTGTTTCTCCTCTCTCTTTTTTGCAGAAGAAGAAGAGGCAGCATCGTCGTCATCATCATCATCATCGTCATCGTCATCATCATCCTTCTCGCTCCCGTTCGTCAAAGTGGACTTCCCAAGAAGTGTTCGTCTCTGCTTCATCATCATCATCACCTCCTCCTCATAATCATCATCCTCATCCTTTTCGCTCCCGTTCGTCGTCAAAGTGGAGGACTTCCCAACACGCACTGTTCGTCCCTGCGTTCTCTGATGCTTCGTCGTCGTCGTCATCATCACCGATGAAGAGGATGATGATGATGATGCATCCCCTAAAACGAATCCCAAGAGAAGGATGAATAAAACCGTCGAAAGGAGACGAACGTGTTGTTGTTTCGACCTCCCGAGAGGAAATGAGAAAGACGACGACATCGTGTGCGAGAGGGCACAACGATGATTCGTACAGCAGGTTTTCGCGCGCTCCGTCTCCGCGTCTCTCTCTCTCTGCGTGTAAAGTCTTTTGTGTGGGGAAATTTGAATTCTATGTGAGTGTTTTACAAGCTTCTTTTCTAGAGTGCGTTTGCTACATGTTTCGCGCGCGTATGTTTTATACCATCGAATTGGAATTAATCTTATTCTGATTATGGCACGTGTAACTCTCCGTGCTCGTATCGCCAGCCAGGTGGGAGAGGACAGTTGTTGTCGAGGAGGTATTGTACACATTCGGGTTGGATGTTCTTGTGCGCGGAGTATACGGCGTAACAGTTCCAAGGCGCTTTGGCTGTTTCGCGCAAGTACTTCAAACAGTCTAAGTGGCCGGACTTGGCCGCCAACATACACGCATCTTTGTCATATTCATCATACTTACGCTCAACAAGATATTCGAGTATATGAAGATGACCATTTAAAGCTGCCCAAGCGGCAGTATCAGAATCCCACGGCGCTTTGGATTCTTCGCGTAAGTATTTGAGCATCTCGAGATGACCATTTCTGGCAGCAAACTCACACGCTCCGTAACCGAGAGGACACTTATTTGCAACGCAATACTTTACCATTTCCAGATTACCTTGACGTGCGGCCGCATCAATCGTCCATTCATCGCACTCACACTGTTTCTCCTCTCGTATCCACTTGAGCAACTCGAGTTTATTCGTTTTAGCAACTTGCCAGCAGAAAGATGGTTCGGTCCAGTCACCCTCGTACAACGGTATATGCTCCCACACAAACTCCAAAGTCGATATCGACGACATCTCTCTCACTTTAAACTTCTTTCTCAACTCCGACTTGCGGGACGATCTCTTAATCAACTTTCTCGTTTCACTATTCACGTCGTACAAGAATTTCACATCGTTCGAATTCAATCTCGGAAGAATGTGTTTGAAACAAACATCGTCGTTATCATTCACGACCAAACCCCACAAAGAATCTCTCTCCCCAACGTCTCCTCTTCCGCGCTTTTTTGCGCGCCTCGTGGTCGCTCCAGACAAAGAAGAACGAGAAGAACGCGTCATTCTTTCTCTCTTTTTCCCCTTGAAAGCGTGGGGAAATTGTGCCGCATTTCTCGCCACTAAATCTCGTCCCCTAATGCACGGACGACGGCGAACACTCCTCTCCGGGCTGTCGCTCCTTCGACAACAAAGGAGGAAGCGTTTTCCCGTCCTCGAGTGTTATTCTTGCCCGTCAGATACTACTCGCGACAGAAACAGTGGTGGTGTTCGGTTCGTTTCGCGACGATGGTGGTCGTCTTCGGGAACATCAACACCAAACGCAGAAGCGGAAACCCGCGTGAGCTTTGCAGAGTTGAAATCCAAAACGAAACACTTATACAATCAAATCCCGATCGAAAACGTCCGGAACTTTTCCATCGTCGCACACATAGACCACGGGAAATCAACTCTGGCGGACAGATTGATGGAACTGTGCGTGGCAATCGAGAGTAACAAGACGGGGAAGAGTGGTGTTGGTTCTGTGCCTCAACTGCTGGACAGACTCCCCGTGGAGAGGAAACGAGGGATAACGGTGAAAGCGCAGAGCGTGGCTTTGTTGTATCGACACTCGCGAGACAGAATGGTCGGAAGGAAAGAAGGAAAAGAGAGCGGCGAGAATATGTATAAAGATCCGTCGAAGTGGTACTTGTTGAATTTAATCGACACTCCCGGACACGCGGATTTCAGCTTTGAAGTCTCTCGCTCGCTGAGCGCCTGTCAAGGATGCGTGTTGTTGGTGGACGCGACGCAAGGGGTACAAGCGCAGACGGTGGCGACGTTTTATCAAGCGTTCGAGAAAGATTTGAAGATTGTAGCGGCGTCGAACAAGATCGATTCGCCGTTGGCGGATGTGGAAGGGAGCGAGAGGCAGATGGAGATGATTTTTGGAATTGAGAAAGCGTCGAGGATTTCGGCGAAGAGCGGAGAGAACGTGGGGGAGATTTTGGATAGGATTGTGGATGAGATTCCGCCGCCGCCAATAGCAACGACGGCGGCGGATTCCTCACCGGATGATGGTAATTTTCTTCGAGCGTTGTTGATTGATTGCGATTTCGATAAATATCGCGGCGCGGTTAGCGTCGTCCAAGTCGTCGATGGCGTTCTCAAAGTTGGCGACGCCATCGAGTCGTTTGAGTCGGGGAGGAAAGCGGAAGTGTTGGAGCTTGGCGTGCACGCGCCGGAGATGATGTCGTTAAAATCGCTTCAAAAAGGGAACGTCGGGTACGTAATAACGTCCGACCGCGATGTCAAGGCGCAAAGAGTTGGGGATACGTTATTCAACCGAAAAGAACGAAAACGAGAAGCGGTGACGCCTTTAGTTGGATTCAAAATGGCGAAACCGATGGTGTTTCAAGGGATCTTCCCGTCCTCGGCGGATGATTTTGAGAAATTGCGCGAATCTGTTTCACGATTGACGTTAAACGACGCTTCCGTAGAGGTCTTTCCGGAAGTTTCTGCCGCGTTAGGTCCGGGATTTCGATGCGGATTTTTAGGATTGCTCCACGCGGAAGTATTCACGGACCGATTGCGAGAAGAGTTTGATTCCGACGTCGTCGCCACGGCGCCGACGGTACCGTACAAACTGACCAAAATGTTCAACAAAAGCAACGCGAAAGAACTTATTCTCGCGGATAGCGGTGACAACAACGATGAGCTCGATCCCGACGACCAAAAAATCGAAGGCATCAAATCCGTCAACGTTATCACATCCCCTCTCAGTCTGGAAGCCAACGCCGGTTTACCTCGCGATACGAGAATCCAGGAACGTTTAGTGGAGGCAACCATAATTGTTCCCACTGAATATACGGGCAAAATACTCGAATTATGCAACGAACGAAGAGGCGAAGCCTTGGAACACTCGCAAATCGACAGTCTCCGCGCGATGCTCCGTTACAAACTCCCCTTGGGCGAAGTCGCCTCTGACTTCGCCGACGAACTCAAATCTCGAACCAGCGGCTACGCAACCTTCGATTACGAACTCGCCGGCTGGCAATTCGCCGATATCTGCCGTCTCGACGTCCTGGTCAACGGCGAAGTCGTCGACGCCATGGCCACCCTCTGCCACCGCTCCAAAGCCGTCGACATTGGCAAAAAAATGGTCAAAAAAGTCAAAGAAGCCTTACCGAGACAGATGTTCGAAGTCGCCGTGCAAGCCTCGCTCTCGGGTAAAATCATCGCTCGAGAAACCGTCTCCGCGATGCGCAAAAATGTTCTCGCCAAGTGCTACGGCGGAGACGTCTCGCGCAAGAAAAAACTGTTGCAAAAACAAAAAGACGGCAAGAAGAGAATGCGCAGGATGGGCAACGTCGACATCCCGGCGGACGCTTTCGCCGGCTTGTTGAGCGCGAAGTAGTAGGAGTAGGGTAAAATAAATAAACGTATTTTTTAGAAAAGTAGTAGTCATAGAGAGCAGTAGTAGTAATAGTGTAGCAGAGTTCTCGCGTGCGAGAGCGTAGAGTGATGATGTTGTGTAAAACGAATATTCAGCGATGTGCGTCCTCGCAATACCATTGAGAAAACTGAACACCAAAACTTCAAAGAATTCAACACGCATTCGTAGTAAAAAGCAAACGGTGAAGAAGAGCGCACGAACATGCCTGCCTCCTCACCACCACCACCGACAAACAGCAACAACAGCGTCGCGCATTCGTCTCCTCTTTTACATCGCGTTTCGGTCGCTCGACTCCCCGAAACGACGACATCATCATCATCATCGACGACGCAAAATGCGACCAAATTCTTCGTCCAAATCACGACGCAATCGAACGCGAAAAACTACGTCGCCAAGTGCCGGAACCACCGTACTCCTGCGAAAAAGAAGACGAACGAGAAGAACAGTAAACGGGAGAAGACTTTTATGAGAGAAGAGGAGGAGGAAACGGAGGAAGAGGAATACGAATCTCTGTTTCGCGTGAAGAGAGAATTTCCGGACGATTTCCTCTCGTTTCGAAACGAATTGCGAAAGGCGTATCCGGGGTGCGTGGTGCCGAAACTGTTTCGTCGTCCGAGTCGACGCGACGATGAGAAGGCAGACGAACAAGGACAACAACAAGAGGGCGACGCGGAGCTCTTTTTGCGCCGGTGCTGCGAGTCGCCGACGATTGCGCTGTCGAGGATGTTGGAGAGCTTTTTGACGGAAGGCGTGTTTACGGCGTCGGCTGTCGCCGCGAGTACTGTCACGACTACGAGTTCCGGATTGGATGCCGAGTTAAAAGAAGTTTGTAACGTGTTGGCAGAGGACGCGGATGTGAGAGCGGTGAAGGAAGAGCAGGAAAGGCGGGGGCGGTTTTCGGCTTCAGCGTGGTTCGCGTCACTATTTAACAGCGGAGGTGCGAGTGGGAGTAATAGAGGCAGCGCGAAAGAGAGGAAGTACACGCGAACTCGGCACACGGTGCTGAAAGATGAAGATCCGACGTATTTACAAGTGATCACCTACGCCTCGAAGCTCGACGAGCAGTGCGAAGCTTTCGTGCGAAGCGCGGAATTGTACATCGATCAGCTCGAAAAACGCGTGAACGCGACGAAACTACGAGATTTAGGCGAGGCAGCGTTGAAGATGGGACAGAGCGAAGAAGGTTGGGGGAAAGCTCTACAAAAACGCTCAAAAAATTATTCCTTGGGGTACACCTTGCACGCACTTTCCGATTGCGCGGAATCGATGACATTCACGGGTACAGCGAGTGAGTTGAGGGCGTGTGAAGCGCTTCGTACTTTAGTTCCGTCTTTTGAAGATTGCAGGCAACGCGTCGAAGCGATTCGAGAAACGTTCGAAGATCGGACGACGGCGCTTTTGCACTACCAAATCGCCTGCGACATTTACGACGAGGTCATCGAGACGCACGGACGCGCCGTGGCAAATATACATCCGGAGTGCTTGGAAGCTGACGCTAAGAGAGAGATTAGGCGCAAGACGTATGATCTTATCGTCGAAAGAACGAGGGAAGAATATGCTCGCTGGCACGCGAGCATTGGAGTTGATATGACGCGCTCCTTGAGAGCGTTTGCAAAGACGCGCGCCATACTGTGTCGACAGGACGCGGAATGTTGGGAAATGATGCTGAGAGACCCCATAGGCGACGGTGACGTGAAAATGGACGATAGAGTAGGAGTAGATGATCGAGCCGAACGCGAAATAGAAGCTGCGGTGCGAGAGGGTGGTCGCGAACAACAACCTCGAGGAAAGCTATTGAGCACGAAGGAAAAGTTACTCCTGGAAAAGAATGCGAGACGAATACAACGCATGGAAAAACGACGTAAAAAAGAAGAACGAGAAGTACTCAGAGCGTGGAAGAGAGAGGCAAAGGAGGCTATCGCCAATGGACAAAACGTGCCTGAAATGCCTACGTTGAATGAAGAGAAGACGAAGACGAAGAATGGTAATAGTAACGGCGATGCTGAGAACGGAAACGAAGAAAACACAAAGAACGATTTTGGTGGAAAAGACAAAGCTTTTTCTTCTTCTGCTTCTTCTTCTTCTTCTTCTTCTTCCATGCCTTCATCAGCGACGACGACTGCGACGAAGACAACATCGTCGTCTCTTTTTAATTCAGTCGAAGAATCGTCGAGGCGGGAGTTGAACGTGTCTGTGGAAGTATCGGAAGGTGCGAACTATGCTCCAAATGTTACAAAAGGAGAAGAGCAGCAGCAGCAGCAGCAGCAGCAAGAGAAGTCGTCACAAAAAATTTTGCTTTCGAGACCGCCGCCAGAACCGTTCGCCGCTGTGAAAACGGAAGAAGCGTCGATTAGCGAAGGTCTCGCCGCGATGAAAATGGCCGCAGCGGCTGAAGACGAGAACGATTCCGAAGAATGGAGCGACTAGAACGTCGACAGAGTATCAATGTTTTACAATAATGTGTAATAATAAAAGCAGTGCTATATATTTAACTACGTCGAGCGAAGAAGGACGCTTTCGTGCACCTCTTTAGGCGGGATTGAAAATGTCTCTCTGGAAGAGTTCAAGCGATCGTCCACGACTTCGCTGGCGAGCTTTCCGCTTAAAATTGCGCCTTCCATGCTCCCTAAATACTTTTGTGACGTGAAATCTCCGGCGAGAGTGAAATTCCGTATCGGCGTAGATTGAGAGGGGCGAAATTTGTTCCGCCCGGGTATCGCTCGGTACACCGAACGAGGCGTTTTGACGACAGCTGATTTCAATAAATTGGCGTTTTTTATTTCGTCGGGAAACAAGCGCTCGAGTTCGAGCATGGTCGCCGCGACGATTTCTTCGTCGGATTTTTTGATCCAGTTGACCTCCGCGCCGCTTTGGGCGTCGCAAGGCGCAAAGACGAGTTCGAGCATCGTCTTCTCTTTGTTTTCGTACTCTTTGCAACACTCGCTCATGTCAGCGTACACGCTGAGTAACGTTGATCTCGAGAAGACCAAGCCGTCGTACGGTCGAAGCTTCCTATCGAACCACAAGTGTACGTTGATAACTGGAACACCGGAGAGTTCGTCCAGTTGTTTGAAAAAAGGCATCGTTTTCCACGCGGTTGGAAGGTACAGTTTTAAAGCGTCGACAGACATGGCCGAAACATACATATCTGCCGTCATGATTTCATCTCCTTCACCTACGCGAACGCCGATGACTTCGTTGCTCGCTTCGTCGATCATAATCTCCCGCAAAGGCATCCCGACGATAACCTCTCCTTTGGTCCCATTCTCGTTGTTACCTTCGATGTACTCTTTCATCGGCTTACACAACCTATCGGGCTGATTCCCGTCTAAAAAAGCCGTTTTTGACCCGTCCGTTTCGTTAATAAACCGGTTCATCGCGGTTAAAATGACCGTCATGCTCAACTTATCCGAGTCTATGAAATCTAACGCCTTCCCCATCGCGATGAACAATTCCTCCGAAACTCTCTCCGGCATCCCATTTTTCTTCATCCACTCGCTCACGGAAAGTTCATCCTGCGCGTCGATATACTCTTGTCCACCAATAAGCATCGGTAACAGCGGCACGCCCGTTTTTATCTTCTCCTCCCAACTCAACATCTTATCGTTTTGTAAGATCGCTGCGGCCATATTAAACGGCGCCGGTACATTCTCCGGGAACCAAAACTCCGTAAACTCCCCCGGGTAATCTTGCATCGCGAAACACATCGTGTGTTTCTTCCACTGTAACCGGTCTTCGATGTTTAATTCCTTGAATAAATTCATCATGTTCGGGTACGCGCCGAAGAATATATGCAGACCGGTTTCGATCCAATCCCCGTCTTTGTCTTGCCAGGCGGACACTTTCCCGCCTAAAATTTTCATCCTTTCAACCACTTTCACAGAGTAGCCTAAATCGGTGAGATATTTCCCAGTAGATAAACCAGCTAACCCGCCTCCGATGACGATGACGCTTTTCTCTTTGTTCTTTCCCGAGTAGTTCTTGGAAAGCTTTCCTGAGAGTTGTTTCGCGCGTTGATAGTTCTCGTTAGAGGTGACGTCCAAGTTTGGTTTTGGATAATCTTTTGCTTTGCATCGGACATTTGTTCTCGTTGTTCTTCTTCTTCTCGACGACGACGACGAACACGACGCTTTGCTCGTCCTCGCCAACGATGATGCGTTCCTTCCGTTCATGGTAGTGTTGATGCGTGTTGTGCTTTAATGCGCGTGCAATAACAGAATGAAGTAATTTGTTTCCAATTTGCGATACAAAAAACTCCCCCAACTGCCACGTAAAGAAAGAAGAAGAATGAATCTCCTCCCTCCGTTTTCGTTCCTCTTTCTCTTCCTTTTGACGACTTTGACGAGGAGAGTTTCGGTTTTAGTTTCGGTGAGCGCGGTGAGACCTCCTCCGGAAGCGCAGCCGCTGATCGATGCCGCCTTAAAGTTGGAGTCAAAGTCAGACCGCTTCGGGGAAATCAATCTCGTCAACGACATCGAAGAGGAAGAAAGAAAGGACGACGATGCACCCGTGTCTTCCTTTTCCGAGGAGAATAACAACATAAACAACAAATATTTAAACGCAGAAACCGAGTTACCTCGATGCGCGATGCATTTATACCGGCACATATCGAAAGTTGGAGGGACGACTATTCGCTTCATTTGGGACAAAAACGTCGTCATGGGAGACTGGGAGTATCCAATAATATACGGCTTCGAAGAGCAACAGTGGACGGATTTATTACAAAGATGGAAAGCCGCAGCCGAGAAATTTAAGTCAGGAGAACGCTCGGTTGGACCTCGGACGCTTGTGGAGTTGAGAGGGAACTGGCCGTCGAATTGGCCGGCGCAACATTTCCAGACGCGGATTATGCCGGATATCGACGGTTTGAAGAAAGAATTCGGCGAAGGGTCGGGGTACGGATGCGAGATCACAACTTCGGTGTTAATTCGCGAACCGACGAGTCAAACGTTATCGTTTTACGAGTATTACATTAGGAAGCAGCAAGAGCAAGATCCGGGAGAGACGAAAAAGATGTGGCCAGGGGTTGTCGGGAAGGAAAGTTGGGGATACGATATCGGCGATTACGTGGCGAGCGGGAGAGCGACAAACGGACAAGTGAGAGAGATTTTGGGGAATAAATGTACGAGTAATTTGAGAGAACCTGGATACGAGACGGAGTGGGTGGATGCGACGAATAAACCGGTGAGGACGCACGCGCGGCCAATAAGTAAGGAGTGCGAAATCACCGAGAGCGATTACGAGCAGTTTGAGAAAGTTCTCAAATGGTTCGATATCGTCGGCACGACGGATAACTTTGACCACTTTTTGTTGACGCAAAGCCGCACGGCTGGTGTTCGATATCCGCAGTATAAAAAATCAAATTCAGGAAAGCACAAACGAGAGTGGGACCCGGAGGTAAAGGCGAAAGTAGAGCACGCGACGACGTTCGATAAAAGAGCGCACGAGTTGGCCAAGCGGTTGCAACGCGAGCAAGTGGAAAAACTCTACGGCAGTTGGGAAACGTTGGACGAGCGATTCGTCAAACCGTTCAAATCGAAAACCGAAGGACAGTTTGTCGGCGGCAAACCTCCAAAAAGTCTCTACAAGTGGGTAAAAACGAGCGAAGCGATGGCCGTGGACGCCGCGCCGGTCGTTCCAGACTGTTGGACCGACGATACCGGAGGCGGTCAAGCGACCGCATACATCGTCTTCGAGCCCGTCGCCATGGTCGATAAAAGCGTGAATTTGCACTGCATCAAAGGATGTAACTTTGATTCTTAGTGTGTGAGAGAGATTATAATACTATTATAGCTGTTTTGTATCTGAGCGCTCTTCGCATCTCTCTTTCTTTCTAAAGGGCAGTCGCTTCATTTTCTCGTCAGAATTTGGGAAAAAGAATATAAAATTCACTTTCGAGGACGACTTTTTACCGACTGCGGAGTAAAGGAAAGTCTCGCGACTCGTGGTTCTTCTTGGCGCGTCTCAAACATTTTCGATGATACTGTCGTGCCAAGGTTTCATCTTGTTTCTCTTCTCCTGCGTCGTGGTGATGACGACTTCGACGGAGATGAATGCATTCGTTTCGGGAGATTCTTCAATTCAATTATACTCAAAAGAAGACATCAAGAAGCAATGTTTCAACGCCATGCGCGACTTTGATCCACCGTGCAAATTTCAGACGATTTTATACAGCGTAAACAGCTCGCATCCGGAAAATTGCGCGCATTGCGTCGCGGAAAGGGGTAACTTTGGCGGGAGTGCTGACACGCGTTTTCGTAACAGAATTAGTGGAAGTGGTCTCTCTGCTAGAGCTTTTGCGGGCGAAGACGACGAGGGCGAGAGTGACGACGAAGAAGACAAATGCCCGCTCGGATGGTCCGGTGTGGATTGCTCCGTGTGCGATGTGTCCAATTCGTGTCCGTCTATCGTGGTAAACGGGAAAAAACGGAACCCGATTGGATGCACGAAGGATTGTTTTTTACCGACGACGGAGGAATTGTCGATACCGAGGAGGACGAAAAATTTGGACGCGGATCAAAACCGATTAGTTCCCGAGGCGAGCTTTGAAGCCGGGAAGGTGTTTTCGTGTCAATGCGGAGGAGATGCCAAGACGGATTCGTATTGTATGTTTCAGAAGGATCAGTCGTTTTTGTTTCACGTGGTCGCGGCGAGCGGAATGAAGGAGAGGGAGGAGGAGGAGTTGAAAGTAGGGGTGTCGTCGTCTTTCGAAGAAGCGGCGAGAATAGGAATGAGGGCGAGTGATAGTATTAGAAGTGGAACGAATAGTAACGGTGATAACAGCCGAGAAGTTGAGATCAACGTGCGCGCGTACGGTGGTATGCCTACGCAAGATAACGGTAATTATCCGGAGTGGAAATACAAATTCGCCTCTGCGGCGGTATGGGACGCAAATTTTACAAAGTGCACGTACAGCGTGGAGAAATGCAGAGCACCGTATCCGAGCGATCACACGTGCGTGTTGTATGATTGTACGGCTGGGAAAACGGCGTGTCCTCCGTCCGATGTCGAGAAGTGTCCTGGTAGAACCGCCATGAAGTGTGGGACGAACGAAACGGACAACTCTACCGATACGCTTTTTTGGCAACATCCCTGCAACCCACTCGTGACACCGGTGAGTGATCGCGGGATGCAATTTTGGTGCGATATTAATGCGACAAAAACAAGCGACGGCAGTAACGTGTGTTATTGGACGCAACCGGGAGTAATTCCAACGCTGGCGGTAACTTGTAGGGTAGGTAATTGCGTGTACGAAGAGCAGACGATGGCGAAAGAAAATTGGTGTTCGTTGGAGGAAACGGTGCCAGTATATTGGACGGGCGATGCGTTGACGCGAGCGTTTATGTTGTTGTTCGTGTCCCTAATAATAGCTGGGATGGTGATGTACGTCCTTTGGGAGCGGAAGCAAAGATATAACGAAGAAGACGAGGAAGAATCGGACGTTGTTGTCCGAGATGAAGATTTGAACACAGAAGCGCTCTTGAATGACTCCGCGGCGTATTCCGACGACGGGTATAGCTCTGTGAATAATGAGTCATCATCATCGTCGTCGAGTAGTGATGCGGATGGCGATGACGATGTTAGCAACGACAACGAAAGTTTTGAAGAAGAGAACGGCGAGGAAAAGAAGACCAAGAAAAATCCCGCGAGGAGGAAGAGGAGTAGACGAACGTCGTCGTTATCGACGCAAATACCACAAAGATCGTCGAAAGATATGATGGTACTTTCATGGCGACATCTTTTTGTCGACGCGAGCGTTAAAAACGATAGGAAAAAAAGCACGAAACACATTTTAAGGGACGTTTCTGGTATGGCTGGTCCGGGAGGCGTGTTTGCCGTTTTGGGACCGAGCGGCGCGGGTAAATCAACACTCATCGACACACTCGCAGGACGCACGCCACCAGATAGAAACGTTCGAGGCGCGATATATTTAGACGGACAAGTTGCCTCAAACGTTGGTTTACGTGCTGCGAGCGCGTGCGTGACCCAAGATGACGTTTTGCCAGGCACAAGTACAGTTTGGGAGCACTTGTTGTTCCACGCGACGCTTCGTATGCCGATCGGTACGTCTACGAACGCTCTCCGTCGTCGCGTTGGCCAAACCATGCGCGACTTAGGCATCGAGAAACTTGCAGACTCTCTGATTGGCGACCAGTTTTCTCGCGGTCTGTCTGGTGGCGAGAAGCGTCGCGTCTCCATCGCGACTGAGCTTCTCATGTCTCCGGGCATAATGTTTCTGGACGAGCCTACGACTGGGTTGGACTCGACGAACGCGGCGAAGGTTGTTGACATTTTGTCCAAACTCGGCTCTCGCCACGGCGTGACTGTTTTGTTGTCTATTCACCAGCCTCGTCCGGACATCTTTCGTTTGTTGGACCGCATTTTGATTCTTTCGAGCGTTGGATCTGTTGTATATAGTGGCCCTTCAGTATCAGCGAAAGGATTCTTTGAGTCTTTGGCGTACGTACCGCCTCGACCGCGAGACGTGCACGTTGCAGACTTTATATTGGACGTTGTCATCAACTCGCCGGAAAAGATTGTCGCGAAAGTCTCCGTCGATTTTCTAAAATCAGAGATTGCGATTGAAAACGAAGAGCGTCAGCGCGCGCTCATGGCTGAATTTGGTCAAGAGGTCTCAAATGAAGCAGAAATTGTCAATACGAGAAACAAATATGCAGCTCCGTTCTCGAAGCAGTGTCGTTGGTTGTGTGGTCGATACGTCAGGCGCATGTATCGTCATCCGTTTCTTATTTACGTGCACGTAATGGCAACTTTTCTCGCGGCGCTTGGCGTTGGCTTGATTTTCAAAAATGCGGCGTTGAATCAAGGCGGCATTCAAAATAGGATGGGCGCGTTGTTCTTCATTCTCATCTTTCTCACGCTCATGTCGCTTTCTTCACTTCCAGTGTGGAAAGAAGACCGCCTCCTCTTTATTCGAGAACGAGCGAATCGAGTGTACGGAACGAACGCGTACTTTGTTTCAACTGTCTTGTTTGACATCTTGCCAATGCGTGTCGTTCCGCCGTTTTTGTTTGGCTTTATCACGTACGGTATGATCGGTTTGAACGAAGGCGGGGAGTTGAATTTACTCGCTTTTGTCGTTGTGCTCATCTTGACGAATATTGTTGCGACGTGTCTTTGCATGGCAATCGGCGTGTGCAGCCGACGAGTCGCGGACGCCAACGCTGTCGCCAGCTTATGTTTTCTAACATCCATCTTATTTGGTGGATTTTTGCTTAACAAAGATGAAATTCCAAGTTCATTTCGATGGCTCGCTGCAGCGAGCTTCATTTCTCGGGGCTATGAAGCGCTCGTGGTTAACGAGTTTGCTTCAAATCCAAAGACGTTCACGCTCACGGAATCCTGGAGTAACGACGACGACACAAATTCTACAAAACTTCCGAATGAAGTTCCCGTGCCGGGCGAGAAGGTGCTTTTTACTTTTGGATTTCATCCAAGCCTAGTCGTAAACGATGTCGTTTGGTTGTGCGGAGAAGCAGTTTTGTTCGCATCGGTGAGTTTCTTCGTCTTGAAGCGCTCAGATTTTGCGAGCGGCGGAGGCGACGGCGGCAGGAAGAAGAGTATTAAAAGCTCTTCTTTTCTCTCGCGGTTGAGAACATGTTTTGGAATAATTGCATCGTCGACACTTTCTCCCTCGACATCATCTGCTGGAGATTTAGATGGTACAAATAACGATTTGCTCGCGAGACGGGTAATTGAAAGTTTATCGCCAGGAGGTAGCGAGCGCGCAGCGTTGCTCGATGCCGCCATGGACGAGTGGCGACAAGATGAAAGCGAGGAAGCACCGGGTTCCGTTTCTTCTTCTTCTATATTTGTCGATGCAGACAATCATGTTCAGCACGCGCGAACGGATTCGCTCGTTTCGGGTGATGAAAACTTGTCCGCGAATGCGCGAAGAACGTCTGAAACTACGGCTTCTGAATTTGAAGATGCACACGATAAAGAAGGAGAAGAAGAGGGAGAAGGTTTGAGCGAGCATCTTCTGTCGATTAACAATGACGATGACAGTGCATTCACGCCATTAACATCATCACTAGTTATCGACGACGAGCCAAAGCCATCGCCGGCGTTCTCCTTCAGTCGCGTCACGTGCGAAGTGAAAGTTTGGACACGGGGGAAGCAGAGACGTAAAGTCATTCTTCGAGGTATAACCGGCATAGCCGGCGGTGGACGTTTAGGCTTTTCGCAGTCGATGCGTGGCGCCGCTTTTGAAGATAACGCGAAAAGTGCCTTTGCAATATTAGGTCCATCGGGTGCAGGAAAATCGACGTTATTGGATATTTTAGCTGGCAGAAGCGCAGAGCATCAGAAAAACTTCACCGTCGGAGGGAAAATCCGAATCAACGGCGCAGAGACAACGAGTACCGAGAGACGAGAGATGAGCGGATACGTGACCCAAGATGACGTTTTGCCAGGCACAAGTACAGTTTGGGAGCACTTGTTGTTCCACGCGACGCTTCGTATGCCGATCGGTACGTCTACGAACGCTCTCCGTCGTCGCGTTGGCCAAACCATGCGCGACTTAGGCATCGAGAAACTTGCAGACTCTCTGATTGGCGACCAGTTTTCTCGCGGTCTGTCTGGTGGCGAGAAGCGTCGCGTCTCCATCGCGACTGAGCTTCTCATGTCTCCGGGCATAATGTTTCTGGACGAGCCTACGACTGGGTTGGACTCGACGAACGCGGCGAAGGTTGTTGACATTTTGTCCAAACTCGGCTCTCGCCACGGCGTGACTGTTTTGTTGTCTATTCACCAGCCTCGTCCGGACATCTTTCGTTTGTTGGACCGCATTTTGATTCTTTCGAGCGTTGGATCTGTTGTATATAGTGGCCCTTCAGTATCAGCGAAAGGATTCTTTGAGTCTTTGGCGTACGTACCGCCTCGACCGCGAGACGTGCACGTTGCAGACTTTATATTGGACGTTGTCATCAAATCATCCAAAGAAACGACGTCGCGCGTGTGCAGAGACTTTGCGGTTTCAGACATCTTCACGCTCAACGAAAACACGATAGAAATGCTCGCTATTGAAGCGTCGTCGGATGCAGTCGTGGGAAATGACGACGCTGATGACGAAGAACGAGGAAACAAAACAAAAGGTAGCGGTAGTGCTTGTTCCTCGGCAAAGAAATGTCTCGCGCCGATGAAGGTTCAGATTCAGCAACTCCTCGCACGTTTGCGCAAAAATGCCACTCGGCACCCATTTTTGATTGCCACGCACTTCATCGCGACGCTTTTCACAGCCATTGCGCTCGGTGCAATATTCTATCAGTGCGGTCGAGACACCGGCGGCGTGCAGAATCGAATGGGATGTTGTTTCTTCATCCTTCTATTCCTTACGCTTATGTCACTCTCCTCCCTCCCCGTGTGGAGAGAGGACGACTTATTGTCCAGGCGCGAGATTCTCGCCGGTGCGTACGGCGTGGATGGTTATTTCGTTAGTCAAATCGCTTTCGATGTGATTGTCGTTCGGGCCATTCCGCCTTTGTTCTTCTCTCTCGCCACGTATTTCTGCGTCGGTTTACACTTGAATTTTTTCTCGTTTGTAAACTTTACGTTCGTGTGCGTGTTGACAAACATCACGGCTTCGGCGTTATGTACTTGCGTGTCCATCGTAACACCATCCAATGCGTCCGCAAATGTCGTCGGTATGCTGTTATTGCTCGTGAACGTAGTGTGCGGCGGGTTTCTACTCAACGAGGAACAACCGCGAGCGAAAGCGGCGGACGGGAGTGGCAATCGCCACATCTTTGTTAAAATCTTGACGAGATTAAGCTTTATTAACCACGGTTTTCAGTCTATGATGATTGGCGAATTCTTAGACGCGGGAACTTTTTATTTTACGCCGAAACTGGTCGAAAGTGATCCATCCAAGAAATCTTCTCCGTCGTCTGGCGGCGGCGACGTACGCGTTCCGGTTTCCGGTAAAGAAGTCTTGGATTTCTTCTCCTTCGGGTCCACGAGAAGTGAGATGCGAGTGCACGTGGTCGCATTGGCCTCGTTAGCGTGCGCGTATTTAGCCATCGCGTACTTTTTGCTCAAGTTTAGAGTCAGGCATTAGATATTATAGATTGTAGTTCATTAGATGTACTGGAGGTAGTTCAAGTGATTCGCTCGCTTTCATTCGTAAGTAAAAAATTCAATATTCGTTTTTATTATTATTCGTTGTCGTCAAAGCTGTCGAAAGCATCTCTCGCCATCGCTCCGGCAGCTTCTTCGCGGTGAATTTCTCGTTCGCACTTCTCGTCTTCTTCCGGATGTAATCCATCCACGTGCGACATAGTTCTCAACGGTCTCAACTCTTTCGTCATGCACAAGTGTCGTCCGCTGCTTTCTTCTCTGATGTCAAAGACCGAATCGGTGGAATCTCCGGAGGAGGAAGCGCCAAAACTCGCCGCGGTGGCCGAGAAGCTCTTTTCAACCACCCACCCATCGGCTTCCATGTTTCGCAACGCCTCGGTGGCTTCTTTCATCGCTCGTCTCGCGTCATCGAACGACCTACACTTTGAGAAATCAATCAGTTCGTTCGGATCGACTTCCTCTCGCAAGCAGTTGACGTTCAAACCTTCGTTCATTAAATCTTCAAAAGACATGAGACGAAAGATAAAATCGCCCTCAGGTTTCCTTTTCAAAACTCTCCCGAGATCATCTTCTAACCATCGCCAATTTCCGTCGATGTCTTGTGCGAGGTGGAGTTCGAGCGGAAGCTTCATCTCGGCGATGTAATTCGCGTCGCCGCCTAATAAAGCTTCCAACAAATCCTCGTCGTCTTCGTAGTACTCTTCTTCGTCGTCTTCGTAGTACTCTCCTTCGTCTTCAAAGCTCCCACCAGTCTCTTTCCGTTCCGAATCGTATCTCTCTTCGATGCGCATGTAATGTTCCGTCTCTCTCAAAAAATCTTCGTGCGTGATTTCCAAGTCATCTTCGTCCAAATCTTCAAAGTCTATGCCGAGAAACGAAAGCGCCTCGTCGTAGCCTTTCGCGTGTTTCGGCAAACACAAAACGTTCACATAGTTCCCAAGAAAATCAGAAACCGTATCCGGCACTCTCGACGAGCATAACTCTTTATACGCTTCCACCGCGTTGACGTAATCCAAGACGCGTTGTAACTTCACAGAAGATCTTGCCGCGTTATCTCTCGCCTCTTCCACCGCCCACTCTTTCTCTTCGATTAAAAGCTCCAATCGTTTCTTTTGCGTTTCGAATTGTTCTTTAGAGAGTATCGTGGTCTCGTGCTTCGGGGCTTGATCTTCATCTTCTTCCACGTCTTCTTCCTCCTTCTTCGACGAACACGTCTCTTCTCCCTCCTCTTTCGTTTTGGTATTATTATTATTAGTAGTATTATTATTATTCGCGGTCGCCATCGTCGTCGCGGTAATCGCGCCGCTGCTCTTCTTCGCGCTCCTCTTCGGCACGGAGCTGTTACTGATCGTCGCGTTCTCTTTCGTCGTCATTGTTCTCGTCGCGTTGTTGTTGTTGTTGTTCTTATTAGTATCATTACTTTTCTTCTTCGTCGCTGCTGGGGGCACTTTCTTCTTCTTCGAGTCGCGCGAAGCACTCTCCTTCTTCGTCGGCTGCTGTTCCCGCGCGAACGAAGACGACGACGACGAAGCCGCCGCGTGGTCCTTGTTGTTGTTTCTCCGCGGCAAGTCCATCTCCGGATCCAACTCGTTCTTCGCGCCGGCGTCGACGTGACTCGACGAAGAAGAAGCCTTGGACGACGACGACGACGACGACGACCCGTTGTTGGTACTACTGCTCGCACTGCTCATCTCCTGCTGGTTGTTCTCGTACTTCTTTTCCTCTTCTTCAAAAAAATCTCCTCCTCCCGGTCCCCTCGCGAGCGCGTTCGTTCGCATCGTCCTCCGCCTCCTCAAAGGCACTCCTCCCGAAGGCGACGTGGGCGCATAATTCATTTTCTTCTGAAAGGCTCTCGAGGACTTTGACGTCGAGCACGCGACGCTCATCGCCGAGCGACTCGACGAGTGCATCACCGCGTTGTTGTTCTTTCTCATCGCGGTCGTCGACGAGAGCATCATCGATGCATTCGTCGCCATTTTCTAAGAAACACCAAGCGCGTCTATTGGGGAAAAATCAACGGGAAAAATATCCTTTCTTGTTCAAATTGATTTCTGCTTTGGATTCAAATTCGCGCGAGAAGAAAAGCGAGAGCACGCGTCGTTAGTATCGTCGTCGCGTTGCGAGAGAGTCTTCTCCTCGCGTTCGTGGGTTTGAGACAAACGCGAGTTCGCTTTTAAAGCACTCTTCGCAAAGAGTCGTGGTAGTATATACTCTCTCTTTTTAAGTGAAGATCCACCCGCAACGAAGGCTCTCTCGTAAAGAGTCAACGGAAAAGAAGATACGAAGCAGATATTTCATCGCGCACAAGGTTCTTGTGGCTGCGGTGTCTCGAACATATCTTCTGCGAAAAACTACCTTTTTTTCACAAAGTTTTTACTGTTTTTTCGTTTTTGCGGATCATTAATTTTTTTGTCTGCATCACATGTGAAACGCATATAATCCTTTTGTGTCCGCTCACGACGAAACGCGCGAATGCATTTTTGCCGCGTTTAGAATGCCGATCGTTGATATGCACGCATTCGGAGAGACCGTAGTACTTGGTCGATTTATTATTCGCTTTTCCAACATCGACGCTGCGATCGCCAAAGAGTGTCGACGTCGAAAAGCAGTTCTCTCGTTTTATTCTTTCCAACACTTTTTGCACTTTTTGCACTATTTGACACAGAAAAGAATAAAAAACGTTATTCCACACCGACGACACCGTTGCGGACGAGAACCATATTAAGATCTCTCGACAAGAAACTCGATTCTCTCACTCGGTGCGTCTTCTGTCGTCGTTCCCTTTCTTCGTGGTCGCTTTTCTCTTCTCTCGTCGCGCGCTCTCTTTGATGGTTTGTTGTGCTTCTTCTTTTTATATCTCTCTCTCAAAGGGGAGGAACTTTTTTATTCTGATGATTATTCCCGAGCCAAGAGCGCGCGCGATGATGCCGCGCGCAGCGCGTCCTTCTTCGAATGCTACGTATTCCAGACGAAGACCGCAACGCCGCGATATCGCGCTTTTTCGTCGTCTCGCTTTGACACCAAAAGCCTTCTTCAAAACGGAGGACAAACGCGCGCGTCTCGAGAGGAGAATATAAAAGAAAAAGAGGGTGCTCAGAAGTTGTTCTCGGTGCCGGGAATATTCTCGAGTCGAGGGCGAACGCTTTGAAAACGAAGGAGAGCGCGACGATGACGAGGAGGATGTGTCAGATGAAAGCTTTATCAGGCGGCGACGCGAATGATATCGTTGTTTTTACTACCACGCTCGTCGACGAGAGCGCCGGATGCGGTTTCTCATTGTCGGTGCCGGGAATATTCTCCTTTTTGTTCTTCTTTTTGATGCCTTTGTTTTTGGACGACGAGACCTTTCGAACAACCGTATGAAAGCTGACGAACCACAACGTCACTCACGCTGCTATGATGACTGGCGCGCTCTCTCTATCACAGAAAATGATGATGAAATCTGCCCTCGCGACGATTTTGGTCAGCACCGCGGCTGTGCTCAAAGCCGACGCCGGCGCGCTCAAACTCACGATTCTCTCCATGAACGATCATCACTCCAATCTCGATGCGGATGATCACGATTTGACCGTCTCTGACGCCACCACGAAAGCCGTCACGGGCGAATCGGTGAACGTAAAGCTCGGCGGATTTCCGATGACCGTTGCCGGGATGTCGGCGTTGACGACCTCGGAAGAAGCTGCCGGACAATCCGTGATCAAACTCCACGCGGGAGATGTCATGACGGGCGGTGCGTACTATTCGTGGTTCAAAGGCACAGCTGACGCGAAAATGATGCAACACGCGTGCTTCCATGCTATGGTCATCGGTAATCACGAGTTTGACGACGGTGACCAGAACCTCGCCACTTTCATCGATAATTTGAGCGATGCGGCTGTGTGCGCGACTGGAACCAAAGTACTCAGCGCGAACGTAGTCGCTGGGGCCTCCTCTCCTCTGCAAACCAAGTACGCCAAGTCGCACGTCTTCACTCTAGGGGGAGAGAGCGTCGGCGTCGTTGGCGTGACCATCAAGAGAAAAACGATGGAATCTTCCTTCCCCGATGCAGGTACGACCGTCGAGGATGAGAAGACGGCGGCACAGGCTGAGATTGATGCGCTCGTTGCTTCTGGCGTCGATAAGATCATTCTGCTTACACATATCGGCTACGCGTACGACGTAAGTTGGATGGCGACGCTGAACAACGTCGACGTCATCGTTGGCGGTGACCAACATGAACTCCTTGGCGACGCTTCTGATTTGATGGGGTTTGCCACTCCACACGCCGCATTTCCCGCTGAATTAACGAATGGAAACGGTAAGAAGGTTTGCGTCGTGCAATCTTGGGAGTACTCAAAAACCTTTGGGAAGCTTCGAGTAGACTTCGATGCGAACGGCGATGTCACGAGCTGCTCTGGTAAGCCCCAGTTTGTATATGACTCGACTTCATTCCTCCAAAATCTCGTCGATGCCGCGGGAGAGGACTACACCGAAGCCTTCGACGACGCGAAAAAAACCGCCATGGTTACTCACCTCGATACGCTCGACAACTGGCACGCTGTTACTGCTGACGCCGCTACTGCGGCGTCGTTCGAGACGTACAAAACGCAAGTGGACGTACTCAAGACGCAAAAGATTGCGGACGTGCCCGAAAATATCTGCTTCGAACGCATTCCCGGTCAAGGACGCTCTACGTTATGTGAAACGTCGGCGTCGTATGAACACGGCGGAGCGGCGTGCCAGCTCGTCGCAAAAGGGTTCCTTCACCGCACGAAGAACGCCGATATTTGCGTTCAGAACGGTGGAGGATGCAGGCAGGACATTAGTGCTGGTGATTTCACGAAAGATGACGCGTATTCAATGCTTCCTTTCAGCAACACCATTGTGACGATGGATATGACCGGTACACAGATCATCGCGCTTATGGAAGACGCCCTCGATAATGCGCTTTTTGGCGGGTCCACGGGCGCGTACCCCTACGTCGCGGGACTGCGCATGGACGTCGACATGAACAAGACAAAGGGTTTCCGCGTGTCGAACGTGGAAATTAACTCGCGTCTCGCAGGATCCTGGGCCGCCATCGACATAACCAAAACGTACGTTGTTGGTACGAACAACTACATCGCCGCTGGCAAAGACGGATACTTGACGTTTGGCGAGGTCACCGGAGTTGATTCTTACATGAATTACGCGCAGACAATGATGGATTACGCGGAAGAGGTGAAAACTCTCACCGCGCCGGCAAAAGCGGAAATGACGACACAATCGTACATCGCCCCGGATGGTACTGCGCACACCGTTGTAACGCCTCCGGCGAGTTCGGGCGCCACCATTTTTGGTCACGCCGTCGCGCTCTTCGCTTTTGTTGGCGCCTTCGCTGCGGTGATGTAGAGAAAAAGACTATTATGACTGCCCGAAGAAGAGAGGAAAGAATCAGAAGCCAGAAAAGGGCAAGTGAGCATCATCGTCCGAGAAAACGGTATTATTAAGGACATGCCATATTTATTCATTTTAAAAGACTATACTCTTAACATAGTATCCATCTTAACTTTTACGAATCGTCAATCCATGGCTTCCAAGCACTTATCGTACATCTCTCCAGCTTTGGCTAATTCGCCCATGTCGGTGTACACGTCTCCGAGCATGCCGAAAACGGTGCTATCTCTGGCGACGAGTAGCGCGTTCTCGAGCGTCGCCGCGGCTTTGGTTAAATCACCCGACGCCTGGTACGCCGTCGCCAAACCTTTTCGCGCGGAGAGCGACTCTTCGATTTTATCTTCCTCGTCCGCGCTACTAAACGCGCCGCCATCCGCCGCCTCGACGGCGTCGTTGAACAAACCGATCGCCGATTCGTATTCTCCGTTCGCGTACGCCGATTTCCCTTTTCCAATCAATACCATCGCCGGGCTGCTCGAAGTCGTCGAAGAAGTCTTCTTATTGTGCCTCTCGAACCGTTCGTCCTCGACGCGTTGCATGATCGCGCGCATCTGAACGTTCAATCGTTCAATCTCTTGTCTGCGTTTGCGACTGAGCACGCCGTTCAGAGAGGCTCCGATGAGCGCTAAGAGCTCCAAAGTCGCCAGCAACGGCCAATATTTCCGGCCGAAAAGTTGGAGTTTGGACAAATTCTCCGGCGGATTTATCGTCTTCGCTTTGTTCGATGAAATCTGGACGAATTCACTCCTCCTGTGAAAAGTGCTCGCTCTGCTTTGTTTCTCCCCGGGTTTCAACTCGTTCAGAGGTAACGATGCAGAAATGGCATCGTCGTTCAAAGTATTCTTACTATTGTTTACGTCGTCGTCAGAAGTGCTGCTGCGACAAAGAAACGCGCGTAACGCGTCGTCGCTCCTTTGAGAAGAAGAAGAAGAGGCAAAGCTCGACGATCGTTTCCCGAAGCGGCTTCGATTGGAATTCTTTCTCGTCGTCGTCCTGTTGCACTCGTTTTCTCTTCCTCTCGAAGAAGAAGAAGAAGAAGAAGGGGAAAACCCACGCGTGGGAGGACACCGTTGCCGCCGATTAGATGTGGCCGCGACGATGCGTTGGTGCCCGTTTTGCGCGTGAAAGTGTGTCGTGGAGTACATTTTTTTATGGAGCAGAGCGCTCTTCGATGGAGCAAAGGCAAGCGTTTCGGCGGTTTACGTAAACAATTCCAATCCGGGCGTTTGCCGTCTCCGCTCGGCGCCAATCTCTCTAATTCTTGTCTTGCGTTCAGATTCTTTCAGGCGGAGTTTGTCTCTTCTTCGTCTGTGTATTCTTTTGATTCTTCTTCTCTTCTCGTTTTCTTCGTTTTCTTCGCGCCGGTGTTGGTTCCGTTTTCTTCGCTCTTCTTCTTCTTCTTCTTTGTCTCCCGCGGATTCGCCGAATTCGAGGAATCGGAAAAGCTTCGACGAGGACGACGAAAACGATGGGTCGTCGTCGTTGTCGTCATCGTCGTCGTCGTCGTCTTTGGTGGCTCTTTCGAAAACGTCGGAGAAGAAGAACGGAGAGGTTTGTTTTTGAGAGACGAAGTGTTCTCGTTCTCGTCGTTGATGATGATGATGTTGTTTTTCTTCTTCTTTGTCTTCTTCTTCGTCTCGTTTGAACGAGGGCGCTCCTCTTGCCGCCACCGTCGCTGCTGTCGTTGTCGTCCTCGTCGTCTTCGTCATCCGTTCCCTCCCGTCTCGAAACCCGCTCAATCGCTCTCGATTTCTCTTCCTCTCCTGGTCTTTCACGAACTCGCCGAGCGGATCCAAATCTCGCAATATCTGCGCCAACTCTCCGGGCATCTTCGACTCACCTTCCTTCACGTCTAAAATCTTCACGCATAAATTCTTATAAAACTGCACGCTCCTGTGTTCGAACATGCCTCCTAACACCCCCGTCGCGAGGCCAATCATCACTCTCGCCCGAAATACGTTCCTCGCGTTCTTAAACGTACTCTTCCCACTCGTCCCCATTTTTAAGCTTTTCACGTCCACGCTCGCGAACCCAAAAACTCCGGTTATCGAGAACGCGAACAGAACTCGCGAGACGGACGAATACACGAAATCGCGCACCGTTTTGTTCTCCTCGTGAGTAGGTTGGTAGTTTTGCGAGATTTGTCGAAGGGAGAGTTCTCGCAACGCTTGCTTGGCGTGGATTGCGTTCAACTCGTCCACTTTCGCGGGGAGATTTTTCTTCGTTTTTGTGTCGATGTTGTTCTTCGATGACGACGGTTCAAGGCGTTTGGAAGAAGATTCCTCGTCGTTTAAGGCAGAAGCAAAGGAGGAGGAGGAACACTCCGCGACGGAAACGACGGAGGAGAACAACCAGCGGGGAAAGAGGTGATGATTTTTACGCGCGTTCATTTAATGTTTTTGTGAGGTTGTTTCAACTGTTTTCTTTCTTTCTATTCGTAATAATACAACACGAAGCGTATGCGAGCGTCTCTATTCTAATCTGTTAATCTGTGAAGAAGGAACGAGAACGAGAGAGCGTGAGTAAGGAAAGGAGAAGGAGGAGAATCAGGACGATTTTTCGAGAGAGACGATCCGATTTGAGGACGACGCTTAACGCGCTCGTAGTACCACTTTGCCCCGCGTTTGCGGGAATTTTCATATACACAAACAACACATCACCATCACCATCGCATTCTTTCAGAAGCCATTTTTTCTGCTCATCGTTTTTGTGAAGGGCCGCCGTTCCAAAAGGCAAAACATTTCTCAACGTCGGACGGTAATTCCAAAAAAAGTGTATCATCACCAAGAATGTATGTGTGTTGATGTGTGTGTGTAAGCGTGTGCTCGCGAGCGCGCATTTGCGCATCTTCGTTTGCGAGAGAAGACGAAAAGATTCGAGACGACAAAGAACGTACCTATTTTATTCACCCTTGCGCGTCGACTTCTTCCCAGGACGTGATACTGTGACTGTTCATGGCTGCGTACGAGTTTGATTTGTGTTTCGGAACGAACGTCCAATCGTCTTTCGGTTTGCCGAGGAACATTTCGCTGACTTTAATCCAATCTTCGACTTTATCCGAGGCCAACAAAGTTTCCATATCGTTTCGACCGAAATATCGTTGCGGACGCAAATGCATCTTTTGTACGCTCGCGTGCTCCAAAAGACCAACCGGGACGTATCTGTGCGTGTAACTCATCCATTCGCATAGAAATGTTCTCGTCTTTTCGACGCCGATGGAATCCGAACCCCAATGTTCGAACCCGTAGTTACAAAATTCCGCAAAGTACTCTAAACGCTCCGAGGAAGAGACGTCGATGTGCCTTTGCTCTTTAATCTCTTGGAACAACCACGGTTTGATAATTGCACCTCGACCAATCATGCACGTGGCGACGTTTCCAGAGTCCACGTGTGCGTTGTAATCTTCGTAGGTATACACGTCGCCGTTGCCGATGAGCGGGACGACGCCGTTTGAAACAGTTTGAGCGATTTTCCCACACTCGTCGATGTATTCCCAGTCCGCCAAGCGCGAATAGCGTTGCGCGCGCGTTCGTCCGTGTAACGTCACCGCAGCGACTTTACCGAGCCAACCGGCGTTGAGGGAATCTCGAGATGTCGAAGACGGCGGCGAGCAACATCGATTGACGATATCGTGCGCGTTCCACTGTTGCTTGCGATCGTGGTAACCCATTCGAATTTTGATCGTCAACGGAATCTTACGCAACGAGGAGCTCGCCGCGTCGATGATTTTCTCCAACTTACCGGTTTTAAGTTGCGTGAGCAAAGTTGAGCCGGCGCCTTTGGCGCAAACGCCATCGATTGGACATCCCATGTTGATGTCGATGAAGTCGCATTGGACTTCGTTTTCAATCAGTTCCTGTTGTTGTTGTTGGAAGAAGAAGAATAAAAATGGTAAACAAAGTTTGTTGAAGACAACGATGATGGTGGTGTACAATATTACTCTGCATCGATCGAGCGGTCAGACAGCACTGGGAACTCACGAGCTGTAAAATAGCCAGAGAATGCGAACACTCCCCGGCGCTTCCTCCTTTGCGCCTACTAGGGCTGCGGCTGCCAAAGAAGTCCCAAGGTTTAATCATCACCCCGCTCGTTATATCGCTTAATTGTAGTACACGCGCAAACAAACAACACGAAAAACAAAACAAAACAAACGCACCACGCATCGGCTGACTAAATCGGGGTACCCGCCGCATATTTGGACCCCAAACTTATTCGTCGCACTCGATTCGCACGCGTGTCTTCGCACCAGCGCCCACTCGCGTCGATCGCCGGCTAACAAGTTTGAAGCCATCGCCATCTCCGATATCGTAACGTCTGCCCCAAACTTCACGCACATGCGTCGAAACGGCGCGTGTCCAACCGTCGTTAACGGTGCCAAGACTAACTTTTTATTGAAATCGATCGCGTTCTTCTTTACCGTTTTCTCCTCGTTCTCGTTCGCGTTCGCGTCGTCGTCTTTGTTATTTCGATTTATCGCCGTAATCTTCCTCTTCTTCGCTTTCGACACGCACAGCAAATCATTCCCGACCATCTCTAAATACTTTGTCGATCTTGGCAAAAGATACGTGGACTCGCGTAATTTTTTCTGCAACCAGTCCTCCATGGCGTTGAACTCTTCGCTGCCTTCGCTCCGTCGCCACTCGAGCAACGTTTTCGACTCTTTCGCGTTATTTTCGTGTCGATCGGAAAAATAACACCGAACTCCAAACGGACATCTCACATCTTTTATCTTCTTCTCGTACGGACACTTCACGTCTTCCTCGTCTTCGTCGCCGCCGAGAAAGCATCGCCCATCCGGGAGGTTCCCGCCGCCGAACCAAGAGTCTTTTCTCGCCTCTAAATACTTCTCCGCGTCGTGCGCGCGTTCGCACGACCCGGTCGATTGAAACGTGCACTCCTTCCCAACCGCCACAAAATGACACAAATCATTCCTCATCGAAAGGTATTTCTCTCTCTTTCGTTGCTTTTGCGACTTTGTGCCTTGTCGCAAGCCGTTTTTGTTGCTCTGTAATACCGTCGCCTTTCCTCCTTCTTTTCCTCCTTCTAACGGTTTCTTCGGTCCGTCGACGTTCTCTTCTTCCGGGGAGGACGGGCCTCGCAAAAACTGCGCTCGAATCGGTAAGAACCCTTCTTTAACGAGTGATTCTATCCTTTTTCTTTCGAGGACATCTTTCGAGGACATCTTCTTTGCAGAGAAGAAGAAAGGAACGTCTCAAGTGGAAATCATATTTGCGCCGCCGATTCGCCTCCGAATGGATGACGAGAAGAAGACGAAGAAGGAGGACAACACGTGGAGAGAGAAAGAGACAAAAACATGTTGTTATTAGTAAGTCTTCTCTGCTGCGCGCTTTTTCGCGGGGATCAGTCGTTCAATCTCTCCTTCTCTCTCGCAACAAAAGTGTGTGAGGGTAAGTGAATGAAACAAAGTTTTTTGTGGGGACTTTTGAGTGCAGATTACACGGGTGTTTTGATTACATTTTTACTATTTATCGCTCTTCGTCTTCTTCTTTAGATTGCTGCTGCGCCAACCACTTTTCTCTTCTCAAACGAAGCGCGAGGGAAACTTCGTCCTCTTGTTCTTGTTCTTGTTCTTCTTTTCGTTCTTCTTCTTCTTGTTCTTCTTCGATCTCCGTGGGGTTGGCGGCGTTGGCGTTGGCGGTCATCGCGGCGGTTATGATGGACGGCGAAGCCGAGCGAGAGTGTCGGAAGGCGATTTTTTTGGTGTCTTCCCCGTGTTGATGTTGCGAAGATAAGGAAGAAGGCGGAGGAGGAGAATTCGTCGTCGTCGTTTCAGCGGTTCGGTCGAATTTCGCTTCCAAAGGAGGTGAAGGTTTGTTCGGGCGCTGCTGCTGCTGCTGCTGCTGCTGGTCTTCGAGTTTTTGCATCAACTCGTTCACTTTTTGTTCCAACGCGGAGATTTTCGCGTTCGCGTTTTGATCGTTTTTCTCCATTTGCGCTTGACGACGGTTGTACTCCTTCTCGTATTGCTCCGGCGTGAGCGGCATTGGTTGTTGTTGGTGTTGTGAATCGATCGGAAACGGGAAGTAGCTACTACCGCCGTTGATGTTTGATCCCGGAGGAAGTAAACCGAGCGGCGCGACGCTCATGAACGCCATTTGCGCTTGTTGCGCGGCAGCAGCGACGGCGGCGGCGGCGGCGTGCGCCATGCGACGCGCCGATATGTCTTCTTCAGACAGCGACGATTCGTCGTTTGCCATGTTCGTCGCCGCGGCTGAGATGCCGGCTTGGTAGGACGCGTTGATTGCGGCGGTACCGGGAGTCCACCACTCGCCGCCCGGGTTGAGATTTGCCAAAGGAGAAGGCGCGATTGGTGTCGTCATGTTCGGCGGCGGCGTCGCTCTCGTTTGTTGTTGATGTTGTTGTTGTAAAAATCTCGGCGATGGTGGTGTGCGCGCGGGCGTACGCGTCGTCGACGCAGCGACGGCAGTAGCCGCCCCCGCCGGTTCCCTCGAAGAAGAAGGAGTCGTTGAAGGCGTTTGTTGTTGTTGTTGTTGCTCGCCTCCTAAACGACGCTCGAGGTGCTCTAATCGCTGCTCCCGAACGCGTTGCGCTTCTCCGTCTGCTTCTGCACCTACTGCCGCCGTTGTCGTCGAAGAAGAAGGCGCATCCGTTCCTCCTCCCGGTACTCCTCCTTCGGTCGCCGTCACCCCGACGCCTCCATTCTCTCCTCTCTCCCTTCTCGCTCTCTCCTCTCTTTCCCTTCTCGCCTCTGCTGTCTGCGCGTCTAATCTCGCCTGCACTTCCGGCGCAATGTACCCCGGCTGCAATTCCGGCGGTAACCTTTGCCACCGCCCTTCCTCCCTCTCTCTCTGTCTTCTCTCCAACTCTCTCTCTTCCTCCGGCAACACCGACGCGCGACACGTTGGACACGCCTGTTGTCTCTCTAACCACGATCTCAAGCAGTGCAAATGAAACGCGTGAGAACACGGCAATTTCTTCGCGCGCATTTGTTTCGGTATCGGCGTTTGACTCCCGTCCGCGTGCGTCTGGCACGTTTTCATCTTCTCTCTGCACACGACGCACGTATCTTCGCCGCCTCGCGCTAAGTCTAAATCCTCCCCAGTCGCATCTGGAAACCTCGAATCTAAATTCGCCGTCACTCTTCTGTACCTCAAAAATGCCGCCACTCGATCTTTAAACTGTCTAAACGTCACGTACACGTCCCTCAACAAATGTATCGGCAACCCGTAATAGGCGAAGATGATGGAAAAAAACGCCACGTACACGCACAAATGCACCAAATCCGCGCACAGCTCTAAATAAAACACGAACGCGCCTTTCCCTTGCCAATTTCCATCCATCGCGCGATCCACTATCGTCACGAAATACTTCGCAAACCCGACGCACATTTTACTCGCCAAAATAACGTGCTCGAACCCGAACAAAAGCACCACCGAAGGTCCTTTCGCGACGACGCGTTCAATCGCAAACTTCACGAACGCCACGTCCACGAGTAACAAACACACCATAAAGCTCGTGATTCTAAATCTGTCGATCGCTCGCACTCGCGGTGCCGTTTCCATGTGTTCCGCTCGGTCTTTGCACAAACCGTGAAACGCCTTCAAGAACAACAAAGAGGCGAACAAGGAGACAAATCTCAAGTTGAATTCCTCTCTGAATATAGTCATCGCCAAACACGTCTCCATGACGGCTTCTCTGGTCCGTTCGTGTAACCGCTCGACTTCGCTCTCTCGCAACGCGCCCAGGAATACGGTTTTCACAACTTTCGCCAAGGTAAACGCCAACGCGAACGCGACGTTCGCCAAGGACACGACGGAAATTTTCGACGTCGAGAGATACAACATCGCGCTGAAATATTGCTCGCGAGTGAGTAAAGCGTGCGCGACGATCAAAGAGGCGATCAAAACCGAGGTTGTGACGTAGGAAAACGATCGCGAGAGGCCGAAGAGACGACGCATTGTTATTCGTATTGTTCAAAGTGTTATTTGTAGGAGATCGCACAAAAACCAATTAATGACGAAAATTGCTTCTCGAGGCTTCTTTTTACGAGGAATTTAATTGATGAACAAAATGCACACACTCGTATCACCGACGAGAACTTTACAACAGTATACAATCTTTTAGTACGAGTCAATCAGAATACTACATATATATATATATATATTCATTGTTCTCGGAGCGTTTTCGTTTTCAATTTCGCCTGTTTCAAACTCATCTCGACTTGGTTTAATCGGTCTTCGACGGCGAGTTTC
>Ga0255783_10000395_pt1 | contig 50651 bp, 39 predicted proteins | sample 011ome_22_FD_179981 | JGI IMG/M metagenome (GOLD analysis project Ga0255783, IMG submission 179981) | Coastal salt marsh microbial communities from the Groves Creek Marsh, Skidaway Island, Georgia - 011507BT metaG (version 2) | ecosystem: Environmental > Aquatic > Marine > Intertidal zone >... | reverse complement strand
GGACTCTTCTTCTTCTTCTCACTCGTCGTCGTCGTCATTTCTTCTTCGTTTGTTGTTGCTACAGTGCGTGCGTGCGTGTGTGCGTGTGTGTGTGTGTTCGAACAAAAAACAAACCCCTACTATATATTAAATACTGAAGAGTATTTTAGACCGAGTGAAAAAATATGAACACCAACCAAAAAAGAGGGTCAGAGGGTGCCTAAATTCAAAAAATCTTCTTTTTGGTTCTTGCCCACAAAAATCATCTCACAACAAACCATTCAGAGAAGAAGAGTTTTAAAAATGCCCGAGCGAGAAGAAGAAGAAGACAACGACGATGATGACATCAGAGGAAGAGGACAAAAACGAGAACAACAACGAGGAGGAAAGAATAATAAGAACAAAAACGACCCAAACTTATTCCGAATCTTAATCGCCACGGACAACCACTTGGGCGCGCACGAACGAGACCCGATTCGGAAAAACGATTCGTTCATCGCGTTTCGAGAAATCTTGGAGACCGCGAAGAAGGAAAAAGTGGACGCGCTGTTTCTGGGAGGCGATTTGTTCGACCAGAACAAACCGAGCCGAGAAACCTTGGTACAAACGATGGATGTTTTGAGAGAGTACGTGTTCGGGGACGATGCGATCGAGTTTGAAGTTGTGTCCGATCAGAGCATAAATTTTCCGAATCGAGGCATCGTGAACTTTGAGGATGAAAACGTGAACGTCGCGCTGCCGATATTCGCGATTCACGGGAATCACGACGACCCGTCCGGGCAGGAGAATTTATCAGCGCTGGATATTTTGTCCAGTTGCTCGTTGATTAATTATTTCGGTAAGCACGCTCTGAGTGGGTCGAACACGGGTGCGATTGAATTGAAACCGGTGTTGTTGAGAAAAGGCGAGACGAAGTTGGCCTTGTACGGGTTAGGATGGATACGAGATCAGAGATTACACCAGATGATGGCGAGTAAAGGGAACGTGAAGTGGATTCGACCGGGGAGTTCGGACGAGAAGACGCCGTTGGCGAACTGGTTTAATCTCATGTTGATTCATCAAAACAGAGTGTCGCACGCGCCGAAGAATTCAATTTCCGAGAGGCACTTGCCGAATTGGATGGATTTAGTCGTTTGGGGACACGAACACGAGTGTTTGATTGAGCCGCAGTTGTTCGACGGCGTGAGCGTTTCGCAACCGGGGAGCTCGGTGACGACGTCGTTGGTGGAAGCCGAGAGTGGGACGAAGAAGATTTGTATTTTAGAGTTGAAACCGGGGAAGGAGAAGAAAGATCCGCCGCATTGGCGGTTGTTGCCAGTTCCGTTACAAACGACGAGACCTTACGCATTTAAGAACGTCTCGTTAGCAGAACAGGAAGATTTGTTGAACGAGGAGGAAGATGGGGGAGGTCAGGATCAGGAAGCCATCGAGAACTTCTTGATGATTACGGTGAATGGCATGATTAAAGAGGCGATGCAAAACGCGGCGAGCGGCGTGAAAAAGTTGGCGCAGTTGAACCAACTGCCGTTGATTCGATTGCGAGTGGATTTGACCGGTGGTTTCCAGAGCGTCAACGTCCAAAAGTTTGGGCAAAAGTTTGTGGGTAAAGTCGCGAATCCTTCGGATATGTTGTTGTTTCACAAATCGAAGAAAAAAAAGGGAGGGAACAAAGACGAGGAAGACGAGTTCAACGAAGGGATGATGAAAGAAAATATAAACGTAGAAGATGAGGACGAGGATTTAGACGACGCGAGAGCAGGGCCGAGACAGGACCAAAAACGGATCGAACGGTTGATCAAAGAACGAATGGATAAAGGATTACAAATTTTAGACATTCCAAACTTAATGAACTCTTTGGACGATATGGTGAACAGAGACGACAACAAAGCGGTGAAAACTTTGTGCGAGTCGACGATGAAACACTTTCAAAGAGAGTTGGCGTCGACCGCGCAACCGTCGGAGTTAATTGAAGCGAGCGAAGTGCAGAGGAGAGTGCAAGAGTTGACGAAGAAGCACACGCAACAGCAACAACAACAACAACAACAACAAGATGGAGGTGCTCGTGCCAAAGCGAAGAAAGGTCAGCAAGCGGCGACGCAACAAACGCAGCGCGCGCAACAAGTGCGAGAGTTTCAAGACGCGGCACCAGCGAAGAAATCCGAAGCGACGAGACAGTTAGACGAAGAAGAAGCGCTAGAGCGTGTATTATTAGCACAGCAAAAAGAAGCTGCCCAGGACGGTCGCGCGCAAAGACCAGTTCCGGCGTCTCGCAGAGGAGGCGCAAAACAACCTCCGCCGCCGGTTCCGGAGACGAAGAAAAAAGGAGACGACGACGATTACGTCGTTTCGGATTCAGAGGAGGAAGACGACGACGTCATCCCAGCATCTGCGCAGCCAGTAGCTGCTGCAAGGCGTGGGCTAGCTGTTGGAGCGAAAAGTGCAGCCGCCGCAGCGGCGGCGGCAAAAAGGAAACAGCGACAACAATCGGATTCGGAATCTTCTCAAGACGAGGAAGTGCCTGATTCGGAAGAAGAAGAAGAAGACGAGGATTTCGCAGATGCGAAACCCGCACCGAAGAAGAGAGGTGGAGCTGCAGCAGCCGCAGCCGCCGCAACGAGAGCGACAAGACGTGGTCGTGGCGCGACGCCGTCGACGCAAACGAAGAGCAGAAAAGTTCCAGAAAGTATCGTCATCGACGACTCCTCGGATTCCGACGAAAAGGCCACACCTTCTGTCGCGGCTGGAGCTGGAAGAACATCTGCTGCCGCTTCGAGAGGCAGAGGCCGCGCGCGCGGTGCCAAAGTTTTGAACAATCCAACAACAAAATCGGCAGTTGGGAATAAGCGCGGCAGAGGTGCCGCCTCGTCGAAGCGAGGTGCTGGTAACAACGCGGACGACTCTGACTCGGAAGAACGCGCGAGACCGACGAGAAGAACGCGCGGCGCGCCCAGTACTCTTCCCACAACAGGAGGCACCCAGAGAAGCACGCAACGATCCGGGGCGCCCGGTGGCACGCAAAGGACTACCGGAACTGCCTGGGGTCGCTCCAAGAAATAACATTATTAGTGTACCAGAATATCAATAATAGAAGAACAACAACAACACGCGCATACACGTAGCGTGTTTTCGCGACGAGAGAGATACAACAAATACAAACAATGATACTACTCTACTACTACTAAATCATCCTCCTTTATTTTGACTATCGATGAGAACGGTCACCGGGCCGTCGTTCTCTATGTGCACGTCCATCATCGCCCCAAATTGACCTTCTTTTATTCCATTCTCTTTGTATTCCTCTCTCGCTTTTTTAAGGAACTCGTCGTACATTTCCTTCGCCTCTTTCGGTGTCATCGCTCGACTGAAGGACGGTTTTTTCCCTTTCGTGCACTCGGCGAGTAACGTGAACTGACTCACGAACAAGACATCTAAATTTAAATCGAGCAAAGACTTTGTCCACTGTTTGTTCTTTCTCTCTGCGTCGTCGTTATTATTGTCCGGCCAAAGGCGCACACTCATCGTTTTTCGTAAAACGTAATCGCAATCCGCGAGCGTATCTTCCGAACTGATGCCGAGGAAAACGACCGCCCCTTTTCCAATTGTCTTTATCGATTGCGGTTCAGGTTGCGAAGGATGGGAGGGAGGTAACGCGTGATTGTGCAACTCGGAGTGTCGAACAGAGACCGATCCCGAGTGCACGCGCTGAATCAACGCTCTCATTATTATTATTTGCTTTTGTTGTTCGCGCTTTGAAGTGTGTGAGGTGTGAGGTATTCGTCCAATTTTTAACGGTTTTCTACTCTGCGCTTTCTGACGATAAGGCGCGAAAGGCGTCGTCGTCCACGAACGCTTGGACGTCCCAAGCGTCCAAGAGACTGTCGAACAACAACACTCCATTATTGTCTTCTTTTTCTTCTCCTTCTTCTGTGTGGCTCCTTGTGCTATTGCTAGTATTCGTATTCGAGGAGGAGAAAGACCCCCGCAAACTGTCCAACGCCTTCTCGGCGACGACTTGCTTTACGCGGAGTTCTTTGCGCGTGCCTTCTAAAGCGCTCGCGCAAAGGAAGAGCCACTGTTCGAAAGACCGTTTGTTGTTGTTGTTGTTCATCTCAACGGTAGTGTTGGAGAGAGAAAAGCGAGTGGAAAGTGCCGCGTTGGGGACGTTGTGCATCCAGTGCACTTTTGGCGACGGCGCTTCGTCGTCGGTCTGTTCTTTTTTCGTCGTTTCTAGAAACGATAAACGCTTCGCGAGGACGACGGCTTCTTCCGCCTCGTCTTCTTTCTGCTCTGCTTCCTTTCCTCGCCGTCTGTCCCTTCCCCTGCTGCTTCTGCTTCTGCTCCTCCGTCTCCCCCGAGGTTCTCTGTCCCTTCCTTGTCGGCCGTGCCCTTCTTCTTTTTCTTCGTCTCTTCGCGCTAGGTGTTCCGGCGGATTCTTTTCTTCTTCTTCTTTAACTTCTTGAACTTCTTTTCCGCCGTTTTCAAACGCACTCGTAAAACTCTCGAACGTTTCCTCCATTCGTTTCGAAATACTTTCCAATTCTTCCACGATTCTTCGCAACTTTTCGCACGCTTCGTCCACGCGTTCCGCGTCCGCGGCGGAGGAAAAATTCGCGTACTTGCCTCGTTTCATCAAACAGTTCAACATATCGTCGCTCGGGAGTATCGATTTAATCTTCTCCTGGACTTTTACGTGGTACGGTGAAGAAGAAAAGTCCTCGTTTTCGTTCTTCTTCTTGTCCTTCTTTTCCTTCTTCTTCTTTAACATGGACGATAACTCCTCTTTCGCCTCTTTCAAAATCGTCAACGCTTCCGTTCCGCTCTCGTGGGCGACGAACCATTCTCTCGCTAAAGACGCCATGGTGTATATTGCGTCCACATCAATCTCAAATTCTTCCGCGCTGTTTGTGATGTTATTGTTATCATTATTATTATCCACCGTAAAAGTCATTCTTTCTTTTTCTCTCAATCAATATACAATCAATTCAGCTCTTCGTCCTCCCCGATGGTCCTTTAAACACCTCCCCGCCCGGAACGCTTCGCAACGCGCTTTCGATCCGCCTCCCAACGTGTTCCTTTTCCCAAAGGCCTATATAATTCGTCGATGCGAATAAAACCGACACTAAACTTAAACTAAATCCCGTCGCCACTGCTAACGCTTTTAACCCTTGAATCGATGCTTTCGCGTGTACTCCTATTGGTAAATCTCGTTCTAACTTGTGTTTTCTGTTTTTCCAGTGCACGACAGACGCGGTAAACACGGAGGAGAAAACAGTCACGAGTGCGGCAGAGATGGCGAGGTTTGGATACGACACCTGGTAATACTTTTTTTTGTCGTCGTCCTTATCTGCTTCTATGAAGGATTGGATGAACCGGAAGCCTTCTCTTTTCGACTTTGTCGTTTGTTCTTCTTCTTCTTCTTCTTCTTGTCGTCGTTGTTGTTCGTTCTTGGAAATCGAATCGGAAAGCGACGACACTTCTCCTTCTTTTTTCTTCGCGTTCGTCTTCTTTGAAACGACAACGACCGAGGGAGACGAGGACGAGAACCACCACCAAAAGAGCATATATCGCCGCAAGGAGACTTGGGAGAGTAAAAAGAGCTCGACGTCCGAATTGAATGTTAAGAGAGAGAGAAGTGACGAGTGCACAAAAATGAGGGAAAGAAAGAGCTCTAGAAATAAAAACATTAATACAACGAGCACAGAGTCAACATCTCTCTCTTCCTCTCTTCCTCTCTCTCTCTGTGTCAAACAAATTACCAGCTATAGAACGCGTCGTCCTTATCTCGTACGATTTCTTCTTTTTTCCGACCTTTAATCAATCCGTACGTCATGAGCCCTCGATCGAAGGCTCGATGCATGCGCTCGAGCGTCACAATCTCGCGGATGGTTTTGTACCAAATCCTGGGACCGGCGAAAACGACCGGCCACGGGTCCCAGACGCCGACCCAAATGGAGTGTCGCCACGAGGCGATGGTGTTTTTGACCCAGTTTTCGCCTTGAACTTTTTCCATGACGTGAGTGTTTCGCATTAATCGTTCGTATTCTTCGTAGGAGACAAAGTACGGGTGCGCCCACTCTTCGTATAAAAATTGTAAGTTTTTCTTTTCGTCTTCGGTGAATGGGTTTTTTGTTTCGTCGGCGTCGCGTTGGCACCAAGTGGCGACGACGAGAACTCCTCCCGGTTTCAACACTCGAATCATCTCTTCCACGTATTTCTTCTTATCTGGCATGTGTTCGCCGCTTTCGCACGCCCAGACGGCATCGAACGTGTCGTCCGGGAACGTCATCTCTAACGCGTTCATGACTTTGAATTCAGCGTTTGGAACGTTTTGTTCCTTGGCTAATTCAGTCGCGCGGTCTCTTTGGTTTGGCGATAAGGTGATCCCAGTGACTGTAGTTCCGTTCCCGTACCGTTTCGCCAAGTGTCTGCTCGCGCCTCCAATCCCGCATCCCACGTCTAAAATATTCGCAGGTTGCTTCCCGAACAAATCTTGAATGGACCAATCGCACATTTTATCCACGAACGCAAACTTAGCTTCTTTGAAATCCGTCACGTCGTTTCCTAACAACGTTCCAGCCCCGTTCGCTAAATCTTCGTCTTCGTACCACCCGAGATGGATGTGTTCCCCCCAATAGTACTCTAAAATGCCTTCCTCGGTCCACGCGTCGTATTCCGAGCCTACCGTATTCGCTCCGTCCACGTACGCTCGCGACGGCGTATCCAAAATCTTCTTAATCGTCACCGCCGCCAACGCGACGTACGGAAGGTAAAATGCCTGCGCACTCAACGCGTTCGCGTTGATGAGCGCGTTTTTTATCACTGAACTAGAATTTGCGGGAGTTGAAACAACGTTTTTCTTAGCGGCTTGAGCGGCAGCCAACTGCGAGACGGATTCGTTCGGTTTGCACAAAAGTTCTTCTTTGGATAATACATTTGTTGTTGGTCTTCTATTATTATTTGTCTGAATCGTTTGAATTATCGTCGTCTGTTCATCGTTTTGCGCTAAAATCGCTTTGTTTCTTCTTCTGTGTCTCGTTCTTCTTTGTCCAGTCGTCTGAATCGTCGTCGTAAACGAAGAAGACGATTTCATCATCGCGTGACGTCTTTGATTTTGATGATGATTTCGATGATTACTCCTCGGCGACTTTGATGAGAAAGAAGAAGAGGAAGAATGTAACGGAAACAACAGAGAAGAAGCCGATGTTGTCATCATCGAAACACTACTCCTTTTATTATTAGTATTATTATTATGTGTGTGTGTGTATATGTATCGCGTTTTAAAGCGTGCTCGGATGTGTGGTAAATTAAAAGCTTTTTTTGGTGATAAAAATCAGTCCAAAACGACTGTTTTGATGAAAGATTTTAAAGTACTAAAGTATTTTTTATTTACACACGCGAAAGCGGGAAAGCGCTTGCTTACTTCGACGAGAGCATCTCTCTGGCACAAACACACACACTCTCTCTCGTTCTTTCTCTCTCGTTATTGTTAGTACTGTAGTTATTATTTCTTACCGAACAAGTTGCCTAAAAATTTCGCGGCGTTTTCGTTGAAAATCGGTTCGTCGAACTTGTTCATCAACGGGGTAAACTCAGGACTCGCTCGGACGTTTTTCAAGCTCGGGTCGGTGCGAATCTTTCTGTAATCCGTCCACCCACTCGCCATGCACCTTCTCAAGGCTAACAACGACTCGTCCAGTTTACCGATGTTGGAAAAGCAGCAGGCGATGTTGTATTGGCACACTCGGTAAATTTCCGTGGTCGTTTCAAAGTTATCGCTCATGTAGTTCTTCGGCTCTAACGCGGCGACTTCTTCGAACTGAATCAACGCGTCGTCGAAATTCTTTTGGTTGTACAAAGCAATCGCTTCGTCGAACATGTCTAATCGTTCGTTCTCCAACTCTCTCTTCTTGGAGTAGTTATTCATCTGTTGTTCCTTCGTCCCGGCGCCGTAGTTCCCTCCCGCTCTTTCGGATTTGAACTGTGAGTTCTTCTCCACCTCCATGGCGCTGAAATCGCCAAACATCTTCTTCATCTTCAAATAAATGTCTCCGTTTCTGTTTTTCATCGCGTACATGACTTGACCGAAAGATTCCGCCGGCCACACCTCGTCGCCGAACGACGCCGACACGCCTTCTATTTTGTCTCCGATTTCAAACACCTCGTACTTTGGATCGTTCGGCGGGACGAACGCGACGTACGCGCCGCCGTCGTTCCCGCGAGCGAACTTCACGTCGATTGGTTTCGGCAGCGTCACCTCGTAAAACTCTTCCGTCGCGACCGCGGATTCCGCCACCTCGGACGCGTTCATAAAGATGACGTGTTGTTTTCTTTTCGAGATTGGGGAGATTAATGCTCCCGATGATGCCAAAGATCTCATCTTTTGTTGTTTTTGTTGTTGTTGTGCGAACTTTGACGAAGTCGTTTTCGTCGTCGCCATCATCGCGTTGGTAGTGGTAGCCATTATGTATTACGTGCCGTGTGCGATAAAAGTAAAGATCTCAATATTTAAGCGCGAGACGAGACACAAAACAAGTGACGAGACGAAAGGAGATGAATTTTTTTGCCAAAGTGGATATTTTCTCTTTTTTTAGATGGATTCTGAACCACGAAATGTAACGAGAAGAAAGAAAAAAAACTTTTCAGCATCATCGTCACAACAACAACATCAGGAGGAGCAACAAAGGAGAGCGATGAGATGGAAAAAAGACGACGCTTTTTCCAATTTTAAGAGAGTGTTGTTCTTTTCTCGAAAACGGCTTTGTTGTATACACGCAAGAACGGTAGTATTATATATATATATATATATTACTTCGATGATGATAAAAACCGATCTTTCTCGATCCTATTCGTGGCGAGATCCAACTGTCTATCGATGTGCTTCAACGCGCTGAGTTGATTGTTCAGCGCGGAGACTAAACTTCGCGTGGCATCGCCGTCGCCTTTCCGTAAACCTCTCTGCTCTTGCATGGCTTGGTAACGAGAAATTGTTTTGCTCGCGTCTCGCAAGGAGTTGCCGATTTGTAAAATCTGCCCGGAGACTTGCTCGGCTAATCCGTATAAACGAGCCGTGGAGCTGACGTCTCGATCGACGTCTAATGTTTCGCCTAATTGTTGGTACAAACGATCGACGCCGTTTTCCATGTCCGTCAACGCGCGTTCGGTATCTTCTTGGTGTTGTTCGATGACGCGAATTTGCCGTTCCATGACGTCTTGTTGGGATTTCGCGTTGACTAAATCGACTTGCATCTCGAACAGTTCCCTCCGCCGTTCGACGATTTGCTCGTCCCAATCTGCTATTATTTGTGCTTTTTTCTTAAAATCCGCGGTTCTTTGCGCGAGTTCTTTGTTCCAGTATTGTAACGTTTCGCCGACGGATTTGCCGACCAAGTCGGTCGGTCTCGATAAATTCACCGGCGGAGGCGCCAAGGCGGAAGATGTTGCTTTTGTCGTTGTTGCCGCCGCTGCCGTTGTCGTCGTTGGAGCAGCTGGAGTAGATGCCGGCGCTGCTGCAGCCCCAAAAAGACTACCACCTGTTGCAGCGGGTTTGGCCGCTTCTGTTGTTGTCGTCGCTGGTTTGGCCGCACCAAAGAGTCCACTTCCTCCAGCGGCTGGCGTTGTCGTCGCAGGTTTAGCCGCACCAAAGCTAAAGGATGGCGCGGCAGGTGTGGCCGCAGTTGGCGTGGCTGCAGGTGCCGCACCGAAAAGACCGCCTCCCCCAGTCGTTGTTGCTGCTGCGGCCGGTGCTGCTGGTGCTGCTGCTGCTGGTGCTGCGCCGAAAAGACCGCCTCCTCCAGTTGTTGTTGTAGCAGTTGTCGCAGCACCAAAGAGACCACCTCCAGTGGAAGTCGTCGTCGTCGTCGATGCTGGCTTCGTTCCAAAGCTGAACGATGGCGCAGCAGTAGAAGTTGTTGTCGTCGTTGCCGCAGGCGTAGCAGCCGTACCGAAGCTGAACGATGGCGCAGCAGTAGAAGTTGTCGTCGTTGCCGCAGGTGTAGCAGCCGTACCAAAAGAAAAAGCGGAAGTACCACCAGCCGCGGGCGTCGCAGTAGGTTGAGCCCCCCCAAAGGAGAAACCTCCAGCTCCGGCCGGCTTCTTAGCTTCGCCACCGCCGGCACCAAAGCTGAACCCGGACATTGTTTTGATACTCTTTTACTGTTTTCCTCCTGTGTTGTTGAGAGAGTATAGAGTGGTGAGAAACAAGAGAGAGAGAGAGAGAGAGAGAGAGAGAGAATTTAGTCCGTGAGATTGAAAGTGATCCGCGAGTATCGACCACCCGCGAACCGTGGAGATGGACCACAAACCGGTTTGTCGTCCGGCGCTTTTTACGGCGAGATTAATATCCGCTACGGAAGTTAAAAAGACTATCCCATTCGTATTCGAGGATGCCTTAGGCAAAGCAGCGTTTAAAGAAGAGAAACGCGCGTTCACATGCGCATACATATCGCTCCTCGCGGTGAAAAATATAGAAAGTCTCAGGAAGTTTGAGGCATAACGAAAATCACAGACGTGTCTCACGTTATTGGAAATTCTCGTCACCGACTTTTCAATACTTTTCTCACGCCATCGAGAGCTAATATACGGAACACATGCGTGAAACCAAATCGATCGTGTAATAATAACTCATAACTTCTTAGAGGTTGAATAAGCCCCAGCGACAAGAGCCGTCAGCTTCGGTTTTTTCGAATCACAGTTAACACACGCAAAACGAAATCATACGAGGACAACAGAAAGAATGTCGCATCGGAGATTGAGAAAGCAGTAGTAGTTTTAGACTACCACCTCCTCACCCATTCCAAAGCTGTCGGCTTTACCTGGAACTGACGGCACCGCAAAATACTTGTTCATTCAGCCGTGTGCTTTTGTCCAGGAAAAAATACGAAACAAAGACGAGACCGAGAAGACGAAAATTCCTCCTACACCTACCTCTTCCTTCTCCTTCTGGTGTTTGTTATCAGAGCGTGCTAATATCTCCTTCCTTCCTTCTTATTTAATAACTCTGTTTGCGTTACTATTATTGTAGAGGAAGTTTGTCTTTGGTAAGTTTCAAATCGATACAAAAATTCGCGCGCGAGCGGTACTGAAAGAACGAGAACGAAGAAGATGATGATGACGAAGCGCCGACGTAAATTCTCCCTCTCTCTCGTTCACACGCGCAGATATATATTTAATTTCTCAGTCGAAAGATGGTGATTTTGTTTTGCTCGGCATCGATTAGTGGTCTAAGCCTAGTAAGGACAAATGACTTCTTCACGGAAAAAATATATACTACAGTCGTCGTGCGCTCGGCGCTTCATCATCATCAACATCTTCTTCTTCTCTTTCTTCTTTCCACCTCGTCGCAATAACAAAAAACAAACGCAAAAGAGAGAGAGAGAGAGAGAGAAAATGTGAGGAAGATGGTTGTGTGGATTCGGAACCGAAGGAAAATCCGAGCCAACCGTAGTATCTGCCTCTGACGTTCACTATAGGCAATCGTAAATAAAACCTTCGGAAGACCACACGACGGGTATCAATCGTCCAGCGGAACTCCGTACACAAGCTGCCAAAAACAAAATACGAACGACGATAAAACGAACACGCGCGTAAAAGAGAGCGTCTGTGTGTGTTTTGTGCACACAAACGCACGAATGAATCCTCTCTCTCTCAATCTCTTTTTCCTCCAATTTTGATGATGATTCGGAATTCGTTCGCAAGTTTCAGCACATCTCGCTTGAAAATGTTGCCCGATAACTACTCCGGTTCCAAGCTCGATACTAAGAAGCCAAGCGTTAAAATGAGTGCTCGTCATCATCATCGTCATCTATATCGTCTTTACACTACCCGTTCACGACGCGTTTTTTTGTGTATCGTAATAAACGCGCGCACAAATAGAGAGAGAAACTGAGAGAAACTGATGAGAAAATCAAACGAATCGATTCCCCATTGAACAACATCTCGAAATCGAATTTCTCTTTCTCTCTTCATTCGTGCAGAACAACTCTCTCTCTCTTCTCCGCGCGGCGTTAAAAAAGAAAGAAAGAACAACAAAAAGAAACCCCGAGAGACGCGACGATGAAAGCACCACTCTCTCTCTCTCTCTTCTTACCTTACTTCTTTAGTTGTTTTTATTAATAACACGCCGCAGTTTAAAGATGATTTTACTTTTGTGTTGTTGTTGTTGCGTGTAAAGTTTTTCTTTCTGACGAGCAGACGACGAGAGCTCGCAAAAAAGAAAAAAACACTAAACACTCTCGAGTGAGAAGCGAAAGACCCAGTGTTTCACGCATTGAAAGTAGAAATTCCCGCACAACGACACAAAACAGAAAACACACACAACATGGGGGTGAGTATATTATATATATCTAATTCTCTCTTATTCGCACACAAACGATATCCTTTCAGACGAATTCGAAGGTTTCGATGCGATGGTACCTTCGCGCGATGACTTTGTTGCGCGTTTCCATTTGTGGATTTTTTCTTTAGGGCGAGACGACGGGAAAACACATTTTCTACGACGCGTCTTCGTTCTCGCGAGCATCGATGCGAAGTTTCTCGCGACACGAACTGACCATAATTTCTCTCTTTAAACTCTCTTCTTTCGCGATTTAATACGCAGGCTTACAAATACGTGGAAGAACTCTGGAAGAAGAAACAATCCGACGTGTTGCGATTTTTGCAACGCATTCGCGTTTGGGAATACCGTCAGCTTCCGTCCATCTGCCGCGTGACTCGACCGACGAGACCGGACAAGGCGAGAAGATTGGGGTACAAGGCTAAGCAAGGCTTCGTGATTTACAGAGCGCGCGTGAGAAGAGGTGGCCGTAAGCGTCCGGTGCGCAAGGGTATCGTCAATGGGAAGCCGGTGCACTGCGGCATCACAAAGTTGAAGTTTGCGAGAAACTTGAAGTCTGTCGCGGAGGAGAGAGCGGCGAGAAGATGCGGCGCGTTGAGAGTCTTAAACTCGTATTGGTTGAACCAAGATTCCGTGTACAAGTACTATGAAGTCATCATGGTTGACCCGATGCACAAGGCTATTAGATCTGATCCGAGAATCAACTGGATCTGCGCGCCGACGCACAAGGGCAGAGCGATGAGAGGCTTGACTTCGGCGGGGAGAAAGCACAGAGGTTTACACGGCAAGGGCCACAACTACACGAAAAACAGATCGTCCAAGCACGCCCAGTGGAAGAACAACAACAGACTTTCGCTCAAGAGATATCGTTAAACGACGACGATGTGTCAAAATCGAGGCTTTCGAGAATAGCTGTTTTGGGGTACCTTTCGTTATTAATAATAGACAAACCTATAACTTTAGAACTAATCGTCGTCTCTACTTCCTATTCTTTGCTATTATCGCCTGCAACGCGCGAAGTCTCGCCACGGCGATGAACCTAGGGTCGACCGAAACGCCATTCACGTTCAAATCTTGGAACTTTCCGTATATGAAATCGGCGCCGCGGTGACCGCACATCTGACCGCACGCGACGACGTCGATGTTCGGATTTACTTCTCTCGCCTCGTTAATAGCTGATTGTACGAGCCGCCCGACACCTTTATCGTCCCATGCGATGAAGGGATTAAACTTCCATATGATTGCGTTTTCCTCCTCTTCCTGCTCCTCTCTGGCGATATCTTTCACGTCGTTCTCTTCGTCGTCGTCGTCGTCGTCTTCATCGAAATCGAATTCGTCGCCATTAATGTCCATATCTTCGCCACCGTACAAGTAGCGCGGAAAGAATTTGTGACTATCTTCTACGCTGACGCCGTATGTTGTTTCTGTGAGCTCGTCTAACCCGACGATTAAAAATTCTGCTCCCATTTTTGCTAAATCGCCCGCAATCAAACACGACCTCGGCGTCTCGAGCATGGCGCCTACGCGGTAGGCGATTTTTGAGTTGGTTTTCTCCTCCAAGAATGAAAATTCTTCCGCAACGTTCCGGATTAAATTCAACTGGTGTTCAAATTCCTCCGCCGAGGCGACGTTCGGTATGCATATGTCCACAACCGGTGGTTCTGCTGCAAACGTGAAGAATTCTTTCACTCCGTACGCGGCGCCGAGGAGAGCGCGCACTTGCGCTTTCGTGATTTCCGGATAGAGAGCTCCAACCCGACAGCCTCGAAATCCAAAATCAGGATTTACTTCGTCCAGCAAGTTTTGCTCTATGATTTCTACGACGTCTCGTTCGTCCTTACCGGAATCAACCGCTAATAATGGCACTAAATCGTTCAAATTTTCCGAATCCGGCAGAAACGCGTGCAGCGGTTCGTCCAGTAAACGCACTATCACCCTCGAATTTTCTTCGTTCTTCTGATCAGGTTGGAACGAGGCCTTGAACATGTCCTCAAAATCGTACCGCAAATGCGGTGAGAGCATATCCAACGCTTCGTATCTCTCATCTTTCGTCTCTGCGCACAAAAGCATGTGTAAAGCCTGCCTCGCATCGCCGCCTCGATATTTCTTGAGGACGTTCTCAACTTTCACCAAACCGACGCCGATAAAGTTCGACGCGTCGCCTCCGCCAACGCTCGTTCCGTCGCGATTATTATTCTCATCAACGTACTCGTCGATGGCATCCGCAGAATCGCACTCGGCAAATATCCGAATCGCGTTTAAGAATTTGGATTTTTGCGCGAGCCATTCGAAGAACAGCTTGTTTCGTTCCGACTTGACCGGCGGCACGAGTTCGACGGCGCCGCGATAGACGACGCCGTTTTGACCGTCGATGGTGACGTAATCTCCGGTGTGCAAAATCGTCGTGCTTTCTTTTTTGTTGTTGTTATTGTTGTTGTTGCTATTGCTGCTACTAAAAGTCGTCGTCGTGAACTTTGCAAACTTGCGAGACTTTTTATCAATTTTTATCGAATATCCTCCTCCCTCGCCATCGTCGTTACCATCATCGCTATATATATCATCGTTCGCACCGGACACGCACGCCAACCCAAACTCTTTCTTCGATAATTCCGCGCCAAACCGATCGTCCTTCAAGAATATAACCCCGGCCACGTCTTGCAACACGTCCACGACGTCTTCCTCGTCCTCGGCGAATCGTTTCTCCTCGTCCGTTTTGAGTAAACTGGAATCCACGCACTCGCAACACAAAATGACTTTCGCGGCTTGCGAACCACCAAGACCTTTGCATCTCTCGAGCATTTCGCGCGCGTCTTGAACGGTGAAGCAAATCTGCCCGGTTTCGCACTTGGCGTTTTTTACGTGTTGTTGTTGTTGTTGTCGTCGTCCTCCTAAAAGCTCCTCTTTCTTCCACTCGTCCGCGGCGATGACATCCGACCACCTCTTCTCCGCGTTCTTCACTCTCAACAAACTCGCCGTCACCACGTCTTCCTCTTTCACCAATAACAATCCTTCCTCGACTGATTTTACCAGTTTCTTCTCCACTAAATACACCGCGATATCGATCGCGTTTATTCCTTTTGTCTTGTTGTTGTTTTTACCACTCGTCTCAGAGTACGACTCGAGGAGTTCTCGGAAACGTTCTTTTGTCATCATCGTTTTGTTGCCATTTTCGTGTCTCTTCTCCTCCTCGCTCTCATTCTCCTCTAAAATCCGCGCGATTTGTTCGTCCTCTTCTTTCGCGTTCACGTCGTCGTCGTTGAGAAGAAGAACAGAATCATCATCATCATCATCATCATCGAAAATACCGTTATTGGCATCAGCAGCGGCGAACACAAATACTAAAGTGTTGTTGTCATTCATTCTTTTTCTTCCTCCTCCTCGTCGAAACATTCGTCGTCTGCTGCTGCTGCTGGAACTGCTTCTGCTCTTCTCATTCGTACTACTACTACGAGTAGTAATAGTCCTCCTCATCGTCCTCGTCGAGGTGGTCCTCATCATCATCCTCTCTGTAATCAATCGTTTTCAAAGTGATTTTGCAAAACGAATAATCTCTCTTCTGTCTGCTTTTTTTTTGTCCTCTTTTTTGGTTTTTTTTGTTTGAAACAACGAATAAAATTCTCTTCTTCTTTTTCACAACAATTAAGTTTTTCACAACAACACACACACACTCCACAGAGACTCTACTCTCTACTATTAATCAAGAATGGGCGGCTTTTCTTTTCGAGGAGGCGCGCAACAACTCCCCACACAAAAAACATTAAAAATGGACGCGATGCGAAGCGTGTTTGACCTCGCGCATTCGAACGTAAAATCTTTCGTGCAAAGCGAAGACGTGCACGTTTTCGTGCTCATCATGTTTGCGTTTTTAGGTGCCATCACGTATCTTTCGTATTGGGTTCCTAAACTCATCGTCTCGTTCATGCCGACGCAAAACTTGAAGAAGAAATACAAAGGCGCGAAGTGGGCTTTAGTCACCGGCGCGTCGTCTGGTATCGGTAAATCCTTGGCGAAAGAATTAGCCGAACAAGGGTTGAACGTTGTATTAGTCTCTCTGAAAGAAACGATTTTGGACGAGACGTTCGAGGAGCTTAAAAAACAACATCCCGAGCGAGAGTTTAGAAAAATCGGGGTGAATTTAGGCCTCCGAGATGGGTCGTATTTGCGAGAAATCGAAGAGAAAACGAAAGATATCGACGTGCAGGTGGTGTTTAACAACGCCGGGTTCATGTTGACTGGGTTTTTTGATAAAACGAAATTGGATTTGTTGATGACGAACCACGAGTGCAACTGCACGAGCGCGATGCAAATCACGCACGTGTTCGTGAAGAGAATGTTGGAGAAGAAGTTGAAAGGGTGCATCGTGTTTACCTCGTCCGCGGCGGCGTGTCAACCGACGCCGTTTTCAGCTTTGTATGGGGCCACGAAATCGTACATTTCCGCGTTTGCTGCCAACGTGGCGTGCGAGGTGAAATCGAGAGGCATCGACGTCTGCGCCGTGCACCCAAGTCCGGTGGCGAGCAACTTTTACGATAAAGCGCACAAGTTGGACGCGTTGGCGTTTTTCCAAAAGTTCGCCGTGACTCCGGACCAGTTGCCGAAAGAAATGTTGCGACCGATTGGAAGGATCGTGTGGTACGACATAGGGTTCGTGGCCATTGCGTTTAGAAATTTGTTGAAGATGTTCGATTACGGGTTCTTCGCGACGTTGATTAGTTGGACGGCGCACACCATGGGCGATTACAAAAAGAACGTTTAAATTTTTTTTATCAATAATAATACAGTAGTACGATGATCATATTTACTACTGGTATCTCGTTATTATTTCAACACTGTGAAAGAGGCTATGGTATCTCTCAGTTTCGGCTGCGCCGTTCGCCACTGTCTGCCGCTCGCTTTCACGGAACATAAATACACTCGTTTTTTCCACACCGTCGCGGAAATCAACCAGTGCGCTTCGTTCGAAATCTCGTAGTTATAATGCGTCAATCCATTCCTGGTATCTTTCTCCATCGATTTAATCTGTTCTTCGTTCACTGGTTGTCCCAACACTTCCGGTGCAAAACCTAAAATGAAGTTTGTAATCGGCACCAGCTCTTCAATCGTCGGGTTCTCGCCGTCCTCGACGTTGGCGAAACGAAGCACCGGCGCCAAGACAATCTTCACGTCGCCTTCGCTTTCGCTTTTAAATCTCGTATCAATTTCCGTTCCTCCCGGATCCGCAATGCTCACCGCAACTTCTTCCCACCCTTCCCGAAGTTTTACCGAATACGGCGTGATTTCTGTCCACCCGATGCCGTGCCCGCCAGACTTCGCCTCGGGTCTGGTATATGTCATCGATCCGTCTTCCTCTATTTTCCCGAAACCTGGCACTCTCCCGGCGATAGATCCCATCACCGCCTGCGCTGGTGGTGGTGATACTAAAAGTCCTCCTTGAAAAGAGAGCAAAACCCCGAGCGCTGTCGCGTTCAAAAGCTGTTCTCTTCGTGTTCGTTTTGTCGTCATCATCGTGATATCTAATTTTTCTTCTTCTCTTCTCGTCGTCTTGCTGGAGGAGGAGGAGACAGAGGAGGAGGATAATCGTCGGTAGTGGTTCTTACGGTTGTTCTTGATGTTCGTCGCTCTGATGAAAGAACAACAACGCGCGCATGGTGGTGATTTTTGCGCGTACATGATGATGAAATGATGACGACCGATGCGGTATCTTTATCTTTTTGTTTTTTGTGTGTGTCAAAGCCTTGAACTGTTGAAGCGTTTTAATTAAAAAATATTGCAAATCACATGCGATATAAAGTCAAAAAAATAATATGCTGAAGAGAACGGGCGAGTTCGCGCGGCGCGTGTTCTTCGGCGACGACCAACGCGAGGAAGAAGAAGAGTACGATGATGAAGAAGAAGAAGAAGAGGTGAGCGAGAACGGATTTTGCGCGGAACGACGAGGACGATTTTCAACAACAACTCAGGAATTCGTGGAAATTCAAGAAGAAGAAAAAAAAAATACGGGGAAGGAGAGTAGAAGAAGAAGAAGACAAAGCACGTGGTATGCGAACAAGAAGAAAACGTCGATACGAGCGACGATATCTAAGATTGTGGTGTCGCTTTCGATTTTGCTCACTCTGTGCGCGATGTTAGCGCAAACCTTGGTGTATGTAGAAAGAGAGGAAGAGGCAAAGAGGAGAGAGGAAGCGAGAGAGGATTACGAGAGAGCAAAAGAGGCAATGATGAAACTCTTTTCTTCATCGTCGTCGTTGCCGTGCGAAGATGGTGGAAATGAATTGATGTTGCCTTCAATAGAGACCGTAGAATCGTGCAGAATAATCGAGGAGAAGAGTAGCACCAGCATCACTTCGTCGTTATTGTTCAATCAATCGTGTTTAAATGTAAACGCTCCGGAAGCGAGCGGAGTGATTGAAGAGTTGCCGTTGAACGCGTGTTCAATAGCTACGACGACAAATACTCAGCAGTATTACTTCCCCATAGCGGAGATATACATACACTATCGCGAAGACTTGGAGGAGAAGAAAAAACTGATGGAGCTTCAACATTGGAACTTCAAAGGCGCGTTCTTTTTTGTCGTGACGGTGTTTACAACAATCGGCTATGGGAACGTCGCGCCAAGCACAAAAGAAGGGCGATTGGTCGTGCTAATTACGACCATACCAGTTCTCGCCGTATCGTTGATTACAATAGTCACCATAGCTGAACCAATCATAGACAGCATGAACTTATTACACAAGTATTTGTTAAAGAGGATGAAAAAGAAGTTGCCGATTGATATAACGATACCGCAAAAGTGTACTCTCGAGGAATATTTTAATGTCTTGCAGCACCATCTAATCGGAGAGGCGTTTTGGCCGATGACGGAGGTTTTCATTCGAACGAATCAAATTTACACATCAGACGAACTACACAAAGGAGAGGTGTTTGTAAGCAAACAACAGTTTGTCGAGACGTGTCAAGGACTGGGGCTGAGAATTAACGACCGCGCGAACGTATCGACCGAAGAAGAAGTATCCGCCGAAGAAGAGGAACGAGAACAAGAATCTGTTTTGAACTTGGAAGAAATTCGTTTATTGTTGGAAGTCATCAGAAGCAAAGCGAGTTTAACATCGACGGGTGTTCAGTTAATGCATTGCTTGCTATTTTCTGTCCTTTCAGTCGTTGTTGGTATGTTTTACTTCAAGGTTTTGCAGGACTGGGACTATCTCGAAGCCGCGTATTTTGCGGTGGTTTCGATAACATCCGTCGGGTTGGGAGACTACGTCCCCAACCATCAAGAAGGCTCGGTTGCTTTTTGGTACCCGTATGTATTCATCGGTTTTGGTTTCATCACTGTGTTCATTGGTACTTTAGCGACATTTGCTGAGAAAGGGCGAGAAAAGCGACTTTACGAAATTGAATTCCGCTACGTGCACGAGTGTTACAACACGAAGAGAAAGTCGTGGAACACGAATACCTATTGGGACGATACGTGACGCGTGGCATATTTCCTTTCTTTTAAAATACTCTTGCTTGTTTTAATACTACACGTTGCTACTACTAAAGCTACCGCTATCTTTCCTCCCTATATTTCCTCTCTATATTTCTTAACCATTTCCAACAATCGACGACGCGCCGATACCTTCCAAGTCGTTGTGAAGATGCTCCGAATACGCACCTAAATTTTCCATCGCCCACGTTTTGACCAAGTCTGCGGACATGTACACCTCGTGATTTACAATTTCCTCTCTCGTTACGCATTTCAGCGATCGACCGGAAAACCGTCCAGAGTTATACACTTGCACTTCTGGATGTAAGAAAGTGTTTTTGTATCCGTACACGCGGGAAATCCAAATCGCGTGCTCTTCGTTTGAAAGTTGCTCCGGGTATAAAGCGCCAAAGACGTCTCGGTGCGTCCTGTGCACGAACGCGTGCGTGATTTTCCTCGCGTCTCTCACGTCCTCGGGACTCGCCACGCCGAAATTCTTCGCCAAGTTGTTATTCAACAACGAGTTTATCAAAATATCCGCCCAATATTGTCCTTGCGAAGGGTAAAATTCCGAGTCGTCGTGCACCGTCATGAAATAATCGCACTTCTCGACGTCAATCGCTCGATCGAAAAGACCGTTCCATACGTACGTCGTCGAAAGGGACACGTGAAAGCGCACGACTTTTATAGTCACCGGGTAATCTCCAATCAAGACTTGCATTCGTTTTTGCAAACGCTTCATTTTCGGCGCAGAATCGTAGACGATATCGCCCTGCTCGAATCCAACCAGCAACGTGTACCTCGTTCGTTTGCCACTCTTATCGATCGTTCCTAGTATCGATGGCAGTAAGACGTTTACCAATGGTAACGCGTCGGAGTTGACTAATTTCGTGTTCAAAGTCGAACTCGGGACACCTAAAACGACGTGCACGGCTTTGAATGTATCCCTCGCCATGTCGTTACCGAACGACTGTTCTCTCACTTTCGTTTCGAAGACGATTTCCGGCGGCTCTCTCTTGTGACGAACTCTGCAGTGGTACTGTTCTTTGAGCATAATTTTTGCAACCTCGTCGCCTTCATCCGCGAGTTGTTTTAAACTTTCCACCGTGGATATTTTAGACGCTTTGGAATCGATACAGATGAACCCGTGTAAATCCGGTCTCGTGCCGAACCAATTGTGGAACTCGGGCACCTCGCCCGGGCTCAACGCGGATTTCTCTTCCCCGACTAAAGTATTCGCTCTCGGACACGCGCCGCCTAAAGAACACTGCACGTGCATTTTCAAAATCTCCTCCGTCGCGTTGTTGAAACGAAAATATCCCTGCACGTTTGGATTACACCCTCCTCTGGTTGTTTCTTCCTGAACGAAAAAACGCTTATCTCTGCTCAGCGCCTTCAAAACGTTGTCGATCCACCCTCTCGCGTGCGCGTTGTGATGCACGAACAACGCGTTTCCGTTCTTATTTACCGCGTGCCATATTAAACTTGGTAATATATCGATTTCCCCAACGTTCCGTTTTAAAACCGAGCTTCTCGTTCTCACTTTATCTTTTTCGCCGCCGTTGATGGGGAACCCGTTTTCGTCCACCTCTTCCTCGAAGTCTGGTTCGTCCTCGAAGGTTTGCGTCAACATCAACCGCTCAATCTCCGCCAAAGCGAAGGTCGGTAACGTTCCGCTCTCAAAAACGCCCTGTCGCGTTCTCGTTCGCACTTCTCGCTGCACTTTCCCCAACGCCCCAGATCCTAAATCCAACCTCTCGTCTAAAAGCGCGTATTGCAACGCGTCCACGCCTCTCTTCGCGTACACGTTTCTCCAATGTGCGACTTCGTCCTTCTCGCTCTCTAACAACGGCCCAACTTCGTACAACCAAACGACTACTTCCGGGTGCCAAAAGTGTAAACTCCCGACCAACTCTCTCACGCTCGGTAGCGTCTTCGAACACACCCCCGACACCAACACCGGATGCGTCACGAAATATTTATCCGGTTGTTTCCGAATCTCTTTCTTCGGCACGAACTCGCCGGAAATCGGGTCGATGTCGAACGAACGCACCGAAATGATTGCGCGTTGTTGTTGCGTTTGTTTCGCGGGATCGTAAATACCTTCTCGTCGTTCGTATATCGCTCGTTGCGCTCGCTTTTGAATGGATTCGTCGTTAAGAGTGCCACTACTACTACTAAACGCCAACTTCCTGGCGCGTTCTAAACTCAACTTTGTCAAAGACTCGTCCTCTTCCTTCATCAAATCTCTCCTCAGCCAAAACACGTTGCTCGTGAAAATGAACATGTTCAACAGAAAAATGAACAGGAGAATTCTCCGGCCGATTTTTCGACTCTGTCTCCTGTTCGCGTTCGGTTGGACGACGGTGCCTAACGTTTCCACCCAGAGCCAAAACGAATCGAGAATGTCGCTCGTTCTCGATTTCGGAGAGAGTGGGTATCCCAGTCCCATGACTACTGCTCCTCGAGTAAAGTCATCGTCATCATCGTGAATATCTCATCGTCTTCAGGTCGTTGTTCTCGTTTTTATCGTCCTTCTCTTCTGTCTTCTCGCAGCATATTATGCGTGACTTACTCTGTGTATAATTTTGGCCGCAAAGAAGGGATAAAAAAAATGAGGAACTCTAGATGCTTTTGATTCGATTTCATCAAAAGTTACTACTTTTAGTATTATTACATCATCGCTTTGATTTCGGCGCGAAAATTTCTTTCCCTCCAACGCTCATGAATCTTTCCTTTGCTCTCGGAAACACGACGTCGTTTGATTTCCACGGCCACCCTCCAAACTGCGTGCGATCGAAATCTTGAAACGCTTTGCGCAGCTCTTCGTTCGTGTTCATGACCATCGGGCCGGAGGACCGAATAGGCTCTCCTATCGGTCGTCCTTGAAGGATTAAAAACGCGCATTTATTCTTGCCGCTGCTGCTACTGCTCCTACTCCTATCGCTATCTCTAATACTTTCTTGACTTTGACTCAGTTTCGTACACTTTACGGTGAACGATTGCGACGCGTCGAGTTCGCACCCCGTTCTTTTTTGAATCTTCTCGCGTCCGTTAATCATCATTTCCTCGCCTTCGACGAAATATAAATACCTGTTTGCTTCTGATTCAATTCTCGCTTTAGGAACTCGAACTTCTTCTCGGCTCTTCTCTGCGTACATTTCAACGTAAAACACGCCGACGTCGTTCGCCTCGTCGCTTGCCCACGAATTCTTAGGCGTCGCGCTCAAATTTGAGTTCACTTTAACGTCGCCAAATTGCCCGACCCACACGACAATCTCGTACTCTTTTCCTTTTTTCCTTATCTTCTTCACGTCATCTTTCCAGTGCATGACGAACTCTGGTTCGCTCATTTTCTTCCAACTCGGTAAATTTAACCAGATTTGAAAGAATCGTAACGGGTTCTCTTCGTCCGCGTTGACGAGCGGAAACATCTCCGCGTGCTGAATCCCAGACCCCGCCGTCATCCATTGCAAATCACCTTTTCCATACCTCCCCGCGTCGCCAATAGAATCCGTGTGGTCGATGATGCCATCCAAAGTCGCGGTAATCGTTTCAAACCCTCGGTGAGGATGCCTCGGGAAGCCCGGTATGCGATGTCCGTGGTAAAATCGATACGGGATATCTGGTACAAAATCTGATCCCGAACCTCTCGCATCGCCCTTTACACCCATCTCCTCGTCCCCGGGAGGGTAAAAATCTTTATGGTACACTAAAAACAAGAACGGGTCGAGCGTTTTCATCGGTCCGTGGTTCAACCGTTCGAGCTTTTTTATCACCATCGGCACCACTTTTGCATCATTCGATGATGTTGACAAAGACTCGTCCTCCTTTTCTTCCAACGAGATTAAAACTTTTCTCACGTTTCTCGAGAAAAAAAATAAGAACAAAACCAAAAACAAGAGCTGCCGACGACGATCATCCCGAATGATGATATCACCACCACTCATTCTGTTTTCGTCGCGTCGTCATCGATTATTTAATCGCATCAAAATCATCATCATCATCAACAACAGACTCTCTCCATCAGTTGGCTTTTTTTAGAGAAAAATGCACCATCAAAATTCCTTCCTCTTTTTTTTCTCTTTTCGTCTCTTTCTCTTCGGCAGCAGAAAAAATTCTCATCAGCCGCATCTCAAAAAAAAAAGAGAGGACAAAAAATATCACGCATCATCAGAGAAACGAGAGAAAAGGACGCACGACGAAACACTTGATAATAAAGAGAGAAGGGAAAGAAAAAAATGATGACATCCGATGTAACAACCAATACTCACACGAATACTACTACTGAGAACAACATTCCGAGGAGAAGAAGAAGAAGAAACAGAAGAATACTTTTTCGCAAGAATACGACTCGAAAGTACTCGTTTTTGCAACGACTCCTTTTGTTGTTGTTGTTCGTTTCTTTGGTGTTCGTGAGTGTTTCTTTGAACGACGACGATGATGATTTTGGTGGTTCCAAATCGTCCTCCTCCTCCAGCGTGGGGATTTTTGTCCGCGCGAATCGCGTGGGACCACGACAAACGCCGTCGTCGCGCGCTGCTCTGAAAAGGATGAGCAGCGGTAGTTCTCCGCAAAAACGAGAGAAACAGAGAGAGATTCAACAAAAGGAGGAAAAACAACGCGCAAAGATGAAACTGTTGGCGAAAGAGTTGGAGGAAAAAAAGAGACGAAAAGAAGAAGACAAAGAAAGCGCGGCACCTTCTTCTGGAACACAAAAACGAAAGGAGGAAGAAGAAGTAAAGGAGGAGGAGGAAATGACGACGACGAATACGCGAGAACGAAAAGAACGAGAACAAACTTTTGTCGAAGAAGAAAAGGAGGAGGAGTTTACGAGCGCGATGATGGAACGAGATTCATCACGACGAGCAGGATCGAACGATGATACGAAAGCAGATCCCGACGACGACGAGGATGAAGCAGGAAAGGTCAAGGAAGCGCTTCCGGGGTCGCTTCCGTCGTCCGCGGAGGAAACGGAGGACGATACGACCACCGCAGAGACGCCGGACACGAAAGAAGACGAAATGAAGGAAGAGATGATGGAACAGGAAGTGGCGGAAGCGCAAGAGTCGGACGCTTTGTCGATGGGTGATTTAGGTACCGACTCTTCTGGTGGCGAAACCGATGATGACGTTTCGAAAGAAGAAGAAGAAGAAGAAGAATTGACGGAAACGCCAAACGGGGGCGAAAGGCCGACCACGTCTCCGGAAGAAGAACAAGGTATCAACGACAGCATCATCACTTCCGGAGAAGAAGGAGACAATTTGGATGAATCTGCGGTCGCTGTAGAGGAAAAATCGACGGTGGATCCAGTCGCGGAACCAGAATTGGGTGACGCGAAGAAGGAGGAGGAGGAGGAAATAACGTCCGCCGAAGAAGGAGAAAGAATAGGTGAAAAAGCGGATGAAAAAGCGGACGAGCAACTCTCTAAATACGAAACGTTAATGAAGGAGGAGGAAGAAGTAGCGAAGATGGCAGAGGAGGAGGAGAAAAGAAGTGTGCAAGCTCAGCAGCAAACGGAAGAGGGATCAGTAGCGGCAGAAGAAGAAAAAGAAGCGCCGGGAGAGATTGAAGAGTTACCCGCGGTGAACGAAGAGAAGAAGGAAGAGGACGCGTCTCCGCAAGAACCGGACAAAGTCGTGCTCGACGGAAAATCCGACACCCACGATCCACTTTTCAAAGGCGACGGGAAAGAAGAGGAGCGATATAAAGAAGACGCTCCGATGCAAGAAGCTGACGCGCTTTCCATGGATTTTACTGATGACGATGCAACTGCTACCGACAAAGTGGAGGAGGAGCAGAAGAAAGAAGAAGAAGAAGAAAAAGTCACTGTTGAGGAGGCTCCCGCCCGAGTCCCAACGGATGAAGTAATACCGATCGAAGGAGAGGAGGAGAAGGTTGAGCAAGAGGAAGCACCGACGAAAAAAGAACAAGAACAAGAAAAGGACTGGGATAAATCGCAAGGCGTATACGAGGCAATTTTAGAAGCTGACAAAAACGAGGAAACGGTTGCGAACGCCATCGCGAGCGCCGCCAAAGGTGGTGACAGGAACAACACGGACGGAAATAACACAACTTCTTTAACAACAACAACGACAACAACAACAAAAGTTCTTGGTGGTATTCCAAAGTCGCTCGGCGTCGTGTCCGCGTCACCACTCACGAACCCGACGTTATCTTTCGCGGCGTTTCGCTTTTCCAAAAGATTAGGATACGCGTTTGCGCGTCCAGGTAAATGCATTTGCGCGGGTTCGTGCGAGTGCGCCGGCGCGTGCGGAAGTAGCATGGACTCGTTGAAAAAGCAAAGCACGGCTTTGAAAGAAGCAGGCGTCGATGCCGGTGTCTCTGTCATTTCAGACGCGTCTTTGGTGTATAACAAAGACTTGAACTTGGAGAGATGGATTGGAGAAGTCGCCGACCCGGCGGTGTATGGATTGGAGCGTTTATACGCAGCTGTTGAATATTACGTATCGACGGATGTAGATGTCGAGGACGCGACGATTTATTCAATCATGAATAAGTCGCCGTATCCAGAACTCGCGAAGTGCGACGTCTTCGATGCCATGTTTTCGCAACTTCGAGAGGACAGAAAGAACGGCAAAGCGGTGAAAGTAAACGTGGACGCGAAGGACGAAGCGAAACTCGCCGTGTTGACTGCGTGTGATGGATTCGTGAACAACCCTCAAGCGACAAAGTTTGGTGGCGGTACGTCTGCGAAAGAGATTGCGGAAAGGTTCGATGCAATCATCCCGGCGGATTCGGGATTAGACGGATTGATTTCTCTCACGTTTATGAGCGGTTTCGCAATCTCGGATTTGGCGTACGGCGCGAACGACGAAGGTTCCAAACAAAATAAAATGAGGAAAGAAATGGGCATCTCGGTCGATTTAGCCACCGAACCAGACGCGGTACTGAAAAGACTTCGCGACACGAACAAAGTGGACGAAGAATTGTATAAACAATCCACGACGTGGTTAGATGGTGTCAAGGAGGCGCATCGCAAAGCGTTCAACGCGCACAAGGCGATTGTTGAAGTATGGATCGAAGAAAGCGATCAATACTGCGAGTCATCTACTGGTAGTAGTAGAACGTGTACGCAAGACGGATCTTCTTCTTCGACGACGACGGATCAGTTTGCGGAATTGTTGGGCTCGTTCCCTGAAGCGTGTAAAGCGTCCGATCCGAAAACGCGCAGTTGCGTGGACGACTGGTGGGAGTGCGAAGGACCGGGGAGCGAGGGGAGCGCTTTTGCTGGCCAATTTTCCAAGGCATCTGCGGCGGCTACTACCACTTTAGACGCTACCGGTGGTGAAGGAGGCAGTCCGAGCAGTGGCCAAGGCAGAGCTTCTGCGGTGGAAGCGCTTTCAAACTTCAAGTATAAAGTCATGTACGATCGTGAACATCCTTTGAATAAAGCGGCGCAATTTGGCGCGCACCACTCGAAGAAATTCGCCCGAGGAACAATGAATGCCGTAAACGTCGGCGCGGGACACGCGGTGGCAAACTTTAAGAAAATACCAACCGGTGTACACGCCGGGGTTGCAATTATTTTCATATTCTCCTTGTTCGGATATTACACGTACGTGCAATACAAATCTTTACAGCCGGTGAGTTCGTTGGAGTTGAACACGTCCTCGGTGAAAGTGTTGAAATCCTTCGAGAACAAGGAGAAAGCTTTGAGAGGTATTTCCAACGTCCCCGCGGGTGAGTTGATGCGAGACGACGCGTTCTGGGGAGGCGGTTTATCGCAAAGCGAGATGGAAAGAGGCACGGCGGGAAGAGGAAGTTCGAGAGTTATCGGCGGGACACGACGCTCGAATAGAAACAGCGCCAAGAACAGAGGCCCGATGACCGAAGAGGAACTGAATTTCTACGAAGACTTGTCAGATTAAGTTAAACGCTGTTAATAATAATATTTATGCTGTACCGATATAGATTTATTTTTGAAAATACTGCTCGTGTCGGGCTTTATACTTTGCCAACGCCGTCTCCCATTCTTTCACGCCTAATCCTCTCGGCGTTCTTTGTATGGCCGGTCCTAAACCAGCTTTCGGCTCGACGCATTGACTTTCCACCGCCGCGCAGTGATCGCCCCAGTTACAATCGTCAAAGAAGAGCATCTTGTGGTATTCTATGTTCGTAAACTTCCTTAAAATTGGAAAGTGCGTCTGCGCTTTGTTCGCGCTCAACGGGGGCGTCCGTCCGATTTGCATGTTCCCGTCGAACTCCTTCTCCCATCCAATGGCAAACACCGAGGCTGCGGATACGCCGGGCGCTATTTCTAAATTCCTCAACGCGGACTGACCAATCTTCACCGCCAGCGGCGTGTCCGCGGACGATGCCGTCGCTAACCGTGCGCCCGGATATTTCCCTTCGTAATACTCCGTCAGCGCTTTCCTGCTCCCTTCGTGCATTCGTATCACAGTTCTCCCCGAGACTGCGCCGACGACGGTATTCGTTTTCTCGTCCACGATATTATCCTTCGACTCGCAAATATCGTACAACTGGTACATCTCTTGGTTCCAAAAACACGCGTCTAAATCAAAGACAATCAAGTGTGGGTATCCATTTTCGTCCGCGTGTTTTTGTGCATCAGTATCATCGTTATTACTATTATTATTTAAAGCAGCCCCGCGGTGGCGAGGGTGCATCATCGATCTACGCGAGGACGACTTTAACGACTTCTTTTTATTATTATTCTTCTTCGTCAAGAAGAAATACGTCGTTGAAATTGAAGTTGTTGAAGTTCGATTTTGCCGGCAAAAACAGTTGCAACACGACGAAGAAGAAGACACCAGTAGTTTTGCCATAAATGCGTGTTTTTCCTACTCCTTTAATAAATACTATTATTATACTACGCGCAAGAGGTGTTTATGTGTGAATGCGTTTATGATGTTTTTGTAATGTGTCTTCTCTCATTTTTCTTAAAAGACAGACCAAAAAAGCAGATGAAAAGTTTTTCGTTTTTTTTCTTCTTTTTTCAACTCTTTTGAAGTGTTTCTTTTCCTCTCGAAGATTAACCACAGAAAAAAGAACAGAGATTCTAAGAAGAAGAAGAAGAAGACAAAGACAAAGACAATACTAATAAGATATAATAATAATAAGAATGAAAGTGACGGCGTTATCGGTGTGGAAATGGCGCGGGCAAAATACGGACCCGATATGTTTAGGCAAAGCGGAAGACGTGGAAGAATTCGGCTATTTCCAACGAGCCTCGGTGCGGGAGATGCTCACGTTTATATCGAAAACGATAGTCGCGAGAACGCAACCAGGACAGAGACAATCGGTAGAACAGGATCAATATTTAGTGCACGTGATTAATAGGAACGGTTTGGCGGCGATAGCGGTGATGGATAAGGAATATCCGTCTCGATCGGCGTTTTGTGTGTTACAGAAAATATGCGACGATTATTGCGACACGTTTGGTCAAGAGCAGTGGAAAACGCTCACCGAGGACGATGTGAAAGGGAACGAAATTATGGAAGACGCGATAGTGAAGTACCAAGATCCCATGGCGGCAGATAAGATTCTAAAAATTCAAAGAGAGTTGGACGATACTAAAGTTGTTTTGCACAAAACTATAGACAGCGTGTTGGCGAGAGGAGAGAAGTTGGATAATCTCGTCGATAAGAGCACCGATTTGTCGTTAGCGAGTCAGATGTTTTATAAGCAAGCGAGGAAGCAAAATCAGTGCTGTAACTTGATGTAGTACGTAAGAACAAGAGGATGCTACTTCGAGTTCATTAGCGCATCGGCGACGAAACCACGACGACGTGACGTGAATTCTTCGTCATATATTTTAAATAGCCGAAGAGATGACGCGTGGACGGAATACGATTTAAAGAGTGTTGATAAATCTCGCGAGCGATTGGGCGATTATACGTACACTTTTTTTTAGTAAGAAGAAGAACAAGAAGACAAAGAAGAAGAGCAAGGAGAGGAGAAGACGAATTAGAAAAGCACCACCCCATTATTCAAAATATAATAGACGAGAAAGAGAGAGAGAAAGAGAGAATACGTGATGCGTACTCTACGCACCGCGCATACCATCATCACGCCGTCGTTTTTGTGTGTGAGCCCAGCACAAATCAGAACTCGATTTTTTTATAATATGCATCATACGCGAGACTCGTCCGCAAAAAAAGGGTCACATTTTGCCCCTTGAAAGTCTGGGATGACGTTATGTACTTTTTGCAAAATATTTCTTTAAAAGTGCTGTCACCACAATACAAATTAAAATCTCTTTCCACGTCACTTTGTACTGGTGTTGGTGTTGTTGGGCGTTCGAGAGAGAGAGAGAAAGAAAAACAACGCTCTGTTTCCTTTTCTCTTCTCCAAAATCATTCTCGCGTCGTCGCGTTGAAAAACTTCTGAATACTCTTCTTTCTGCGTGTTTAATTTTAAGAAGCCATTAATCGTGGAATATCAGAAATTGAGTTTATAGAGTCCTTTCTTGTACCGATCGAGAGCGAAAATTGGACACAACGACAACATATAAAGTAGATGACCGCGACCGCAATCGCCGGGACAACGACGACAAAAACACGTCTTAAAAAAGGTATCATCGATACTACCAGCGCTGTTACGAGCGACAACGAGAACAACAACAACAACAACGGGAGGGAACAATTTCAACAGCCTCATAAAAACTTTCCTCGAAGTAGGAGTGGAACCATCGTCGATTCTTCAAAAACTCCAACGACGCAAACGAGACGTGTTTTTGGTGGTTCGTCTGTGTCTGGCCAATTAATTTTCCTTAAGAACGATTTAGATAATTTTGAGGAGGAGGAGGAGGAAAAAAATACGACACCACCCAAGAAGAACGCGAGCACACAAAAAGAAGGAAAAGAAGAGCAAGAAGAAGAATATTCGAACAAAGAAACGGCGACGAGAAAGGACGACCTTCGAGCCGGGAGCAGCGAAGAAGAGGAAGGAAATACCATCGCCGTAAAAACGGACGCGCCGCCGCGGGAGTTCAACGACAACGCTACGATAACGAAATCGAAATTATTGAGCGAGGGGAGCGAGCGTGAAGGAAGTCAGAGAAAGAAACGAGGTCGACCGAGGAAGAACGACGTGTTCGAAGACGTGTTCGAAGACGAAAGAAGAGCGCAAGAGGAGAAGGATAGACGGGAAGCGATGCGAGTGCTGTTAGAAGCGGCGGAAAAAGATGATACCGATGGTGCTCGTCATATTCAGAAGAAGGCGAAAACGACGACGACATCGAATGGTAATAAGAAGACTTCTTTAAATAACGCCGTGGATGTGAATGATGCTCATACCAAGGCTACGAATGGCGGCGTTGATAAAGAGGATGAGAAACTTCGGGGAAGACCGGATATTACCGGTATCGAAAAACTCGCCGCGGATGCTTTGAATAATATTTTACCGAACGCTTCGACGAGCGAAAGAATGGCGCACATCAACACATTCATGAATAAAGGAGCGAGCGGAAATAACGGACAGACCAAAGCGAGTCAGAAAGGACAACAAGACAAACAGCAACAAGAACTAAATAAGAACGAAAAAAATATCGTCGCTTCGGGAAAAGACTACTCGCGTCTGTTAGAGGAAAAGCGAAACGAGCTCAGTAAGAAAAAGCCAGAAAAAGAAAAACGGAAAAGAGACGACATTGTCGAAGATGCCGACATATCCGTCGAACAGTCAACTTTGCACAAGACGTATAAAGAGGCTCTACAGAGAATGCGAGAAGAGAACGTTCGACAAAGTCGGGACCAGAAACAACCATCGATTAAGAGTAAAAGTACCGCTCTCAACGCCGTCACGGCGGCACAAGTCAAACTGCAAAAGAAGAATGTCGCTGCTGCTGCGGCTGCCGCCAAGGAGGCGAGTAGACAGCAGCACGTATTGGCACAACAACAAAAGCAACAGCATGCTTCTTTTCTTCCTCAAACGCAAGAGGAATTGAAAAATCTTTTGTTCCTTCAACAAATCCAATCGCAAGTTGCGCTTCAAACTCAGCCGCAAGTGAACATAAATGCGGCGTTATTGCATTTACTCTTGGCGGGTGGCCAAGGTAGTATCCCTAGCATTGGTGGTATGGATCTTAATCAACCGATTCAGAATCTTCTCGCGCCAAACTTACTAAACATGTCCGCCGTGCACCTTTCGAACGGTAACGGTTTGCACGGTGGCGGCGGTGCCGGTATGTCTGGCGCCGACTTTGCGGTTCCACCAAGTCGCTCGTCGCAGAAGATGAATAACTCTTCATCGAAGAAGAAGGAAGAAGGTTCTCGAAAAGGAGCGGATCACTCGTCATCAATACTCATGCCTTCGGTCAACGCTACCGCGTTTAAGAAACGCATCCGCGTCGTGGTTGACGAACTCATGAAGAAAATTCGAAAGAAGATTGCTTTGAAACTCGCGCTCTCCGAGGCAGGCATCGAAAAAGAGTTGAACCTCCTCGAAAGTGGCAGCGAGTTGCACGCGTCGTTATGTTCCTTCTTTGAGCTCCATTGATGCTTTTTACGACGAAAAAGCGACGGACACACCACTATGCATATAATAATAATAATAGAACTTAAACTTCTTCGAATTGCTTAATGAAGAATTTAATTGTACACAGATTTGATTGCGTTGAGATAGGTTGCTGCCGCCAAATTTTAATAACAACAACAGCAGAGAGCATTTATTACGCATACCACTTACTCCTCCTCGTGCTCCTTCTGAACGCGTCGTCGTCGAAGAGAAGAAGAAGAAGAAGAGGAGCTTTTATATTATGCGTTTGTTGAAGAAGTCTGGTTTTTTTGAGAAGACAAAAAAACCACCACCAAATCTCTCTTCTTTGTTTTTGTGTCGCTCCTTTTTTTGGGCTCGATTCTTCTCTGCACGCAAAAAAACTTCATTTTATCTCCTCAAACAACAAAGGTTTTGTAAGCGCAAAACTCTTCTTCTTATTCGTCGTATTCGAGGACAGATACTGCACTCTCTGATACGAAGAAGAAGATAAAGAAGACATATAACAACGTAATATAATAATGGGATTCTTCTTACCAATTTCCGGTTCCGTGTCCCAAGCGGTCGTCCATCCGAACGTCATTTTCAACGTCTGCGACTCGTACGTGCGCCGCAACGACAACGTGGAACGAGTGATCGGCACTTTATTAGGCCACTACGACGCGAAAACAAACAGATTGGAAGTGACGAATTCGTACGCGGTGCCACACAACGTGCAACAATCCACCGGGCAGGTTTTACTGGACGTGGAATTCCACCGCGCGATGATTGAGTTACACGCGAGAGTAAACCCGAAAGAGATTGTGATTGGATGGTATTCCACCGGGGACGGGATCGTCCCGGCGTCGAGTTTAATACACGAGTTTTACGCCAAAGAGATGGGCATGAACATCTCCGCGCCGTTGCATTTAACCTTCGACGTGGAGTTTAAGGATACGGATAATTTGGTCAGAGCTTGGGTCGGCAGGAGTTTAGATTTTGGCGTCAGTTCGCTCGCGCGAAGGCGAGAGTTGGAAAAGAAAGAAGCAGTAAAAAGCGGGAAAGAGGAAAAGAAAGAACAACATCAAAACGAAGACGAGGACGAGGACGACGAGGACGAGGACATGGGCATGTCTTCCGCGTGTTTCCAAGAAATCGCGTGCGTGACGAACTTCGAGCTCGCGGAACGCGTCGGCTTTGACGCGTTGAGCGCGACGAAAACGGAAAAGAACGCGGAAAACTCGAGCGCCGTGGAAGGTTTGAAGAAAACCGTGGAAAAGATTGAAAAGTTACTGGACGAGTGCAAAATACGCGCGGAAGAAAACGGAGGGGAGAGTTCTTCAATAGTCGTTGGAAATTCTAGAGTAGGTAGGCAAGTCGCCGAGGTTCTCCGAGCGACGCCGCAGTTGACAAACGACCAGTTCGCCCGAGTCTTTGGCGAAAGCGGCAGAGATTGCATGATGGTTTCGTACGTCGCCAACGTCGCCAAGGTTCAACTCCAATTGGCCGAGAAGTTGAACACCGCCAGCTTTTTGGTTTAATTTTTACCTCTTCTTCTCCTCACTGAGAAGATGTAAATAGTAGAGTTTAATATAAATTTAGCACAGAACGTATGAAGACTCATTTAAGTTGCGCATAAAGTTCTCTCCTCCGACCATCTTCTTCGCCGCCGCCACCGCGACCCGTCGCTTTTCTGGCCTTTCGCCCTGCTCAAGACAAACACCAACACCAACACCAACACAAAAAGAAAAAGAAAAAGAAAAAAGGAACAAAAGAGACGTCATAATCGCACCCAAAAAAAAAACGCTCCCCTCCTTTGCTCTCTCTCTCTCTCTCATCTCTCTTTCTTTTGCAAAATGGGGAACGCCCAAAGCCAAGAAGGAGGAGAGAATAACGGAGGAGGAGGACAAGGGCAATCATCACAACTCCACATCTCTCCGAGAGACTCTTTGGAGGATAAGATGGAATCTTTAGTCATCGTCCCAGACGTGATTGTAACTCGAGAGGAGTTGATGAGATATACCGGGGGAGGGACTAATCATTCTCAGGAAAAGAGGATATATTTGTGCTGTAAAGATATCGTCTACGACGTGACCGCGGCGAAAGATTTCTACGGACCGGAAGGACCGTACGCGAATTTTGCGGGGAGAGACGCCTCGAGAGCGTTAGCGCTGATGTCTTTGAAAATCGAGGACGTGGAGAATACGGATTTGTCGGATTTGGATGACGAACAGCTCTCAGTGCTCAACGATTGGGAGCGAAAGTTCAAGTCGAAGTATAAAATCGTCGGGAGGTACCAGGCGTAGGCTTTTGGAAGAAATAAATAGAAAGAGAATATAGGAGGATTAAGAAGCGCGGCATCGTACACACCACACTACAGCGAGAGAGAGGGAGAGAGTTATTTGTAATTATATAAAAAATTCAATTTTACCATTTCAAAGACGCAAACGCTTTCGTCACGTCTTGTTTTTGTCTCGTCCCATCTTTATTATGCTGCTGCTGCTGCTGCGCGTCTAATTCCGCTAAAGCTTGTAAACCTGGTCCGGTCATTGGAGCTTTTGGCGCGTCGTAGTTTGTCCTCGCCGTCGTCGTCGTCGCTGCCGCTGTCGTCGTACCTGCCATGGACGAAAAGAACGCGTCGTTCGTATCGCTCGCGGCATCGACCATGAACAGCGAAGCGTCTAATCCTCCCGACTGAAAGGAAGAAGAAGGAGGAGGAGCAGGAGGAGGAGCCGTGGTGGTCTCACTAGTAGTTCCGAAGAACGAGGCGTCCATTTCGTCCAATTGCTTCAAAATCTCGCCCGCAGATTTTTTCACCGTATCTTTCACGCCTTTGATTTCCATCGTCTTGCGAAGGGTCAACTTTACGTTTTCATCCTCTTTCAACGCGTGCGCTAAAACGGAGTCTCGTCGAGATAACGCTTTAGACACACAACCCAGCGCTTTTTTCGCGCACTTCCATCCAGATTGCGCGTCCATGAGCTCAGCGTCGTACCCGAAGGCTATTTTATCAAGCAGCGCTCGCACGATTAAAGATGCTTCTAATCCTTTCCTGTCGATGTGTTCAAAGAGTTGCGCGAGTTCGGCTTCGTCGGGGACGAGCTTTACTCCGGCAACGCCACACAACGAGTCGACTCGTTTTTGTTCCTCGGATCCATCCAACGGTATTAACGTTGGCATTGCTGATGGTGGCGGTGGTGATTGTACCATAGCTCTCGTAGGACCGGTACCTTTGAGCACCCACTCCGACGCTTTCTGCCGCCGCTTCACTTCTGAATCGGATTGTTGTTCTCCTTGGCGCGCACTACCGCTATTACTAAAATTCGTCGCCATCCCGAGCAAATCCGCCAGAGGATCTGAAGACAACGGTGTTGGTGTCATCGTTGTTTGCTCTGCTTTTATTTCTGGTTTTACTTTTGCTATTTCTTCCTCTTCCTCCGGTTTCCCCCACGGTCCGCTCGCGGTCGTTCCACTTCTTCCTCCTCCTCCTCCTCGCATGGCATCCGCCAACGATCCACCGGTCATCTCAGACTTTTCGTACGTTTCGTCTACTTTCGTTCGATGTTTTTCTTTCTCCTTTGCGATTTCGTTCACTTGCGCTCCGATTTTCTCCGCCACGTTCATCGCCGTTCCGCCCGCCGTGCGAAGTAAACCGGACGCGACTTCGAGACCGGTGAGCGAGGCTTGTTGCGAGTGTTGTTGCGAGTGTTGTCCGGATATTCCGACAATTTTCGCGGAATCACTCCCTCTGTTACTACTCTCGCTACCAATCGCGCTCCCGCTCGTTTTCGTCAAATTGCCGAACAGACACTCCGTGGTGTCCTTCGCGTGTTCGAACGTTTTCTTACCAAAGTTCTCCCCGTTATCGACGACGATATCTCCTAGTATCTTTGCCACGCGTTTGCTCAGACATAACTTCATCTCCTCCGGTCCTTCTCTCGCTAAAATCGACGCCAGCTTCAACGCTTTCACTCGAACGTTTTGAGAATCGTGTTTGATTCGTCTCGTCACGTGTTCCGCGCAGTCGTCGATTAAATCTTTCTTAATCGAAAAGCAATCCTCTCTCGCGAACTGCAACATGCCGTGAATGTTTGAAGCGTTGATATCGTCCACGCATAACTGGTCCACGGACGCGTGCAGACGCATTTTGTGCACGATGTCCATCTCTTCTTCTTCTTCTTAACGAAGAAGCGCTTTCGTCAAACTTGTGTCGCGTCGTAACGATTTTTTAACGATGACGATGAGAGAGAAAAAAGGGTGCCTTTCTCAAAAGACGCACGCGGAGTACAAATAATACACCACAGGTACATCATCGAGGGGCTTTTACACGACCATACTATACATAGAAGAAGAAGTCTGAACTACTTTTACTACCTACTAAAACGACTCTCTCTCTGCATCTCTCTCTAACAACCTAAACGACTCCAGTGGCTCATTTTCTTCACGATTTTCCTGTTCTCTTCCACGGTATCTTTCGCGTTTTGCATCTGCGCCGCGGTTCTTTGCAACGTTTCTCGTTGGCGTCGCAGGTTTTCTAAAGTGTCTCTCCCAGCTTGTTCAGCGCGTTCGGCTTGTTTTAAACTGTCTTCTAAAGCGATGGCGGAACGGTTGGCGGCGAGGGTGGAGTTTCGAGCGGCGTTGATGTCGTAACGAGTGTTGTCGGTATTTCTGTTGTTATTGTTGTCGTTGTTGCTTGGAAGCGATGATGTCATCGTCGTTACTGTTGGTGTTATCGTAGCGAACAACGCTTTCCTCCGCGCGTCGTCGTCGTCTTCTTTTTCCTCTTCGTTTTTCTCGTCTAAATCTCCTTCGAACACGCTCTGCTCTCCGGTATTATTATTCGTCGTCGCGTTCTCGTACCCGTACCTTCGCAAGCGTCGAATCTCCTCCTCTTCTCGCCGTTCTCTTTGCCTCTGCGCGTCGCTATATCTTTCTTCATTTTTAGTCGTAGTCGTCGTGGTAGTAGCAGCAGTCGTCGCGGCGAATTTCTTCACCGCCGTCTTGGTCTTCGTCGCCACCGAGTTCATCTTCTTCTTCGCCTTTTCTAAATACATCTTCGCCGACTTCTTCCAATACACAAACTGGTCTGTTTCTTCGCGCAACGCCTCTCTGACGATGTCCTCTCGCTCTTTTCTCGACGCGTCTTTTTGCGGTTCCGGGATTAACGGTGGTGGTATTCTTCTTTTCTCGTCGTCGTCGCATTTGAAACTCGTCAAGTGTTTCCTCACCTCCTCCAACTCTCTTCGTATCGTTCTCGTTTCTGTTTTAAACACGAGGACGATTTTGGTCTCGTTCTTGTTGTTGTTTGCGAATACTAAAACTCTCCTCTCGATTTCTGCGACCGTCGCAGAGCACTCCTCGAGCGTTCGCTCTAAACTCTCCGTCATCGCCGCATCTCTCTTCTTCTTCTTCTCGTTTACGTCCTCGTTCTCGTTCTCGTTCTCGTTCTCGTTCCCAACAAAATTGTTTCCGGGGTGGTGAGTAAAAAATCCAATCCGCGCTTCCGCGACCGTCCTTCTCGCACGCTCTAACAAAGAGCGACACTTGGAGAGCAACAAAGAAATCTCTTCTTTTTTTCTTCGTCGTTGTTGTTCTTTCTCTTCTTCTTCTTCTTCTTTGTCTTCTTCTTCTTCTTTCATGATAAAAACGAGTATTCCTCTCGCCTGTTTTGTGTGTGCGCGCACGAAAAGAAGTTTTTCTGCTTTTGGGGAAATCCACACTTTTCTCTTTACGCAACACACAAGCAACAAAGGAGAGATATGTTTACTCCTACTCTCACCAAAAGTTACTCGTCGAAGAACACCGCCGCTGCTGCGACGACTCCTGAAAAGACGACTCGTCGCGCGACTTTTAAGAGGAGGCGCAGAAGAGCAGTCGGGGTTGTTTTTACCAACACCAGAGCGTCTTCATCGTCGTCGTCCTCATCAGCAAACGAGGGGGGTGACGTCGAAAGTGTTCAGAATGCAAGGAAGCAAAAAACGTGCGTAATAACCGGCGCGAATACCGGCATCGGGTACGAAACGACGCTGGCGATGTTACAAAAAGACTACAAAGTCATCTGCGCGGTTCGCAATAAAGAGAAAATGGAAAAAGCGAGAGAGAGTTTAGCACAAACGCTCGGTGTTAATAGTGGATTAGTAGATATAGAAATCGAAGCGTTGGATTTGAACGACCAGAACTCCATCGAAGCGTTCGCGAAGAAGTTTATGGATTCAGAAAACGGCTTGGACGTTTTAATCAACAACGCGGGCGTTATGGCCACGCCAGAGATGAAGACCAAAGATGGCTTTGAATATCAAATCGGCGTAAATCATCTCGGGCATTTTAAACTCACGAACATGGTGTTGCCGAAACTGTTGGAGAGTCAGCGAGACGCGAGAATAGTCAACGTGTCGAGCGAAGCGCACAGATTTGGCAAGCTGGAGAAGAACGATCTGTTTTACGAGAAAGCGGGGAGTTACAACAACTGGAAATCGTACGGGCAGTCGAAATTAGCGAACATTTTATTCGCGAACGAGTTACAGAGGAAATTAGAACGAGAGAAGGACTGTGATTACGTCTCGGTTAATTCTTTGCATCCGGGGGCGGTGGATACGGAATTGGGAAGATACCTCTACGACATGGATAAAAAGCCGCAATGGTACGAAGAAATCATCTTCAACATCATACGCCAAACGATGAAAACGCCCGCTCAAGGTGCGGAAACCTCGGTCTATCTCGCCTCCGATCCGACCGCGAAACAATATCGCGGCAAATATTTCGATAACTGCAAAGAGAAAGTCTCGACAAACGCCGCGAGAAACGAAGAAGACGCCAAGTGGTTGTGGCAAAGAAGCGCCGAGTTAACCGGCGTCGATTTCTTTTGAATCCTCGTTTTGTCTTCGCGCATAAATACACGTACATAGGTTTCTAGTCGTTTCTATTGTAGAGTTTAATTTTTAACCACCCTCTCATCGTGTGCGTGTATTGATGATTGTCCGTTCCGAGACACTCGTTTTACGTTTCATTCAACACGACAAGACAACTTCACAAATCGTCATTCGAAAGAGAAGAACAAAAAGAAGAGTACACACACACACACACACACACAAACACACAATCTTAAAAAGAATAAGAATAGTTTGAACGCAACAACAACACTAACGTTTCCGAAAAAAAGATGCGATTAACCGTGTGCAATCAAACGAACGAATCCAACATCGCGCAAATAGAGATAGATTCGAACGCGCCTTTGGTGAATTTGCAAGCCATGATTGCCATCGAGTTGAACATTTCCGAAGAGAAACAAATATTGATGCACAACGGGAAAGTGTTAATTGGAGACGACGATATTGTTGAGACGAACGCAGAGACGAGCACGATCGCATCTAAAGGGTTACAAAACGACGATATGATTTTAGTCACGGAGAAGCAGCAAAGACAACAACAACCGATGATGAGTATGGGTGGTGGAGTCGGTCAACAACCTTCATCGCGAGGAGGCGTTCCTCAAACTCCAGAAGAGCTAGAAAAGCAGTCGAGAGAAATGATGGCTGATTTGAAACGAGAAATGGAATATGGGGACTCGTCGTTACCTCCAGAGCTGGTAACGATTCTCGGAGAGGACGACGTGAAGGCGTTTACGGAATACGTGATGAAAGCGAACACGCGAACACGCGAATCGAAGAGGAAAGAAGCGGAGATGTACGCGAGACTGGAAAGAGACCCGTTCGACGTTGAGGCGCAAAAAGAAATAGAACGAATTTTAAAACAAAAGCGGAACGACGATATGTACGAGCAAGCGATGGAAGATACGCCAGAGCTGATTTGGGGAAGTGTGACTATGTTATATTGCAACATGGAGTTGAACGGACACAAAATGAAGGTGTTCATCGATAGTGGAGCGCAGATGTCCATCATGGGTTTAGACTGCGCGAGACAGTGTAACTTAGAAAAGGATATTGACGAACGCTTTAAAGGTACCGCTGTAGGCGTGGGGACGCAGAAAATCGTCGGAAGAGTGCTTCAAGCGCAAATTAAGGTCGGCAGTACGTTTTTAGCGTGTTCTCTTTCCGTGTTAGAGGGACAAAAGATGGAGTTTATTTTTGGGTTGGACATGTTAAAGAGACATCAGTGCGTGATTGATTTGAAGAAGAACGTCCTGAAGATTGGCACAACTGGTGAGGAGATTCCGTTTTTAGGCGAAGGGGACATTCCGAAGCAACATGAAGATCAAGAAAACCTGAAACAACAAGACGCGATGATGAACGCCACCGACAAGAACAAGAATAAGAACGACACCACGAAAGTTGTAGCACCACCACTAGATGACGTCGCCGCTGAAGTGAGCGGAGTGCACGAACGACCGTCGCGTCCGGCAACGACAGAAATTTCCGGCGTCGTCTCTCCCCCAATCGCCGGCGGTGGTTTAGGAGGAGCTGGAGGAGAAGGAGGAGGAGGAAGAAGCGCCTTTCCGGAAGCCGTGGTCGCCAATTTAATGCAGCTTGGATTCTCTCGCGAACGAGTCGTCCAGGCTTTAGAAGCGACCGGGGGGAACGCGGAAACCGCTGCCAGCTTATTGTTTAGCGATTAATTTGTTGATGTGTGCATCGTGTGCACGTGTGCAGCACATACCTATACCAGTCGCGGTGTCTTACCTAGAATTTTTGAATACGAGAAAAACACAAACCTCCTCTGCGTTTTCATCACTTTTGAGCATTTTATTCGTTTTTTGAAAAAAAAAAGGGGGGGTCTGTTTGCCACGTGGAATGATGATGAAATCTCTTCATTCAAATTCTCAATTCTGTTGTAAACATGTGGGCTTCTCTTACATCTTCGCAAAAGGTATTATCGCTCGAGACACTTTGCCAAAAGCGAAGGAGTAGTTTTTAGTTCATTCATTTTTATTCTTTCTGTCGTCGTCGTTCATAAATTTCGTCGTTGTTTCAAAGTAAAGAAAGTGAATTGGAGAATTGAGTAAATTCGACAATTATTACTACGTACGATTGGAATAATTCAAATACTTAAATTACCGGTGCTCTCATTCAATTCAACACTCAACGTACACAACAAACAGGTCATCCTGGTTTCCAACTTGATGGGGTTATACTACGCCGTCATGCTTTTGGGCGACAAAATCGGTTTACCGATCGAAAGTTTCGGCGCTAAGTTCTACGGCTTGAAAAAAGCGTCCGTCGTCCAAGCGTCTGGAGCGTCCTGGACTGGGGTGTTTTTGTGCACCCTCCTCGCGGATGCGTTTTACGTCTGCTTCAAGTGCTCTGAAGGCGCGAGATTGAGATACTGCAACACGGCCTTAATCATGGCGTGCCAACGATTGACTTTGCAAATCGCGCATTCTACTCAGTCTATTCGAACCGTCGCCATTCCGGTGGTTGCCAAAGAATACACGGCTGGCCTCATCTCCTCCTTCGTGTTCATCGGTTTGCTTTCGTCCGTCAGCTCAACCTCTCGCTTGCCGGCGGGCTCGGTTTGGTACAAACCGGCGACGACCACGGCAAAGTGTCTCTTCGGCATGACTCTCGGATGCCTCGCGTTTTTCCTTCAAATGATCACGACTGACTTTTTGGCGGCCGTATCGAATGTGAAAGGGAAGAGAACCGCCGTCGAATACGCGCAACTGGACTGGTGCGCCGTCATGTTGATGGGTCTCATCTTCGGTTTGCTTTTCGCTCAAATGTACTTGACTGAGAACGAGCAAATTGGTTTCGCCAAGGTTCGCGTCGGAGCTATCTTGTCCATGATGTACTTGGCGTACACCGAGAAAGCCATCACGCCGTGCAAAAACTACAAAGAAAGCATGCGAATGATGGGCGCCATCCTCGCCTTGGCGGTTTACGCCGCGCACGGCAAAGACATCATGAAAAAGTTGAAGCGGGCGTAAAGAAACAACAACAGATTCATTACTGATCAATCTATCGTCACCTTTCGTTGTTGTATTTTACGATGATGATGGTGCTGATGATGTGGATTATATATACTTTTATACACTATTTAAAACCAAACAAATGAAAAAAAAAGAATAAATCCGGGAACGCTTTTGTCGATTTGCGATTGCCGTCTAAATTGTTATACAAATATTACATTTATTATATCTATTTCCTACTACGCGTACCAAGCTTTCCCTGCGTTTGCATCGTAAAACGCTTTCGCGGTTGTTTTCTTCACGAAATCGCCGATCAGAGTGTTCACGCCAGCTTCTCGAATCCGCACCTCTGCGTACTCTCCTTTCTTACTTTCATCGTTGTTCATGAATACGACGCGTTTCCCGTTATCTGCCCTTCCCGTTGCTTTTGCATCGTCACGTTTACTCGTTCCTTCGACTAAAACCAAGTGCGTCTTCCCGATTTCGCCCTTTGCTTTCTCTTTGGCCGCTTCGCGGAACGTTTCAATGACTTCTGCTAATCGTCTCTGTTTTACTTCTTCGGGCACGTCGTCGGTTAATTTTTTCGACGCTGCCGTTTTCTCTCGCAAAGAATACGCGAACGTAAACGCCTGTTCGTATTGCACTCGCTTTAAAAGTGAAATGGTGTCTTTGTGTTCCTCTTCAGTTTCTCCACAAAAACCAGAGATGAAATCGGAACTAAACGCGACGTCTGGGATGATTGCTTTCGCCTTGTCGATTAAATTCATGTACGCTTCGCGCGAGTATCCTCGATTCATTCGTTCAAGCGCAGACGTCGATCCAGACTGCGCCGGCATATGTAACAACTTTGAAGCGTTTGGTGTATCGGAAATCGTTTGGAGCAGATTATCCGGAAAATCCTTGGGATGCGGCGATGTAAATCGGACGCGTAATTCCGGCGAGATGGCGCACACGTCCTTCAACAATTTAGCGAAATCGTACTCATGATTCCTACTCGGCACGTACACGCTCTTGAATCCTTCGGCATATACTTCGCTCGACGTCGTCGTTGTTGCGGTGTTTGAAGACGACGACGACGACTCTTCCTCTGCGGCTGCGGCGTGCGATTTATCCGAATAACTGTTTACGTTTTGTCCGAGCAAAACAATCTCGCGCGCATTTTCCTCGTAAAATCTTTTCTTCGCTTCCTCTAATATCGACGCCGAATCCCGCGAACGCTCTCTCCCGCGCGTGAACGGAACGATACAAAACGCGCACATATTATCGCAGCCTCTTTGTATGGTTACGAACGCGGACGTGCTCATATCTTCCACTCGACCTCTTCGCATGGGGAAAATCTCCGAATACGTTTCCGTCGTCGATAACTCGACGTTCATCGTCTCCGTAATCTTCGGCTCGAATCTTTTTCGCGACGATTCGTTTCCATCGTCATTCTTCTCCTCGTTGTCATCATCCTCTTTCTTCTTCTTCTTCTTCTCTTTCTTACCAATACTATTATTACTATTATTATTCGATATCGCGTTTTCAATCAATCTCGGCAAGTCTCGATAGCTGTCCGGTCCCGCCACGATATCCGCCAACCGAACACCCTTCGAGTCTTTCTTCAACAAGTCACCTTTGATGCGCTCGCCCATGCATCCCAACACCCCGATGACTGCCTTCTTCTTCTTCTTTTGCTGAGTACTAAAACTACTCTTCTTCGTAGTATCAGAGCGAAACTGTCTCAGTCTCGTTTTCACTCGTTCCTCCGCTTTGTCTCGTATCGCGCACGTGTTCACCAAAATCACTTCCGGAGGAGATGTCATCGAAATCATTTTCTCTTTGCTCTCTATGATCTCGTACCCGTGCGAGGTTAACACGGCGGCGATGACTTCGCTGTCCGCGGCGTTCATTTGACACCCGTACGTTTCTATGTACGCCGTTCTTCTCTCGTTCTTCTCCGGAAAGAATGTGTCATCATCGTGTTGTTGTTCCGGTTTTTGCTCTTCCTTGAAAAGTTGTCGTCGCTCTCTCCCTCTCGTTGAAGACGACGCGAACGAAAAAGAAGAAGACAAATAAGCGTTTCGCAACAAACAACGCGACAGTCCCAAAGCTCTTCTTTGTCCTCGTCTGATACACGAGGACGACAACATCAATCTTTTCTTTCTCTCTTTCTTTGAGGAAAATGTAGACTTTTTTTCTCTCCTCTTGCTTCTTCACTTTTTTCTCAGAAACGAACAACGAACTCTACTATTATGGCGGATGATAGTAACTCCTTTTTGCAACCGAGGATGAAGACAGAGTGAGAGCGAGAGAGACGATGATGAAGACGTTGATGATGATGAGGAAGCAGCGACAGAAATTTCTCCCTTCTTCGTTATCTTCTTTGAAAAGAAGAAGAGGAAACGAAAGCAAGAGTTTGGTGAGTTCCACTTCCTCTCCCCAGAACTTTAGCATGTTCGATACCGTCAAAGGGTTCTTCGGAGTAAAAAGTAATAATAAAATGGAGCTCCCACCGGAAACGTTCACTCTGCGAGAACTCGTTCAGATGTTCTCGAAAGCGGAAGAGGAAGGCACGAACGTCGCTTCTGATGTGAGTTCCGGGTTTAATAAAATCGGTCTGAGTTCGAAACAGTTGGAAAAAATTTGCACGAAACTCACGGAAAAAGAGTTGACGGATCCAACGTCCATCGGGAAGAGGCAAACGAGACTGAACGAGGTCGCGAGATTATGCGAGGACGATGAAATTACCGCGGATAAGGTGAAACGAGTGATATTAGCGCACGCGACGACGAAGTTGATGTTTGGGAAGATTCGGAAAGCAGTTCTAGAGAAAGGCGCGAGCTTACCCAAATCCGTCGCGGACTTTGAGAACATCGTGCGAGATTTACAAAAAAGCGGAGACATGAAACTAGAGGCTAGGAATTTGAAAGGCGCGTATTCGAATAACGCGCCGTGTCCGTGTAACAGTGGGAAACGGTTTAAAAGATGTTGCGGATCTTAGATTTTGTTTTGCGTTCGAACGACGACGACGAACAATGTAAATTTTCTACTAAGTAATACTAAATACTAATACTATGTACCTGTACCGTGGTACCTAGGAGGAACTAGGAAACAAACACCGACGATGCAATTAATACGTCCACTGTCCATCCAAAAACCTCTTCTCGAACGCGCTGCCTTTAACCACGCAAAATAAAGTTGGGTGACCGCTGACGACGTAATCTTTCTCTTTCAAGACGTCCGCGAGCGTCCAGTTTTCGCTTTTCAACTGGACGAATTTTCTATCTCTCGGATCCGTTCTGTGCGCTTCCAAGTTCAGCTCTAATTCGCTTTGCATCATCGTTTCTTTCACGTCGCCACCGGCGTATTCGGCAATTTTCATCGCCAGCGCTTCCTCTTCGTATGGTTTCACCGCGTTCGTTTCGTAATATAACCCGACTGAATTTCTGTCGTATTCATTCTTTTCGTCCCACGGTAACGGAGGCCCGTTCGGATCGAACAGGACGTCCAAGTGCGCTTTAAAGCTATCGTTCTCTCTGAACTGCTGAATGACGTCGGTTTGATCGAATTCTGGGTACACGATTAACGTGAAAAACGCAAACACGTTAGCCTGTTCGTCGTACTCTGGTAACCTTTGCCCGGTGTGTAATCTCGGCGGCCCCCACTTGATTTTCTTCGTCCGCGTCAACGTTTTCGCCAAAACCTCCGAGCCTCGATTAATCTCTAACCTCTTCTCTTTTTCCTCCTTTTCCATCTCGTATCGTTTTTTAGCTACTTTCTTCAACGATTTCAATTCCGGAGCGTCTTTTTCCACCTCTAAGCCTCTCTTGCAAAACTTCAAACATTGCTCGTAATCGAACAAATTTTTACACGCCGTCGCCGCTCGAAAATACGCCTTGATGTTCCTCTCGTCGAGCTCTAAGCATTTCTCCGCGTCTTCGATGCACCGTTTGTTGTTTCCTAAATTCAACGCCGCGAACGCTCTGTTGTTATATAATTGCGAGAGAATCGTTTGAATCTCTTTCCTCTCTCGTTCTTTCTCTTCTTCTTTGTCTTCTTCTTTGTCTTCTTTCAATTCTTCTTTGTCTTCTTCAATTTTGTTTTCCACCAAAAGCCGCCCTCCTTGTTTTAAAGCGTCCTCGCACAAGGCAATCCCGAGCGTGTATTCCTCCACCGCTTTCCTCGCGTACATCTTCTGCATCTTATATTTCAACCGCGCGTTTCCTTTCTGCTTTTGCATCTCCGCTTTTTCTTTCATTGTCAAATCATCATCGTCGTGTAACAACGCTTTCAACGCTTGAAACTCGTCCGAGTTTTCGTCGAACCAATCTTCGCAGTTCCCGTTTTCGCCTTTTTCCCAAAACATCGGGTGGTTTTGCCAGTCGTCGTCGTTTTCCTTTTTTGTCTCCTTATCCGTCTTCATCTCTTCTTCTCGCTTTTGGGAGGAGAGGGCTTCTTTTGCCAACTCGTCGAAGTTAAATGTAGACGATGCCATTTTTTTTCTGATGATGCATTTTTTTTTTGCTTCTTCTTCTCGTCTTCTTCTTCTTGTCTTCTTCTTCTTCTTCTTCAAACGACGAGCGTTTTTTGTTGGTCTTGTGTGGGCAAAAAAATCTCTCTTGAAAAAAGTCTTCAAAAAAAAAACATCTTCTTCTGTCGTCAACGGAAGAAGAAGGAAGGGGTGCTTCACTCTTTGTTGTCGTTGCACAAAAAAAGCTTTTGAAAGCTTTATTATTATTATAAAAACATAGTCTCTCTCTCTCTCTCTCTCTCTCTCTCTCTTCTTTGACAAAAACAGAGCGTAACAACGACAACAACAACAACTCTCTTTCTTCTTTCGAGAAGAGTGCTTTATTTTATCATCTACCAACGACAACAACAAGAATTCTAAAGAACTTTCACATCATCGAGAAAAACGAGAGAAGAGGAGTACAAAGAGAAGGAGAGGTCTTGGTGTGATTCCAACAACAACATTAACGAGACGACGCGAGAGAAAAAGAGGGGCAGAGAGGAGAACGTGTAAAAGTTGTGAATGCAGACGACGAGAAGCGCGAGCAATAACCGTGTCGGACTGTTCGCGCGCTCGTCTGCAGTTTTATCATCATCTTCGAGAAGAAGACAACCGAGGAGAAGACATTTTACGACTACGAGTAAGAACAACGAGGAGCTAAAAACTCGAGGGGGAAAAGTATTCAGAGCGCACGACAAAAGAAGAGAAGAAGATAACTTAGAAGAAGAAGAAGACAAAGAAGAAGATCGAAACGTTCCTTTTTTATACGACGAAATCTTGTATCAATTTGGAGAGGATCAAGAAGAAGACAGTTTCGACGAGACCTCGCGAGAAGACGAAGAAGAAGAGGAAGAACAACGACGCCCGGCGGGACTCCTATCGAAGACGACGACGACGACGACGACGACAAAGAGAGTGACCAAGGTTGAAATCATGGGCGCTGGAGATTCAAAACCGACTTCTGCGAGTTCTTCTGAACAACAACAACAACAAATACATCTTCAACAACAGAAACAGAAACAAAACAGACCGATTGATGTCGCGGAAGCGATGCGCGTTGGCGATAAATCGAAAGACGCGGGAGGTTTGCATCCCAGAGGACACGGCGCGATGGGCAAACAACCTCTGAATAGTAGTAACGCTCTAAACAGCGGCAACGAGACGGCGCTTTCCTCGACGAGAGATCCAAAAAGCCCGAAGATGATGGGATCTGGACAGAAGTCCCCGAGACCAATCGCCGGGACGTCGTCGCTCGTCGTCCAGAACGGCAGAAAAGAAAAAGAAATAGACTTTCCAGCGTTGACGTTGAGACAAGTCGTGAAGTTTGCCGTTCCCGCACTCGGGGCCGTTTTGTGCGATCCAGTCATGACTTTAGTGGATACTGCGTGCGTCGGCCGCATATCGGCGACGTATCTAGCGGCTTTGGGACCGAACACGTCCATTTTCGGTTTCGTCGCGATGATATTTCAGTTTCTGACGATTGCCACGACTGGCATGGTGAGCAGAAATATGGACGCGAAGGACGCGAAAGGATTAGCGATGGTCATCTCCGACGCACTCACTATTGCGATTGTTATGGGCGTGTTAGCGGCTTTTGGTATGATTGTCTTCGCGGTGCCGCTTTTAGATCTCATGCAAACGCAACCTCACGTCATGCAACCGGCGGTGACGTATTTAAGAACGAGAGCTTTCACGATGCCGTGTTTTTTAATAACGCTCGTTGGTACGGCGACGTGTCTCGGACAAAGAGATTCACAATCGCCGATGAAAATTTTCGCTTTCGCCGGAGGATTGAATTTAGTTTTGGATTTGTATTTAGTCATTGGTCCACCTAAAATGGGCATCGCGGGCGCCGCCATTGCTACCGCGATTTCGCAAACGTTCGGAGCTTTGATCTTTCTGCGAAAGCTTTCGAGAAATCACAATTTGATGTTTCGAATGCCTACGAGAGCGCGTTCGAAACCATTTATCACCGCTGGTGGCGTCTTATCCGTTCGATCGGTGTGTATTATGTTGTTTTATAGTTACGCAGCGGCTTTGGCGTCGACAATCAACGTCGTTACAATCGCCGCGCACCAAGTCGTGGCGGGTATCGTTTCCGTGGCGCAGTTTTGTCCGGAACCTTTATCGGCGTGCGCGCAGTCCGTGCTCGCCACGGCTGGACCGAGGAATGCGAACGGTTTCGCGACGAGTAAAGAATCGCTTTATGTGAGGAAAGCTGGGAGATTACTTTTATTAGCTGGGTTGGGATTAGGAGCGGGAGTTGGCGCAATCTGCGCCTCTATTTTAGCGTATCAACCGGAGATGTTTACGAAGAACGCGACCGTAATGACAGAGGTAGGATCCGTGGCGCCGATTGTATTTTTCTCCATCTTAACGTATTGTTGCGTTTGCGTCACGGACGGGTTAGTTTTTGCCACTGGGAGAATAGAATTTGCCGCTCTCACGCAGGTTATCAACTTGCCTCTCTCGGCGTACGCGTTGTGGTTTTGCGTGTCAAAGCAAGAGCTCGGGTTATTCGGTATTTGGTTCGTCGTCCTCGGACTCTTCATTTTGCGAGTCTCGGAGAACATTTTCATTTTAGCCCGAGACTTGGGACCGCAAGCGTGGAGAAAGATTGTCAGTCCAGCCGAGCGCATGTCCATGGAGGAGGAAGACTTCAACGACGTAGAGAGCCAAAAACAAAACTAGAACGCGACGCGAAAGCAGAAAAAAAGAACGACGATGCGCAATCTCACGCGACAAAACAAAAGTACACGTAGTGTTGTTGTTGTTGTTATTGTTCTCGTTATTATCATATATTTAAATTAAACCGTAGTCAACTCTTTCTCCTTCGCTTTCACCGCGTCTTCGGTCTTTTTTACGTACGAAGTCGTCAAATCTTCAATCTTCTTTTCGAACGAGGCGAATTCGTCCTCGCCCAAAGTCTTGTCCGTCTTCATTTTTTTAATCTTCGTCATCGCGTCTCTTCTCACGTTTCTTAAAGCCACCTTACCTTCTTCGCCCAACTTGCTGACTTGTTTGGTCAACTCTTTTCTTCTCTCTGCCGTCAACGGCGGCACGACTAAGCGAATCACGGACCCGTCGTTCGACGGCGTGATCCCCAAATCCGATCTCACGATCGCTTTCTCGATTTCCTTCAAGGCGCCTTTATCGAACGGCTGAATAACGAGCGTTTGCGCGTCCAAGTTATTCGTGTTCGATAACGATTTCAACGGCGTCATCGCTCCGTAGTAATCAACTTCTATTCTGTCCAACATGTTCGGGTTCGCTCGTCCAGTTCTCACCGTGGAAAAGTTATCCGTCATCACTTCCATCGCTTTCTCCATTCGGTCCATGCAGTCCAGCTCCACCTCCTCGGCTTCTTCCACGGAAGCTCTCGTCGTCGTGATTCGCGATTTTAATCCTCCTAGTCGTCGTCTGGTGTTCCCATTCCCAAGTTTGTTACTGCTGTTTTTGCTGCCGCTCGAACGAGACGCTACAGCTGTGCCGTTATAGCCTCCTCGTTTGCTCGACAATAATATCTGTTGTGTTTATATTTAAGAATACTTAAGAGGAAAAGAAGAGAATAGAAGACGTACCGTGTGTGCGTTTGCGAATACTGCGACGACGTGTCCTCCCATGATGATGTTTATTATTACGAGTAAAACGTTCAATTTTTATGATTCTATGATGTGTGCGCGCGCAAAAGTGTGTGTGCGTCGTGCGCTTCTTCTGATGAAGAGCGATCAAAAACTTTGGGTGTGTAGGTTTTTGCCTTCTCTTTGGACGGCAAAGAAATGAACCAATTTTTTCTCTCATCTCTCTGCTCTTTTCTGCAATTTGCTCTTTTTTTTCTTTTTGGCGAAAAAAAACACAGACAGAAAACAAAAAACATTTATTCACTTACCATAAAAACACACCATATTAAATCGACTTTTATTCAAAGACAACAACACAAAGAAGAAGAGAATAACAACAACACGGGATGATGATGCGTGCTACTGCTACTACTTCTGTTGCGATGATGATTAGGACGACGACGACGTCTTCTTCCGCGAATCATCATCATCGTAATGCATTTTCG
>Ga0255783_10000388_pt1 | contig 51158 bp, 43 predicted proteins | sample 011ome_22_FD_179981 | JGI IMG/M metagenome (GOLD analysis project Ga0255783, IMG submission 179981) | Coastal salt marsh microbial communities from the Groves Creek Marsh, Skidaway Island, Georgia - 011507BT metaG (version 2) | ecosystem: Environmental > Aquatic > Marine > Intertidal zone >... | reverse complement strand
CTGCCTGCGCCCTGAGGTCGCCCGAAACCTCTCCTGCGACCCGGAGAATAACCTGTGCACCGCGGCGGCGGGCCGCCGCCACCGCCTCCAATGCGAGCGCGGCATTCTTGCGCGGATCGGTATGTCGTCCGGCGATGCCGACAACCCCGGGTTCAGGCGGCGTTGTCGGCGGCGAAAACCGCGCCGCATCGACCGGGATCGGCAATACGTCGAACGCCTTTCCTGCGGACGATCCAATTGCATTTAGCGAACGGGCCGATGCGCCGCTGATCGTCGCAAATGTCCCGGTTCCCCTGACGACGCGGCGCTCAAGACGCCGGAGCAGCGGTGACACGATGGTGCGGTCATAAACACGCCTCGCCGGAGACATCGCGTTCTGACGGTCGGCGCGGTCGCCCTGCACGTCGCTCGCGCACCAGACAAGATGCCCCAGACCTGAGGCGGCGAGCGGCGCTGCGACCAGCATATTGCCGCCGACCGCTATATGCCGGTCATGCGCGGCAATGACATCGCGCCAGAGAGGCGAATCGCCGTAATACGTTACTTCCAGTTCCGGCAACCGGCACCCGATCGCGATGCAGTCGAATCCGCCCCAGACCGTGTAACGGCGAACGCCCGGACGCCCACCGGCAATCAGACGCCGCGCCGGCACTGTCAGGTCCCCCTCCGTCCGCAGCGCCGCATAGTGGGCTATTGTAACGCGATACCCGCGGGCCCGCAGGAACTCGGCCAATCCGCGGGTCTGGACGGCGACACCACCAAGAATGGTCGGCGGCGCGGTCACCATCAGCACGCTGGCCGTGCGCGCGGTCATGCCTTATCTCCCGAAACGAGTTTCTCGTATGCGGCAACGGCGCGGCCGACATAGTGCGACCATCTGAAGTCTGTCTCTATCCGGCGCCGGGCATTGCGCCCCATGTTCCAGGCGTGCTCGGTATCGGCGGCAAGGTCTGACAACGCCGCGGCAAGGGCATCTGGATCTCCGGCGGGAACGATCAGACCGTTCGCAGCGCCAGTGACCAGCTCTGCCCCGCCGGCCACATCGGTCGTCACCACCGGCAGCCCAGACGCCATCGCCTGCAGCAGGACCTGCGCGAATCCCTCTTCAATCGACGGCAGGCAGAACACGTTCGATACTCGATACAGCTCCCGGAGCCTGGGAAAGGCCAGCGGGCCGTGGACGATCAGTCCGGGTCGGTGATAGCGGGCAATCAGTTCGGCCATTCCCGGCTCCAGCGGGCCGGCAAGGTGCAGTTCCGTGCCGGGCGCCATTGTATCATACGCCCGCAGCAGGTCCGGAACGCCTTTCCGCACTCCGACAGAGCCCGCAAACAAAATCCGGCACGGACCGGCCGGGGGCTCTGACGGCGGATCGAACGCCTCCGGATCGACCCCATAGGCATTGACGATCAGTTTTCCCGCCGGGACCCCCTCGGCAATGAATGTAGACGCGGCATAATGTGTCGGCACGGCAATCGCGTCGGCGTTCTCATATTCCCAAAGCTCGCGGTCGATTATCTCCGCCGGTGCGCGGTGCGGGGCAAGGCCACTGCGCGCCGACGCTTCGCCGAGTACCCGGTCCTGATGAAGGATATGCGTGGAGCCCCGCTCGACGCAGACTTTCATGCCGCGCCCCTGCGCCGGTTCTATCGCCTCCTTGATCGCCGAGCTCCAGCCCACCAGCAGGTTTGCATCCTTCGGCAGGGTCCGTGCGGCAAACTTGCCGAACGCGATAGAGACTCCCGGATCCGACCGGGGCACAAAGGGAAAGCGCGCCGCCAGCCGCCGCCAGATTTCCAACCTGGCAGCCGACCGGATGCGCAGGCCGGGGGGCAGGAAGCGCCTCGCGGCAAACCGGGGGTACGTCGTCGCCAACTGGGCGAGATATCCCTGATCATATAGCCCACGCGCCAGATCGAACGCATGGTAACGCCCATGGACGGCAATGGAGACCCTCAGACCGCTCAATTCAACACCTGCGCGAACACCGATTCCAGGGCCGCTGACCGCGCATCCCATGAAAACTTTTCAACATTGACGGTCGTCCCGGCATCGGGGTTTTCGTGCCGCTCCAGTTCATCGAGGGCTTTTCCGACATCCGCCGCCGTCGTGCAATTGTAAAGTCTGCCACCGGAATCGCGCACGATATTGCATTCATCCGCGCCAACCCCGGGAAGACACAGGATCGGCCGGCCCGCGACCGCAAATTCGAGAATCTTGTGGCGAAAGCCACTGCGCGCATTCACGAATACGTTGACGTCCGAGGACTGCAGCCGGTGCGCCAGCTCGGCGGGAGGCACAAAACCTGCCAGCCGGACTTCGCAGGTATCGTCCCAATCCCTCGTCGCCGCCCACAACCTGTCTGTCTCAGCCCCGAAATACTCGAGAACCGCAGGGCGTACAGCCCGATTCCGTCTTCCTTCACCCCACATTCGGATTCCGGCCAGAAGCGCCGTCAGGTCCTCATCACTGTACAGACTGCCAACCAGCGAAAGACGAAACGTGTCCCCGTCGGGCTGGGGACCGGGACGCCCCGGATCGGAACCGGGGATATCGACACCGCTCGGCACCGTCACCGGGTCGACGCCGAACCACCGGCGCAAATCGTCGCCGTGAATGTCAGCGAGCGCCGTGGCGCCGGCGGCATCGCGAAACCGGGCGGCCAGCAGGCGCCGCATCGGGCCGGGAATGAAATCGGGCCAGGGGTCTTTCATATCCATGACCCAGGGGCATCCGGCGCGGCTGGAAATACCCTGCGCGATCAGCCATGCGCCGGTATTACCGAATGTCGCCCAGGCGATATCCGGGCGCCATTGATCGGCAAGTACGGGCCAGTAGGTTCGGCTTCCTTCTACCCAGTCCGCAAAAAGACCACCGCGGAACAGGAAACTTCCGGCGAGAACTGCCTTGTTCAGGATTGACGGAAACCGTCCCTGGCGCGCGCCGCGAGACCAGTTATGCCCGCGCGGCAAACAACCGAGCACCAGTGGCGCACCACCGGCATGCTCTGAAAGGTTTTCAAGAACGGTATCCACAGGCGGCATGGACGTCGCATCCGGCAATGCCCCGGTCATCAGCACCACCTCGTGACCGCGCCGCGCAAGGCCTTCGGCGAAGCCTTTTGTGCGCAGCGCGCAGACATGCGGAAGATCCGGATGACAATGTCCGACGATCAGGATTTTGATGGGGCCCATCGCGCGATTCTATAGAAGATGCACGGGGCTGGGCAGTGGTTTTTAGGTTGGCGACAAACGCACCAGCGGCGTTCCTCGGTCCGAAATTCCTGCAGTGACCCACGTGGATTATTCCGCCAGAATCCAAACGGTCCATGCTGAAACAAACAATGCCTACCACGCGCTTCTGACCGCCTTCAAGGGGCTGACCGGCTGTCCTGTTCTGGTGAATACCAGCTTCAATATCCGTGGAGAGCCAATTGTCTTGACGCCAGAAGACGCATTCCGGTGTTTTATGGGGTCGGATATAGAGGTTTTGGTAGTGGGGAATTGTATTCTTTTGAAGAGAGATCAGGATCCGAGCCTAAAGCTGGATTACAAGGACGCGTTTGACCTCGATTGAATAAGCGAACTCTCTGATGTTGTCGCCGGCATGCCCCAATGTATGTTCCTTCAACAGAACCTTTTGCTGCATGGCAGTTCCAGGCGAATTCGGCGTTGAGTAAGGGTAGGTTGTTCTTTAGCCGCTGCGGATGCCCTTGACCTGAAACCCGACTTCACTCCAGTCATAGTGAGGTTCCGGTTTCAAAATGTTGCCCTTTGCTGGCGGGTTGTTCAAGCCGGTATGGAGCATGCCCCATACCAGCTTTCTCGGCGAACTCGATAAGCGGCACGCCGCCATGAGCGGAGTGCGGCCGGCGGTGATTGTATCGTGCTTCCATGCCGTCAGCACGGCCCTGGCGTGCGACAGCACGCGAATAGCGTCTCGTTCAGGCACTCGTCGCGAAGATAGGCGCCGTTCCCGATCACGTTGATCGCGGCGCGATACGACCGGAGGCGGTCCGTCGCGATTATCCTTGGTTTTAGGAGCGTCCGCGCTGGTCGGTGTCGTACGAGCAATATCGCCTTCAAGGTGGATTCGGACGTACCTTTTTCCCGCAGCCCCCATCTGCTTTGGAAGCATAACCGGACCACTTTTTTCATCGGCTGTTTATGAGTCCATGACCTTAAGTACCCCGGATTTACTGTGGATAACTTCAAAATCCGGGCACCCGGACGTCGCACCCCGGACACCCCGGATAACGTTAGTTTTCTGTGGGTTCTAACCCCGGATAACTCTGTTGAACATGAATCCGTCCGGGTCCGGGCCCCCTATAGGGACCGGACACCCGGACATGGCCGGATAAAAAGTCAGGATTATGGGCGGAAAGCTGACATTCGTCATTCGCGCGAGCGTTCTGTTCTTTACTCGTCGGTTTCCCCCCTGTTCCATCGTCATTAAGCCGACGGAAGCTCAGAACAACCAATACCTGCATCAGTATGATTTTAATAATGCCATTGACGCGCTGGAGCGTGAGGATGCGGCGCGCGAAGCCGAGAGACACGGGATCTCGGTCGATGAAGTGCTCGCGGAAAGGGAAAAAGAGCGTGTAAGGGTTGCCCGCTAGCTGGAGCGGGGACATCTAATTGGATTGGCAGCGGCTGGCCTGGCCACCACTGTTCTTTTGGCCGGCGCTATTGTTGTGTTCAGGACGCGTCGCCGGATTGCCACAGCATGGCGGCGGCGAAACTTGGTATTCCGTGGCTGGTCGTTTGGCAGCCTATGCTGGATTTCAGGCACGATGCTTTTCGTATGGCTCACAGACCCTTACAACGACGGCTCTCTGAGCCTCCCGGTTCGAGAGGACGCTCGACACATGCTCGCTGTCATGATCGCCCCACCACTATTTTTAGGTATCGCTTTATGGGGCTTCGGCAAACTTTTTCGCTCGGCGAACAACCGGAGTATCGATTAAATATCAAATGATAACAATTTGCGCAGGCAATCGACCGGTACCATGTGCGTATATTTGTGCGTATTCTATAAATAATAGCATAAATTATTGAAAAATAAAGATAATTGGCGGACGGGGTGGGATTCGAACCCACGATACGGTGTTACCGCATACACGCTTTCCAAGCGTGCGCCTTCAGCCACTCGGCCACCCGTCCACGGCGGCGGATAATGACGAAGTGACCCCGTCGATGCAAGTGCGAAACGGGCGGTTTCCAGACGTTTCCGCGCTATGTTAGGCTGCGCCAAACGGGTTGGAAATTTACGTTATGAAAACCGGACGCATAATCGGCTGGGTGCTGCTTGCCCTTGCCCTCGTGCTGGTCGGCCATGAGGCGCTGAACGCGCTGGAAGGCGAAGGGTATCGACTGATCGCCCTCGGCGAGTTGTGGTTCCGCCTCGACCAGGCGATGGGCACGGCGTCGCTGAATATTTCCCAGGCCGTTATCCAGCGCTATGTCTGGGCGTGGCTGTGGGAAGGGATCATCCAGAATATCCTGTCCGCCCCCGCCTGGCTGGTCTTCGGGCTGCCGGGCGTCGCGCTGACATGGGCCTGCCGCGACCGCGGCCGTCCGACGGGGCTTCGGCGCTAGGCGCCGCCTATTCATCGCCGATTTTCAGGGCTTCGATAAAGGCGGATTGCGGAATCTCGACGGAGCCGAACTGGCGCATCCGCTTTTTGCCTTCCTTCTGCTTGTCGAGCAGCTTGCGCTTGCGGCTGATATCGCCGCCATAGCACTTCGCGGTCACGTCCTTGCGCATCGCGGAAATGGTTTCGCGCGCGATGATCTTGCCACCGATCGCCGCCTGCAGCGGAATCTTGAACAGCTGGCGCGGGATCAGGTCCTTCAGGCGCGAACAGATCGCGCGGCCGCGATACTCCGCCTGGCTGCGATGCACGATCATCGACAGCGCGTCGACAGGTTCGGCATTCACCAGAATGGCAAGCTTGACCAGATCGCCCTCTTCGTAGCCGGTGAGCTGGTAATCGAAGCTGGCATAGCCGCGGCTTACCGATTTCAGCCGGTCGTAGAAATCGAACACTACCTCGTTCAGCGGCAGCTTGTAGACCAGCATGGCGCGGCCGCCCGCATAGGTCAGGTTCTGCTGGATGCCGCGGCGTTCCTCGCACAGTTTCAGGATCGCGCCGAGATGGTCGTCCGGCACCAGGATCGTCGCCTCGATCCACGGCTCCTCGATATAGGCGATGCGCACGACGTCGGGCATGTCGGCGGGATTGTGCATTTCCAGCACTTTTCCGTCGTTCAGATGAATCCGGTAGACCACCGACGGCGCCGTCGTGATCAGGTCGAGGTCGAATTCGCGGCTGAGGCGTTCCTGGACGATTTCGAGATGCAGCAGGCCGAGAAAGCCGCAGCGGAAACCGAAGCCGAGCGCTGCCGAGTTTTCGGGCTCGTAGTGGAAGCTGCCGTCATTCAGCCGCAACTTGCCCATGCTGTCGCGCAGGTCTTCGTAATCCGCCGCATCGATCGGGAACAGGCCGCAGAACACCACCGGCACGCTGGGCTTGAAACCCGGCAGCGGGGCGGCGGCGAGATTGCGTTCCTCGGTGATGGTGTCGCCCACCTGCGCATCCGCCACGGCCTTGATCGAGGCGGTGAAGAATCCGACCTCGCCCGGGCCGAGCTCCGGCACATCCTTGCGCTTCGGCGTGAAGACGCCGGTGACGTCGACCGAATGGGTCGAGCCCGTGCCCATCATGCGGATCTTCATGCCTTTTTTCAGAACGCCGTCATAGACGCGGACCAGCACGATCACGCCGAGATAGGAATCGTACCAGGAATCCACCAGCAAAGCCTTCAGCGGCGCATTCCGCTCGCCGGTCGGCGGCGGCAGGCGCGTGACCAGCGCTTCGAGCACTTCCCGGATGCCGACGCCGGTCTTCGCGGACACCGAGATCGCATCGGACGCATCGAGCCCGATCACGTCCTCGATCTCCTGGCGCACCTTTTCAGGCTCCGCCGCCGGCAGATCGATCTTGTTCAGCACCGGAATGATCTCGTGATTGGCGTCGAGCGCGAGATAGGTATTCGCCAGCGTCTGCGCCTCGACTCCTTGCGACGAATCGACGATCAGCAGCGAGCCTTCACAGGCGGCGAGCGAGCGGGAAACCTCGTAGGTAAAATCGACATGGCCGGGCGTGTCCATCAGGTTCAGCTGATAGGTCTCGCCGTCGGCGGCGGTATACATCAGACGCACGGTCTGCGCCTTGATCGTGATGCCGCGCTCGCGCTCGATATCCATGGTATCGAGCATCTGCTCTTTCAGATCGCGGCTCTCGACGCCGCCGCATTCCTGAATCAGGCGATCGGCGAGCGTGGATTTCCCGTGGTCGATATGCGCGATAATCGCGAAATTGCGGATGTGCGAATGTTCTGTCATGGCGCGCGGAACATAAGGCTCGCAGCCCCCCGTCGCAACTCGTCATTTGATCGGTTTCGGCGATTTCGCCGGGCGGCCTTGCAGGCTTGAAAAAAGCCCGCGTCGATGAAAAAAATAGTGTGAATCCGGTTGTCGTCCAATTCGGCGCGGCCTATATTGTAATTGCAAGTCATTCGCAGCTTAGAAGGTCAGGCAGGGTCCGATGTACGTTTGTGTCTGCAACGCAATCAAGAGTTCCGAGATAGAAGCGCTCGCGCGCACCGGCGTGGAGAACGCGGCGCAGGTTTATACAGCGCTGGATGTCGAGACGAATTGCGAGAGTTGCGTCGAATACGTCCAGGAAGCGCTCGACGAATTTCGCGGCAAGATCCTGAATCCGGCCGACCGGAGAGACCAGGCTTCCGCCTGATTTTCGGGCCGGACTGAAAATCGCGGACTGAATATCCCGGACTGAATATCGCCGGCCGCTGACGGGCCCCGGGGCCGGGCGGCTCAGTCCTCGCCCGGTTCCATATGAGACTGCAGATAGTTTTCGAGGCCCACGCTGCCGATCAGCGATAGCTGGGTTTCGAGCCAGTCGATATGCTCTTCCTCGTTTTCGAGGATTTCCTCGAACAGTTCGCGCGACACGTAATCCTTCACGTCCTCGCAATGGGCGATTGCCGCGATCAGGTCTTTGCGCCCGTCATATTCCAGCTTCAGGTCGCCATCGAAGGCTTCCTTGACGTTCTCGCCGATCAGCAGCTTGCCGAGTTCCTGCAGGTTGGGCAGGCCCTCCAGGAACAGGATCCGGTTGATCAGCTTGTCGGCATGCTGCATCTCCTCGATCGATTCCTTGTATTCGATCTCGTTCAGCTTCTCGAAACCCCAGTCCTTGAACATCCGGGCATGCAGAAAGTACTGATTGATCGCCGTCAGTTCGTTTTTAAGGACAACGTTGAGATACTTTATGACGTCCTTGTCGCCTTTCATGCGAAAAACCTTTCTGTCGGAATTCAGTGTCGGAGAAGACCCATTTTATAGGCCTGCCTCCGGGTAACGGCAATCGGGGAATCGGAAAGCATTGCATCACAGGCGTCCTTTCCGGGCGGAAACGCGCTACCCCCGTAATACGCCGCCCGTCCGTTTTGCGACCTCACCCGTGATCTTCGCGGCAACGGCGTCGATCTGTTCGTCGGTCAGCGTCGCATCTGCCGGCTGCAGGGTAACCGCGATGGCGACCGATTTTTTGCCCTCCCCGATATGCGCGCCCTCGTAGACATCGAAGACCTGAACGTCGGTGATCAGCGTCCGGTCGACGCCCGACGCGGCGCGCACGATATCGCCGGCGGCGACGTCGCTGTCGACCACGAAGGCGAAATCGCGATGTATCGGCTGGAACGGCGACAAAGTCAGTAACGGACGCGCCGCGGCACCGCCGGATTTGGCCTTTTTCTGTTTCGGCGCCGGGATCAGGTGCAGGTTGACCACCATGGCGACGGCCGGGCCGTCGATATCCATCGTGCGCAACACCCCGGGGTGGACATCGCCGAAAGATGCCAGCGCCGTCGGCCCCAGGCGCAATACGCCGGACCGGCCGGGATGATACCAGCCGGGCGCGTCCCTGGTGATCTGCAGGTTGCCGACCGGCGCGCCGGCGGCTTCGAGCGCGGCGATGGCATCGGCCTTCGCATCCCAGGCATCGACGGCGCGCGGCGCCTCCGCCCAGTGGCGAGCGCCGGTGCGGCCCGTGCGAATGGCGCCGGCCACGATGGACTGGCCGTCCTCGCCGTCACCGGCATATTCCGGACCGACCTCGAACAGGGCGACATCGCCATAGCCACGGTCGGCATTGCGGCGCGCGGCGTCCAGCAGGTTCGGCAGGATCGACGGGCGCATCGCATCGAGGTCGGCGGATATCGGGTTATCGACCACCAGCGCCTCATCGGAAAAACCGAACAGCTCCGCGGTCTCCCGCTTCATGAAAGAGAACGTGACCGCCTCGGTCATGCCGCGCGCGGCAAGCGCCCGGCGGGCCGCGGATTCGCGCCGCTGGCCGAGCGACCATGCGGGCGCCGCCACCGTATTCGGGCGGGCAAGCGGGACGACCGGAATGTCGTCATAACCGCGGATTCGCAGCACTTCCTCGACAAGGTCGGCTTCGCCGTCGATATCCTGACGCCAGGACGGCACCTGGCACCGGATCGTATCGCCCTCATCGACCGGCGCGAAGCCCAGATCGCCGAGGATACGAACCTGTTCCTCGCCCGGCACGTCGAGGCCGCCAAGGGCGGCGACACGCGCCTTGCGCAGGGTGACGTAGTGCTGCCAGGCAGGCATCTCGCCCGCAACCGTCAGGGACGACGCCTCGCCGCCGCAGATATCGAGAATCATGCGCGTCGCGACATGAGCGCCCCACCAGGCGCTTTCCGGATCGACGCCGCGCTCGAAGCGGTACCGCGCATCCGACATGATGCCGAGCTTGCGCCCGCTGGTCGCGGTACGGATGGGATCGAACAGCGCGACTTCAAGGAATACATCCGTGGTCGCGTCGCTGACGCCGGACGCCTCGCCGCCCATGATGCCGCCGATCGCCTCGACGCCGTTATCGTCGGCGATCACCGTCATGGTGGACTCCAGCGTGTATTCCTCGCCGTCGAGCGCGGTTATTTTCTCGCCGTCTTTGGCGAGGCGCATGGTGACGTTGCCGGCGACCTTCGCGATATCGAAGACATGCAGCGGCCGCGAAAGATCGAACGTGACGTAATTTGTGATATCGACCAGGGCCGAGATCGGACGCAGGCCGATCGCGCGCAGGCGGTCCTGCAGCCATTGCGGGCTGGGGCCGTTCTTGACGCCCCGGAACGCGCGCCCGACAACCAGCGGGCACGCATCGGCCGCATCGCCAGGCAGGTCGCGCTGCCACTGGACGGGCGAGTCGAAACTGCCCGCCACTTCGGGTGCATCCAGCGGTTTCAGCGTGCCGAGACCGGCGGCGGCGAGATCCCGGGCGATCCCGCGAATACCGGCGCAGTCCTGGCGGTTAGGTGTCAGCCCGATTTCGATCACCGGATCGGACAGGCCCATGGCGTCGACCGCGGGCGAGCCGATTTCCGCATCTTCCGGCAGCTCAACGATGCCTTCGTGATCTTCGGACAGGCCCATTTCGCGCTCGGACAGCAGCATGCCGTTCGATTCCTGACCGCGGATCTTGCTCGTTTTCAGCGTCACATCGATGCCAGGAATATAGGCGCCCGACGCGGCGAACACGCCCTTCATCCCGGCCCGCGCATTGGGCGCGCCGCAGACGACCTGCACCGGATCGCCGTCGCCGTAATCGACCATGCAGACCTGCAGGCGGTCGGCATCGGGGTGGCGTTCGGCGGACACCACATGCGCCACACGGAACGACGCGAGCGCCGCCCCGCGATCCTCGACGCCTTCGACCTCCAGCCCGATCATCGACAGTTTCTCGACGATGTCTTCGAGCGGCCGGTCGGTCTCGAGATGCTCCTTGAGCCAGGCGAGTGTGAACTTCATCTGACCAGACCCTCAGCGACGTTGGGCACATCCAGCGGCGCGAAACCGTAATGCTTCAGCCAGCGGACGTCCGATTCATAGAACGTGCGCAGGTCGGGGATGCCGTATTTCAGCATCGCCGCGCGCTCGATCCCCATGCCGAAAGCGAAACCCTGATACTTCGTCGAATCGATGCCGCAGTTTTCAAGCACATGCGGATTGACCATGCCGCAGCCGAGAATTTCCAGCCAGTCGGCGCCGGCGCCGATGGTCAGCCCGCCGCCTTCGCGCGAACAGCCGATGTCGACCTCCGCCGAGGGTTCGGTGAACGGGAAATAGGACGGACGGAACCGCACGGGCAGGTCGTCGAGATCGAAGAAGGCGCGGCAGAATTCGATCAGGCATCCTTTGAGATGTCCCATATGCGTGGCCTCGTCGATCACGAGACCTTCGATCTGGTGAAACATCGGCGAATGGGTCGCGTCATGATCGGCGCGGAACGTGCGCCCCGGCACGACAATACGGATCGGCGGCTTTTCGTTGATCATGGTGCGGATCTGCACGGGCGATGTATGCGTGCGCAGCACCTTGCGGTTCCCGTCTTCGTCGGGCGGCAGGTAGAACGTGTCGTGATCCTGGCGCGCGGGATGCTCGGGCGGGATATTCAGCGCCGTGAAATTGTTGAAATCGGTCTCGATATGCGGGCCTTCGGCGACGGTAAAGCCCATCTCGCAAAAGATCGCGACCATCTCGTCGATGGTCTGGCTGATCGGGTGGATACGCCCGGCGGCCTCGCCGCGCGGCGGCAGGGTGACGTCTATGCGATCCCTGGCAAGGCTCGCATCGAGCGCGGCGGCCTCGAGGATTTCCTTGCGGGCATCGATCGCGGCGGCAACGGCATTCTTGACGGCATTCAGTTTCTGGCCGGCATCGCGGCGCTCTTCGGGCGGCAACTGGCCGATACCCTTGACCATCTCGGTGATCGAGCCGGACTTGCCCAATGCCGAGACACGCAATGCCTCCAGCGCCGCAAGATCGGCGGCCTCTGCCTGGGCCAGCAGATCGGTCTGTAGCTGATCGAGATTATCCATAGCAAAAGCCCGGCCAGAGTTTCCCCGGCCGCCCCGAAAGTCGATTGTCAGATAAACGTTTTTGCACGGCCGGTCCGTTCGAAAAGAAAGGACCGGCCAGTCAAAATCCGGTTTAGCCGGCGTTGGCGAGGGCGGCCTTGGCCTGTTCGACAACGCTGCCGAACGCATCCGGCTCCTGCGCGGCAAGATCGGCCAGCACCTTGCGGTCAAGCTCGATGCCCGCCTTGTGCACGCCGTTCATGAACGTCGAATAGGTCATGCCGTGCAGCCGTGCGCCCGCGTTGATACGCTGGATCCAGAGCGCCCGGAAATTGCGTTTCTTGACGCGCCGGTCGCGATAGGCGTACTGGCCGGCTTTTTCGACCTTTTCAACCGCAACGCGGAAAACCTTGGAATTACGGCCGCGATACCCTTTTGCCTTTTTCAGGACTTTTTTATGACGGGCGTGTGTCGTGACGCCCCGTTTTACTCGTGCCATGTCAAATCTCCTTTATCTCACGCGTAGGGCAGATAGGTTTTGACGATACGGGCATCCGCGTCGGCCAAAATCTGTGTGCCGCGCGAGTTACGCTTCATCTTCTGCGTGCGTTTGCGGAGGTTGTGACGTTTCTTGGCGAAATTCGCCCGGACCTTGCCGGACGCCGTCGTGCGGAATCGCTTTTTGGCGCCGCTTTTCGACTTCAACTTGGGCATTTCCGTCTCCTTCTTGTTTGCACCCCGGCGTGTTGAGGACCTGCGGGTGCGGACGTCTCAAAAGCAGCCCCGGCATGCCCTTCAGGCCGGACCGCTTGCTTCAAGGCCGCGGGTTATAACGGGTTGCTGGGGGATGCGCAAGCATCCTCGCAATATGCCAGTGAGCCCTGCCAGGTACCCGGCCTGTCAACCGTGCTTGTCACCCCGGCCCTGTGCCGGGGTCCAAAAAAATCTCTCTTTCCAAAAGACTGGATCCCGGAATAAATCCGAGATGACACCCTTATCTTACAGAAGCCCATCAAAAAACCCCGCAAAAGCGGGGTTTTTCGTCGATTTTACGAAAACGATCAGACCGAGGACTGAATCCATTCGACCAGCTTGCCCTTTGGCAGCGCACCGACCTTGGTGGCGGCGACCTCGCCGTCCTTGAACAGCATCAGGGTCGGAATGCCGCGAACACCGTATTTCGACGGGGTCATCGGGTTTTCATCGATATTCACCTTGGCGACGGTAATCGCATCGCCCATTTCATCGGAAATCTCTTCAAGCGAGGGGCCGATCTGCTTGCAGGGGCCGCACCATTCCGCCCAGAAATCCACCAGAACGACGCCGTCGGCGCCAAGCACATCGGTATCGAACGACTCGTCAGAGACAGGTTTACTCGCCATGATTTGTTTCCTTTATCGTTATCAGCTGCGGATGCACCACAATTGGCTTTGCCGCATCGCCCTACCCGGCATTATCTTGTAGGTAGTGAATCTAGGGATGCGCCCATGAGCGGTCAAGGCGTGTAATTGTCCAGAAGTTTTGCATCCAGTGGCATTAATCGCGGGCCGTCCGTCCATAGCAGAACGCACTCAATCCGTTGATTTTCATAGATTCGCCCGAGCAGCGCCCGGTAGGCGGCCATCTGGCGCAAATATACCGGCGAGACGTCTTCCTGGGCGGCCGGCGGCGGTCGATTCGTCTTGAAATCCAGCACCTTCACGCAGTCGGGGCCGATCACCAGACGGTCGATCCGCCCCGAGATGGCGGTGGTCCCGATCACCCCGGCAATCGGCGCCTCGGCGCGCGAGTCGGGTCCGAACAGATCGCCGTAATCGGGATGGTTGAGCACGGCGAAGGTCTCGGCCATCAGCGCATCGATCCGCTCGTCGTCCAGACCGTGAACAGGCCGGGACAGGAAGGCCAGCGCCGCCCGTTCGCGGGCATCGGGCGCGACATCCGGCAGGGTCTGCAACAGACGGTGCACAAGCAATCCCCGCTGGAACGCGACGCCGCTATCGGCGCCGAGCGGCGAACGCGGCGCCGGATCCGGCATCGTCGGGCGCGACGGCGCAAGGGGCCGCGGCGGTTCGGGTTCCGCGGGTGCGGGCGTATCGGCCCAGACGGGAAGATCCGGGACTTTCCCCGCCTGCGCGTTCTCGCGCCGCTTTCGGTCGGGCAGACTGGTCTGGGGATTTTCGAGCCGAAGCCCCTCGCCCGTCCAGGCGAGGTCGGCCTGATCCTCCAGCCCCCCGGCATGGGAATCGAAAGCGAACGGCTCGGCAAAACCGTCCAGCCCGCGTTCGATCAGGTTGCGCCAGGCGCCCGCCGGCGCCGTCTGCCGCGTGCCGTAGCCCGCGATATAAAGCCGGTCCTCCGCGCGCGTCATCGCGACATAGAGCAGCCGGCGGTATTCCTCGTCCTGGCGGTCCTTTTCGACGGCGCTCAGTCTTTTTGCCTGACGGTCCTGCACATGGGCGCGCGGCGGCCACAGCATGATTTCCCGGTCGCCGGTCTCGTCCCATAGCAGACCTGTGGCAGGCCGCGGCGTCTGCATCGTGTCGGCGAGAAAGACAATCGGCGCCTGCAGCCCCTTCGCCCCATGGACGGTCATGATACGGACTTCGTCACGCACGCCCTGATCGAGATCGCGCTTGATCTGGGCTTCTCCCTCTTCGAGCCAGCGCAGGAAGCCCTGCAGGGACGGCGGATGGGATTGTTCGTAAGCCAGCGCCAGCGCCAGGAATTCGTCGATCGGGTCATTGGCTTCCTCACGGAGCCGCGACAGCAGATGCGCCCTGCCCGTCATGGGACCCAGAATATGCGCGAAGAATTCGTAAGGCGGGGTCATGTCGGCGCGGTTCATGATATCGGTCAGCGTCCGCCAGGCCGCCGAACAGGCTGGGTCGCGCCGGGCATGGTTGCGCAGCGCCGACCAGACGGAACCGTCACGGCCGTGACAGATATCGAAAAGCTGCGCCTCGTCGAACCCGATCAGCGGGCCTTTCAGGATGGCGGCAAGATTGAGATCGTCCTGCGGCATCAGCGCGAACGTGCCGAGGGCAATGAGATCCTGAACGGCGAGCTGGTCGGTCAGGACCATGCGGTCGAGCCCTGCGACATCGACGCCGCGATTCTTGAGCTCCCGGATCAGGTTATCGACGAAATCGGTCCGGCGGCGCACCAGCACCATGATGTCGCCCGGGCGGATCGGCCGGTCGGCGCTGTCGAGACGCACGCCGTCGCGCAGCCAGAGGTGAATGCGCCCGGCAATGGCATGGGCAAGGCGCAATGCCGGCGTCTGGTCGTTGCGCAGCGTATCGGGGCTCGCCCAGGGGTCGGCATCGGCGCGGTCTTCCGGGATGACCGGCGGCCACAGCTCGACCAGCCCGGCCTGCCCGCGCCGATGGGCCGTATGGCGGATGCTGGCCGCCGCCACGCCGCTGCGCACCTCGTCGTCCGCAAAGACGGCATCGACCGACTGCAGCACGGCCGACGCGGATCGGAAGGACACATCCAGCGGCACGCGGTGCCAGTCCTGACCGGCGGCGCGCGTGCGCTCCTCGAAATAGTTGCTCATGGTCGCGAATTCATGGGGGGCCGCCCCCTGGAAACTGAAGATCGACTGTTTTTCGTCGCCCACCGCGAAGACGGTCCGCACGCCGCCCTGCGCGCCCTCGCCGGCGTAGAATTCATCCGCGATCGCGCGTACCACCGCCCACTGATCGGCATTGCTGTCCTGGGCCTCGTCGATCAGGACGTGGTCGATACCGCCGTCCAGCTTGTAAAGCACCCAGGGCGCCGCGCGTTCGACCAGCGCGCGGGCGCGCAGGATCAGATCGTCATAGTCGAGCAACGCGTTGCGGCGCTTGTGATCCTCGTAGCGGTCGATCAGCGCGGTCGCGATACACACGATCGCCGCCGTCGCCTCCGCCGTCAGGATGGCGCGGCGTTTCTCGAACACGGCGAGCACCCTGTCCGCCTCGGTCGCCATGACATCCGTTATCTCCGGCATGGCGGCACAGGCCGCCTTGCTCGCAAGCGCCGAACGGACGGTGCCGGTACCGGTGAGGAAGGCGAGCGCATACTCGTCGAACCCGGCGGTGCGTTCCTCGGCCGAGGCGGCGAGCCAGGGCGCAATCCGCGCGGCTTTCTCCTTGTCCTGCTTGCCGCCCGCCGACAGCGCGTTGACCGCTTCGCGCAGCCCGAGCAGATCGACGACGGCATCTACCGATGCCGCGGCGAGAAGCGCTTCGACCGTCTCGCCCGCCGCAACATCGAGTAAATCCCGCGCCGCCGCCGTCGCACCGTCCGCGCTGCCATGGGCCTCTATCAGCCGCCGCAGTCGGCCGCGGCTGGACGCGATTTTCATCATCAGCTCGGCAAACTCGTCCTCATGCACCCAGCCGGTCACCGTATCGAGCGCCCCGGCCAACCCGTCATCCGCGCCCTCGCGCGCGCTTGTCAGGATATCGTCCCGCGCGGCCTCAAGGACTTCGGCAGCGGTGCGTTCGTCCATCACCTCGAAATGCGGGGCGAGGCCGGCTTCTACGGGAAACCGGCCGAGCAGGGATTCGCAGAAGGCGTGAATGGTCTGGATTTTCAGCCCGCCCGGCGCATCCAGCACCTGGGCGAACAGCCGGCGCGCCAGCGCGCGCACCGCCGTGTCAGGCGTCTCGCCGGTGAGGGCGACAATCGCGGATGTCAGGGCTTCGTCTTCCATCACCGCCCATTCGCCGAGCAGGCGGCGGATCCGGTTCTGCATTTCGGCGGCGGCAGCGCGCGTGAACGTCAGGCACAGGATTTTCCCGGCATCGGTGCCAGACAACAGAAGCCGCAGCACCCGGTCCGCCAGCACCTTTGTCTTGCCGGAGCCGGCGGACGCAGACACCCAGACAGATGCGGTCGGCGTCGCCGCGATGGTCTGGTTGACGTACTTGACGATTTCGTCCGGTCCAGCCGCCATCGTTTCCGGGGTTGCGTCCGTCATTCGCCGCCTCCCGCCGCAGCCCATTCCTGAACCCGTTCCAGATGATCGAAATCCGAATAGCGCGGCGCGATATCCGCGTCGGGCCGCGCCAGGTACACCGTCGCCGGGTCGTCGTAATAATCCAGCAATGCGGTCAGGCCGGCGAGCGCCTGTTCGGCCAGTTCGTCCGGCTTGTCGCCCGCCGCACTTATTTTGCCCGCCGGATCGCCGCCGGACAGCTTCCAGTAGGTCAGCGCCGCGACCTCGCCGGGATCGATGCCGGGAAAAGCGCCTTCCCGGATCATCGCCGCTTCGAGCGACAGCTGCGGCGACAGCCCCGCCGTCACATCCTTTTTCGACGGCACGGCGCCGGTCTTGTAGTCGATGACTTCGTAGCCGCCGGCGGCCAGCAGGTCGATCCGGTCGGCACGGGCGCGAAGACGGAACGGGCGCGCCCGGTCGGTCAGCTCCAGCAGGCCGTCGATTTCGGTAAAACGCCGAATGACCTCCGGGCTGCGCTCCGCTTCGCGCGCGACGATCCATTCGGCGATGCGCTCGAAGCGGGGCCACCAGAACGCCCGGATACCCGGGCGGTCGATCCACGGCGAAAATTCCTCGGCGCCGATCCGCAGCAGGACATCCAGTGCGTCCGGCGGCAGGTCGCCGGCAATTTCGCCCAGAAACCGGTCTATCGCGTTATGGATGATGGAACCGCGATCCGCCGCGCCGGGATCGGCATCGATCACATCGAGCGCCCGCAGGCCGAGAATGCGTTTCGCATAGATCGCATAGGGATCGCGAATGAGCGTCTCGATATCTGTTACCGACAGGCGGTCGGGCCGCGCCGGGACCGGTGGCTGCGGCGCCGGGGCCCGGATCTGCACCTGTGGCCGCCGGGAATCGAGCTCGCCCTGCCATTGCAGCCAGCGCGTCTGGTCCGCCTGCCAGGCGTCCAGAACTTCCACGCCGGCGTCATTCGCCGAGAGCAGGGTTTCCAGACGGGTCAGCCAGCGCGCCGGCACGGTCGGCGAGCCGTCGACCCGGGTCGACCGGGTCAGCACGACGTCCGGCGCGGCAAAGCCCTGCACGAAATCATGCGCCGTGAGCCCGATCCGTCGTTCCGGCGGCGCAAGGCCGAAGGCGGCGCGCATGGGCCGGCTCATCCACGGGTCGGCAGGCGGATCGGGCGGCCAGACCGCCTCGTTCAAGCCGCCCAGAATCATCAGGTCCGCCTGCTGCAGCCGGGCTTCGAGAAGTCCCCAGATATTCAGGCGCGGATGACGCCCGTAAAGCGGGCGCACCACCATTCCCGCCATCAGCGCGTCCAGCAGGGCCGGCCATTCGCGCCCGGCAAGCGGCGGCAGCATTTCCAGCGCGGCACGCAGGTCGTTGATGACCGTGGCCGCCGCCTCCCCGGCTTCGCCCGCCCAGAGACGCTCCACGCCTGTCTCCGACTCCGACGCGGCAAGCTGCTCGGCGAAGGTGATATGGGCCTCGAGCAATGCAACAGGTTCCGCCCGCCGCTGGCCCATCAGGTCGGCAAACGGCCGGGCGATTTCTTCCAGGTCTTCCGCCCACAACGTGACCCCGGCCTCGGGCTCGATATGGCGCAGGGCATCCCGCAACCCGTCGAAACCGGCGATCGGGCGCGGGCCGCGCAGGACCGTCAGCTCCATTTCCCGCACGCGGTCCCGGAAGGATGCGGGATCCATGCCGCCCGCCGCCAGCGGATGTTTTAGGACCGCGAGCAACGGCACCGGGGCGGCATCGGCGGCCACGACATCCGCGGTCAGACGCAGGAACACGCCGGGCAACGTATCGGCAAGCGGCGTGCCGCCGGAATCGTCGATATCGATTTCCCAGCGCCGCAGTTCCGCGGCCACCCGGCGGGCCAGACGCCGGTCGGGCGTGATCAGGGCGGCCGTCCGCTGTTCGTCTTCGAGCGCTTCGCGCAGCATCAGGGCAATGGAAAGCGCTTCGGCCTGCGGTCCGGGACAATCGATCCGCCGCACGCCCGCGAATGCCGGGCCGATACCGGGCGGCAGGGAAACGGACGCCGCCGTCGCGGGCGGCCGCAGGGCACCGTTCACGGTATCGATGCGGGGATTCCCGTTGTCGGAGTCGGCGCGCCAGTCGATGACGTCTTCGATATCGAGACCGAGCCTTCGCAGCAGGCGGGCCATGCCGTATTGCGGGTGGGACGGACCCAGCGCATCCAGGCTTTCGACGTCCAGCGTCTTGTCGAGCCCGGGCAGGATCAGGAATCCTGTTTCCAGACCGGCGACACAGGCCAGCAGGTCCGCGGTCGCCGGAATACTGCCGGTCGATCCCGCCGCGATCACCGGACCGGCGGGCGGCGCTTCCCGCCACAGCGCGATCTGCGCCTCGATCAGCCGGTTGCGCCGGTCGGCGGCATCGAGACATCCGTGTTCGGCGAGAATGGCGGGCCAGTGCTCGGTCACGATCTGCAGGAACATGAGGGTTTCCTGCCAGTGTTGCGAGAACCGCTCGGGCACGATCTTTTCGAGATCGGCGAAATCCAGCCGTTCCGTCCGGACCTCGTCGATCAGCCGGCCGAGTTCGTTGGCGAGCCGGGCGGCATGGGCGGCGGACATGGTTGCATCCTGCGCCATGATCATCCGCGACAGGAGCAGCTGCCGCCGAAGCGGCGGCATTGCGGGGGGCAGGTCCGCCATGCCGGTCAGCCCGGGTTCCTCTGACGCAAGAAAGCCTATTTCGTCCTCGTCGATATCGCCGATCGGCGTCATTGTCGGCAACAGCACGGGCCGGCCGTCGGTTGCCCGCAGGAAGGCTTCGCCCAGCGCCCGGCAGGCCCGGCGCGTCGGCAGCAGGATGCGGATACCGGCAAGCCCCGCCGGGTCCCCGCCGAAGCGGTCCAGAATGCCGGACGCCAGCGCGTCCACAAACGCGGTACCGGCGGCGATGGAATAGACGTTGTTATGCGGGGCGCCGGTCTCCATTGCCGTGCTCAGAACAGCAGACGGACGCGGGAGCCTTCGCGTTCGAGAATTTCGGCATCCGCCTGCGCAATCGCGGGCGGCGTGCCGACGTGATACCAGTCCCCGTCATGGGCGATCCCGAACAGGCGCCCGGCATCCAGCGCGCGGTCATACAGCACGTTCATGGAGAACGCGCCGGCGGGCGCATCGTCAAACAGGCGGGGATGCAGGATCTGGACGCCGGTAAAAACGAAGGGCGCCACCACCCGCTCGGGCCGCCTTCGGAGTAATCCGACCGGGTCCATCAGGAAATCCCCGTACCCGTCATATCCGGTGGACCGCACCGTGGAGGCCAGCAGCAACAGCGCATCCATGTCATCGTCGACCCAGGCGCCGGCCAGCCGATGAAGCGCCGGCATCGTTCCGTCCCGCCAGACAACGTCGGCATTCGCGGCATAGAAAGGCTCTGTACCGAGAAGGGGCAGCGCCTTCGCGATACCGCCGCCGGTTTCCAGCAGGTCGTCCTCGCGCGAGATCACGATCGTCGGTGTCTGCCGGCGTTCCAGATGTTTCTCGATCTGCTCCGGCAGCCAGTGCGTGTTGACCACAACGTCGCTCACCCCCGCATCCTGAAGCCGGTCGAGGGCCTGATCGAGCATGGTCGCACCGCCCACTTCAAGCAGCGGCTTCGGCACGTTCCGGGTCAGTGGCCGCATGCGCAGCCCCAGACCGGCGGCAAGAACCATCCCGCGGCCGGGTACGAAATGCGGCCGGTGCGGCGTGACGGGCGCGGCCATCAGGCGCCTTCCCGCGCAGGGGGCACAATGCGCATTTCCGCCGGTATATATGTATCCAGCCAGGCCTTAAGCGGTGCGAGGGACGGGTGTGCGGCGGCGCGTTCGAGCAGACGCCAGAGACGCGGGACATGATGGAGATAGGCATCCTTACCGTCGCGGTCGCGCAGCCGGGTGAAAATACCGAGGACCTTGCAGTGCCGCTGCGCGCCCAGGACGACGCAGGACAGGTCGAACGCCTCCGCATCGAGGGACGGGAACGCGGCAAGATAGCGGTCGCGCGTTGCCGCGCGGATACCGTCATCGACGTCGCGGCGCGCGTCTTCGACCAGAGAAACGAAATCGTAGCTCACCGGACCCTCCACGGCGTCCTGGAAATCGAGCAGGCCGCAGGCTGCCATGCCCTCCCGCCCCGGAATCCGCATCAGATTGTCGACGTGGAAATCGCGCAGCACCAGCGTATCGGGAACATCCCGCGCAAGCGGCAGCAGGCCCGCCCAGACATCGCGATAGGCGGTAACGGCTGCCTCGTCCGCTGGCTGCCCGCTCACCGCGGGCAGATACCATTCAGTGAACAGCGACGCCTCGTTCAGGAGCAATGCGTCGGTGTAGACCGGCGTTCCCCGCGGCACCGCATCGGCAGCGGGCATCCGGTGCAGGTCGATCAGCACATCGGTGGCGAGCTCATACAGCGGCAGCGCCTCTTCCCCCCCGTCCATCAGGCGGCTGAAGGTGGCATCGCCCAAATCCTCGAGCAGCAGGAAGCCGGCAGCCGTATCTTCCGCCAGCAGGCGCGGCGCACTGAACCCCAATGCCGACAGCCGGTCGGCGATCCGGATGAACGGGCGTATATCCTCCCGGTCCGGCGGCGCATCCATCAACACGGCGCAGTCCCCCGGTCGGGTCACACGCTCGTAGCGGCGGAACGAGGCATCCGCCGCAAGGGGGACATGATCCGCTCCCGGCCAGCCGGCGGAGGCGAGAAAATCCTCTATCTGCGTCTCACGGCTCATGTCGTTTCCAGGTATGTCTGCAGCCCGCTGACGGTTGCGATCCGCGCGGTTTCGCCGGATCCGAACGCGAGATCGATGCGGATATGATCCGGCGGCAGCATGTTTTCTATACGGTCGGCCCATTCGATCACCGACACGCCGCCCGCAAACGCGTCCTCTATGCCGATTTCCCAGGCTTCTTCGGGAGCTTCGAGCCGGTAAAGATCGAAATGGTAGAGCGTAAAATCCGCAAGATCGTATAGCTGGACCAGCGTGAAGGTGGGGCTGGGCACATGTTCGATTTCCATCCCGGCCGCCCGGCCGAGAGACCGGATCAGGGCACGCGCGAACACGGTCTTCCCGGCGCCTAGGTCGCCGGTCAGCGCGATGACATCGCCGGGCGCCAGCCGGGCCGCGAATGCTTCGGCAAGCGCTTCCGTCGCCGCCGGATCGACCAGCGGTATCTCTTGTACGAGGCGAGCGGTTTGCAGAGCGGCCATGGGAATGGTTTATCCCTGCCGACGATTCCCCGCAACGGGCATGGAGCGGTTTGGCCCGCAAGACCGCTGCGGGTTCGCAACCGCGCTGTCAGACCTGGCGGGCTTCCCGGTAAATATCTTCGTCGGCGCGGCGGGCGGGCAGCCGGCAGACCACCTTTGTGCCGACCCCGGGGGCGGATTCGAGCTCCACATCGCCGCCGTGAAGCTTGATAAAGCTCTGGACGAGGGAGAGGCCCAGACCGACGCCGGTCCGGCGCGCCTCCGGCTGGTAACCGCGTTCGAACCGGCCGAGAATACGCGCCTGGTCCTCCTCGGGAATACCGATACCGGTATCGGTGAAGGTGATGATGATCCTGTCTTCAACCCGCCGGGCGGACACCGTGATCTCTCCCTCTTCCGGCGTGAATTTCACGGAATTGCTGAGGATATTGAACAACGCCTGCTTGAGGCGGCGTTCATCCGCAAGGATAAGGCCGATATTTTCGGGACAGTCGAAATCGAGTTTGAGGCTTTTGCGGAGCACCCGCTCGCGTGTCAGCCCGAGGACGCTGTCGAGCAGGTCATGCACGTCAACGGTCTCGAGCTCGAGCGACATGTGGCCGGATTCGATGGTGGCGAGATCCAGAATATCGTCGATCAGCGACAACAGACGCTGCGAGGATTCATAGATGCCCTTGCTGTATTCCGTCTGACGCTGGTTCAGGTCGCCGAAATACTCCCCGGTCAGAATTTCCGAAAACCCGACAATCGTGTTGAGCGGGGTCCGCAGTTCGTAGGAGACGTTGGCGATAAACTCGGATTTCAGCCGATCGGCGGTTTCCAGCGCTTCGTTGCGTTCGCGCAGGAACTGTTCGACACGGTGCGAATCGGATACGTCGACATAGGACAGCAGCATCGCCCCGTCGGGCAGCGGGACGGTCGCGAAATCGACGACCGACCCGTCGGCGCGCTCAAGACGGCCCGACTGGCCTTCGCGGTCGGTCAGCAGGTTGATGTGATCGGGCTTTGTATTTTCCCAGTCGCCATGGTCGAGGAAATCGCGCATCCACTCGACCAGTTCCGAGATATGCGGCGCGGCGGCCAGTTCGTCCTCGCCGAGCTGCCAGACACGGCCAAAGGCCGGATTGCTGAGCTGCAGCCGCCCGTCGCCCCCGATAACGGCGACGGCTTCATACAGGTTGTCGAGCGTTTCCTTCTGAACCGCAATCAGGGTGTTGTAGGAACGTTCCAGCGCCAGAGACGCCGTTACGTCCTCCCAGGTGTATAACAGGCCGCCGAGCGGATGCGGGGTTATCACCACACGCAGCGTCTTGCCGTCCGGCAGATGTTCCAGCTCTTCGAGGGGCTCCAGCAGCGACGTGAACATCGCCAGCCGTTCGGCCTTGAACGCCGGGAAATTCGCCTGCTCGGGAATTTTCCGCTCCTCGCGTACCTGTTCGAGAACTTCGCCGATCCTGGGCTTGCTCCGCAGGAACGTCTCGTCGAGGTCCCAGAGCTTCACATAGGCGTTGTTGTAAAATTCGAGGCGCTGGTCGGCCCCGAATATCGCGATCGCCGTACCGAGATTGTGCAGCACCTGCTGATGGTTCTCGATATGGCGGTCGAGTTCGGATCTCATTTCCTGCGCTTCGGTCCGGTCGATGGCGAACCCGCCAATGGCGCCGTCGGCGCCGATGGGCGCTTCGGTCAGTTCCATCAGCCGCCGCGCGCCGGCCGCGACTATATGATGGGTCTCGGTCTGCCGGTCCCGTGATTCCGCCGCCTGCATCGCAAGCGCCCGGCCGTTCCGCGACACCGCACCGGCAGCCAGTTCGGGCAGGGCGGCGACATCTGCGTCGGATGCGGCTTCGACCGCATCGCGATATGCCGGGTTCACGTAATCCAGATCCAGCGAACGCAATCGCCGCCACACGGGGAACGGAAAGGAATCCAGCAGTTTCCGGTAACCATCGCCGATGCGCTTCGCCGATGCGGTTTCGGCGGCCGCAGCGCTGTCGTCGCGTATCCAGAGGACGGCGAGGTGACCGGTCGTTCCCTCGTCGCCGATCGCGCGGCCGCGCAGGGCGTAGCGACGCTCGGACAGGCCCGGCACCACCTCGTCGAACGGCGTGCCGGACTCGATCAGCCCGTCGATCGCCGCGTGTATCGCCGCCCTGGCGCTTTCAGACACAATTCCGGCAATCCGCTCGCCGGTCAGGGACTCCGCCTGATCGCAGCCGATCATGCGTGCGGCGGCCCGGGAGATTTTCTGGTCGCCGGTGCCGGTATCCCAGCAGACGATTGCCTGGGGCGCACTGTCGAGCAGTGCCTGCTCGCGCTCAAGGCGTGTTTCAAGATCAGCGGCGCGGGTTTCTGCGGCGCGAAATTTGCGCTGGAAATAGACGGTTCCGAATATCAGGAACGGTGTCAGCACGAAGCAAAGCACCGCGACGATCGTCGCCCCGTCGAAAGCCGGTCCTCCGCCCGCGGCGCTGTCGGCCGCCTGCACGGCGGTCGATAGCAGCGTTACGGACCCTGCGCCCAGACCGATTGCCGGGCGTACATATGTGATGCTGGGCGTCGGACGCATTTCTCTCCGAGCCTTTTTCCCCCGGGACCGCCGCCACGACCCCGGGGTTCGTTCCCCGGAATCGTTGCAGCGGCGCCCGCTACAGAATGTGCGTTATCGCGACCTTAATAGATGGCCCCGAATGGTTAACGCGACATTAATACCTGTAATGATCCGGCTTGTAAGGGCCGGCCGTGTCGAGGCCGAGGTATTCCGCCTGCGCGCCCGTCAGCGTGGTCAGCTTCACGCCAAGTCTCGCGAGGTGAAGCGCGGCGACCTTTTCGTCGAGATGCTTCGGCAGCACGTAGACTTCGTTCTTGTAGTTCGCGCTGTTTTCCCAGAGTTCAAGCTGTGCCATCACCTGGTTGGTGAAAGACGCGCTCATCACGAAGCTCGGATGACCCGTCGCACAGCCGAGATTGACCAGCCGGCCTTCTGCGAGAACGATCAGCTTCTTGCCGTCGGGGAATTCGACCTCGTCGACCTGCGGCTTGACGTTGTCCCACTTGAAATTGCGCAGCGCTTCGATCTGAATCTCGCTGTCGAAATGGCCGATATTGCAGACAATGGCGCGATCTTTCATCTCGCGCATGTGATCGATCGTAATCACATCGATATTACCGGTCGTGGTCACGAAGATGTCGCCGATCGACGCGGCCTCGTCCATGGTCACGACTTCATAGCCTTCCATGGCGGCCTGCAGTGCACAGATCGGATCGATCTCGGTCACCAGAACGCGCGCACCCTGGTTGCGCAGGCTGGCGGCCGAGCCCTTGCCGACATCGCCGTAACCGGCGACGACGCCGATCTTGCCGGCGACCATCACGTCGGTCGCGCGCTTGATGCCGTCGACAAGGCTTTCGCGGCAGCCATATAGGTTATCGAACTTCGACTTGGTCACCGAATCGTTCACGTTGATCGCGGGCACCAGCAACTTGCCCTTTTTCATCATATCGTAAAGACGATGAACGCCGGTGGTGGTCTCTTCGGACAGGCCCTTAACGTCTTTCAGCATCTCCGGATATTTTTCATGCATGATCTGGGTCAAATCGCCGCCGTCATCGAGGATGAGGTTCGGCGTCCAGCCGTCCGGGCCTTTCAGCGTCTGCTCGATACACCACCAGAATTCCTCGTCGGTCTCGCCCTTCCAGGCGAATACCGGGACGCCGGTCGCGGCAACGGCCGCCGCAGCCTGATCCTGCGTCGAAAAGATATTGCAGGAGCTCCAGCGGACTGTCGCGCCGAGCGCGGTCAGGGTTTCGATCAGAACCGCGGTCTGGATCGTCATGTGAAGGCAGCCGACGATACGCGCGCCCTTGAGCGGCTGCGCTTTGCCGAATTCTTCACGCAGCGCCATCAGGCCCGGCATTTCGGTTTCGGCGATGGCGATCTCCTTGCGGCCCCAATCGGCCAGGGAAATATCGACAACTTTATAATCGGTATCGGCGCTCATTAACTCGCTCCAGAATCAGAGATAAAAAAATCGGGTCGGTTTCGTCCCAACATCCATCCCAAAATTTCCCAGGGTACGGTCCGTTGGATTCGCGAGGGGTATAGCAGGCGGCAGAGCGCAAGATCAAGGATCAGGGTTAACGCCTGCCCATGGCACAATCGCAAGCGATGGACAATTTTGCCGGGAATGTGCAAAAATAAAATCAACAAATCATTAAAGTGAGGAACAAAGCCGTGGCGACCAAGGCATCCGACGCTTACACACTGAAACCCGTCGCACCCCACAGGGTGGATGCACCGGGCACGGTCAAGAAAATGCCGTCCCCGCGGGAGATGCATCACGTCCATATCTTCTCGGACGAAAACTACGACGCGATGGTCGAATTTTACCAGATGATCTTCAATGGCGAGATCACCAATGTGAACAGCCACGAAAACCGGATGGAGCTGACCTTCATCACGTATGACGACCATGATCACAGGGTCGTCGTGATAAAACGGCCCGGCTGGGGGAAAAAGCCGGACAGGCCGGTCGGCCTGTCGCATATCGCCTTCGCCTATAGCAGCCTGGGCGAACTGATTTATATATACAAAACGCTGAAGGCAGCCGGGCACCCGCCGCCGCACTGGACGGTAAACCACGGCAATTCGACTTCGTTCTATTACAAAGACCCGGACGGCAACGAAGTCGAGACGATGCTCGACAACTTCTCGTCGCTGGAAACCCAGGATTACAAGCGCTTCTACCAGTTCACCGAGGATTTCGGCGAAATGTCGGAAGGGAACTTCGATCCGGACAAGATGGTGGAACTTTACGAATCCGGCGTCCCCGATTCAATTCTGCTCGACCGCGAGGAAGTCCGCCGGATGGTGCGGGAGGGCAAACTCTGACCTGTACCGGAACAATCGGGACCGGCGTTCATGCCGTTCCAGACTGTGTAGTGACGACGCCTGTTAGTGGCGACGATAAGTAGTGACGACGCTTGGTAAATACGCACGCAAAGCAACACAAACCACATCCGGCGGCCCTGCATAATAATTGCGACGATCGCAAATAATGCCGCGGAAAATTGGAGGAAACGTCACATGATGCATCGATACTTGCGGCCCGCGAAGCTGATCCCTGCCCTCTCCGCTGCAATAGCGGCCCTCACGGTTTCTCTGACCGCGACCGCAGAACCCGTCAAAATCCGGATCCAGTGGTCGGTGGCGCCCGCCCATATCACGCCGATGATCCCCCTTGCCCCGAAGGAAATCTACAAGAACTACGGCAAAACCTACGTCGTCGAGCCCGTGCGTATGCGCGGCAGCGGTCCTGCGTTGCAGGGCATCGCGGCCGGCGAGCTGGACCTCGGCGGCATGAGCATTCAGGCGCTGGTGCGCGGCGTGAATCGCGCCAAGCTGGATTTGAGAGTGGTCGCCCAGGTGATGTCCGGCGGGGTGGACGGCTACGCCTCGTCGGAATTCTATGTACGCGACGGTGAAATCAACAAACTCGAAGACCTCAAAGGCAAGGTCATCGCGGTCAATGCCCTCGGCAGTTCGATCGATGCGGCGGTTCAGGCACAGTTCGGCCGGCTGGGCTGGAAGGTCGGCCGGGATTACCAGGTGGTCGAGGTCCGGTTCCCGGCCATGCTGCCGGCGCTTGAGTCCAAGCGCGTCGATCTCGCCCCGCTGCTGACGCCTTTCAACCTGATCGCCAAGAAAAAAGGCGGCGTCAAATTCCTGTTCAACATGCGCGACGCGCTCGGCCCGACCGAGACGCTGCAATGGATCGGCAAAGCAGACTGGGTCCAGAAAAACCGGGCCGCATTGGTCGATTTCATGGCCGACCATATCCGCTTCCGGAAATGGCTGACCGACCCGGCAAGCCGCGATCAGGTGCTGGAGACATTGTCCAAAGTCACCAAGCGGCCGGCGAAGAACTATGCTTCCTGGGCTTTCACCACGGAGGACAACTACCGCGAACCCAACGCCATGGTGAACGTGGAACGGATGCAGAAGAATATGGATGACCTGGTGAAACTCGGCATCCTCAAGGAAGGCATCGCGGTGAAGGACTATGTCGATCTGTCGATCGCGAAGGAGGCAGCCGCCCGCGTCGCCAAATGACGTCGGCGCCTTCCCCTGCAGAGGCGGGAAACCGGAGCGGTATATCGATCCGCTCGGTGTGCCACGAATACAGGCCGGCACGCGGCCGGCCTGTACTCGCGCTCGACAATATCGATCTTGAAATCGGCGACCGGGAATTCGTGGCGATCCTCGGCCCGTCCGGATGCGGGAAGTCGACGCTTCTCTACCTGCTGGGCGGTTTCATGCCGCTGCAGCAGGGCGGCATTTCGGTGAACGGCCGGGACGTTACCGGCCCGGGACCCGACCGCGGCATCGTGTTCCAGCATTTCGCCCTTTTCCCCTGGAAAACCGTCCGCCAAAACGTGCTCTACGGGCTTGAAAAGCAGGGCCTGCCGAAAGAAGAACGCGAACGGACCGCGCGACACTTCATCGATCTTGTCCATCTTTCGGGATTCGAGGACAGCTATCCGTCCCAGCTTTCGGGCGGCATGAAGCAGCGGGTCGCGATCGCCCGTACGCTTGCCATCAACCCGGACACCCTTTTAATGGACGAGCCGTTCGGCGCCCTGGATGCCCAGACCCGCAACCTGATGCAGGAAGAACTGCTGGCCATCTGGAACAGCACGCCGACGACCGTCGTCTTCGTCACCCATGACGTGCGCGAAGCGGTGCTGCTTGCCGACAGGGTTGTCGTCATGACGGCCCGCCCCGGCCGGGTGAAGGAGATTATCGACACGCGCTTCGAGGGCGGCATGAACGCGGAAATCGCCAAGTCGCGCGAATTTCTCGACCGCGTCGATGAAATCTGGGACCTGGTGCGCGAAGAAGCGATCGTCGCCGATTCCGCGCGGGCCGGATAGGGCCGTGGGACTGCTGCACACCCTCTGGCGGTTTACGCCGCTGCTGCTGCTTGCCGCCGTTTGGGAAGCCGTATCGCGGTTCGGCCTGGTATCGGAATATGCCCTGCCGGCGTTCAGCGACGTGGTCGCCGCATTTTCCCGTCTGGCCGAGGAAGGGCTCTGGGAACACACCGCGCAATCGCTTTACCGGGGCGGCGCCGGGTTCGTCAGCGCGGTGGTCGTCGGCGTCCTCGCCGGGGTGCTGATGGCATGGTACCGCCCGCTCCATATCCTGCTCAACCCGTTGCTGAGATGTCTCTACCCGATGCCGAAATCGGCGCTGATCCCGCTGACGATCATGTGGATAGGTCTCGGCGACAATTCCAAGATCACGCTCATCTTTATCGGGTGCCTGCTGCCCGTGGTGCTCAGCGCATTCAATGCGGCGCGCGGCGTCGACCAGGTTCTCGTCTGGTCGGCCCGCAGCATGGGCGCCAATGAACGGGAGGTTCTGTGGCAGGTCGTCGTTCCCGCCGCGATGCCCGAGATTCTGAGCGGCATCCGCATATCGCTGGCGCTTGCCTTTATCCTGCTGGTGTCCGGCGAGCTGATCATTGCCAATAACGGGATCGGCTATCTGATCGATCTTCTCGGCGAAGGCGGCGATTACGCGGGCATGTTCGCCGGCGTCGTGACGATCTCGGCCATCGGGTTTTTCGCCGACAGGGGCTATGTCGCCCTGACCCGGCGACTTCTCGCGTGGCGGGAATAAGACGATGGCGCGCACCCTCCAAAAAACCGCGATTGACGCGTCCGGCCTGTCTGCCCGGCAGGCCTTTGAGCGGTTCGGGCCCTATGCGTCGGTCAGCCTTCTGCTGATCGCCTGGGAGCTTGCCTCCCGGCTGGGTTTGGTGATCCCCTTTCTGCTGCCGCCGCTGTCGGCCGTATTGACGCGGATCGGTACCGATTTCATGTCCGGGCAACTGCCCATGGATATCGCCATCACGCTTTACCGGACCCTGACGGCATTTGCCCTCGCCGCGGTCGTCGGGGTGACGATCGGCATCGTGATTTCACGCAATGCGGCGATACGGTGGTTCTTCGATCCGCTCATATCCATCGGTCTGCCGATGCCCAAAATAGCCCTGCTGCCGGTCTTCATGCTGTGGTTCGGTCTGTTCGACCTGTCGAAGATTCTGATGGTCGCCTTTTCGGCAACGTTCCAGATCGTTATCGCGACCTGGGCGGCGACGAAGTCCATCGAAAAGGAGCTGATCTGGTCCGCCCAGAGCCTCGGCGCGAACCGGCGCGAAATCCTGCGCGAAGTGATCCTGCCGGCCGCGATGCCGCAGATCATGACCGGTCTTCAGATCGCCATGCCGATCTGCCTGATCGTCGTCCTGATCACCGAGATGATCATGGGCGGCCAGGGTCTCGGCGATTCCATGCTGCGGAGCGCCCGCTATGTCGATTCGCCGGGCGTCTTCGCCGGTATCGTTGAAATCGGGATTGTCGGATTCTGCGTCATCAAGGCGATGGAATTCATCCGGCGGCGGCTATTGGTCTGGCATCAGGAAACGCACGAAGAAACGACGGTCTGACGCTATGCGTCGCGGTCCTCGCCGAACCCGTCGGCGACCAGGGCGGCAATCGCCGTCATCGCGGCCTCTGCGTCATAGCCTTCGCAGGTGACGGTAATTTCGGTGCCCCGCGCCGCCCCCAGCAATAGAAGCCCCATAATCGATCTCCCGCCGACGGATTCGCGGCCATTGGACACTGTAATCTGTGCCTCGAACTCTTCGGCGAGGGAAGTGAACTTGGCGGCGGCGCGCGCATGCAGTCCCCGCTCATTGACGATTTTGAGTTTTTCCTCGGCCATGACAGCGTCGCGCAGGGTCCGGCTCAGCCGGCAGAAACGTCGAGTACGTTCGAGGCGAGCTTTATGTACTTGCGCCCGGCGTCGCATGCCTCTCTCACGGCGGTCGCCATGTCGGCGGATTTCCGGATGCTCGCAAGCTTCACCAGCAGCGGCAGATTGACGCCGGCGATGACCTCTATATTGGCCTCTTCAAGGATGGAGATCGCGAGATTGGACGGGGTCCCGCCGAACATGTCGGTCAGCACGATGACGCCGTCGCCCGTCTCGACACCCGCAACGGCGGCGATGATGTCCTGCCGGCGGTTTTCCATGTTGTCGTCCGGACCGATGCAAACCGCCTTGACCAGCCTCTGGGGACCGACCACATGCTCCATCGCGGAGACGAATTCGTCGGCGAGATTGCCATGTGTGACGATTACCAGTCCGATCATGTCGTTGCCCCTTCCTGTTTCAGGTCGCGATGATTTACGCTCACCCGCTCGCCCTTTTCTATGAGCCACGCTCCAAGGCGTTCCGCCGTATAAACGGAGCGGTGCTTGCCGCCGGTACAGCCGATTGCGATGGTCAGATAGCTTTTGCCCTCGGCCTCGAAGCGCGGCAGCAACGGTTCCAGCAACTGGGTCAGGTGGCGGAAATATGCTTCCAGGTCCGGATCCTTCTCGATGAAATCGCCGACCGCTTTATCAAGCCCGCTTTGCGGACGCAGCGCTTCGACATAATGCGGATTCTGCAGGAAGCGCACATCGAAAACGAGGTCCGCTTCATGGGGCAGCCCGTGACGATAGGCAAAGGACGTCACGAAAACCGCGAGCCCCGGCGCGCGTTCCAGCGCGTAGTTCGCATCCAGCAGGCGTTTCAGATCGCCGATCGCCATGTCGGTGGTATCGATCACCTCGTCCGCCCGGTCGCGGAGCGGCGCCAGCAGGACCCGCTCATGGGCGATCCCGTCGGTCACGCGGCGGTCCGGCGTGACCGGGTGCCGCCGGCGCGTTTCGGAAAAGCGGCGCTGCAGAACCTCCGAATCGCAGTCCAGGAAAAGCAGGCGGACCCGGAAGGCGTCCATCGCGATCAGACCGTCCAGCTCTTCGAGGAACGGGGCCGCGCCGAAATCCCGCGTCCGCGCATCGACACCGATGGCGAGAGGCCGGCCACTGCCGGTGCCGGGCGTGAGCAGGCTGGATAAAAGCGAAATCGGCAGGTTATCGACCGCCTCGTAGCCGAGATCTTCCAGCGCTTTCAGCGCGGTAGACCGGCCGGCGCCGGACATGCCGGTGACGATCACCACCGGAATGTCCGCGGGCGTATCGGGGATAGTCCCGGTCGGCGTCTTTTCCTCGCTGGCCGGCGTATCGGTCATTTTACCGGTTCATCCTCATCCTGGCGGCAGGCCCCGGTCACGGGGTCGGTACGTCCTGACGCGTCATAAGCGGCGATACGCAATTTCGCAACTGCTGTCTGTTCAAAAGGCGCAATATCGATCCGTCGGACACGCTGCCCGCCATATACGCAGGTATCATCGCCCGGCAACCGATCCGGCGTCCCCGACGGGACAAGATCGGCTACGAGGTAAATGGGTGCCTGCGAAACGTATGGCAACCGGGTTATTCCGACGCCGCGCACTTCGAGGAGGCCGGCAAGCGCATCGGGCGGGGCAGCGCATAATATGCCGTCTTCGGCGGCGAGCCGCACCCGGTCGTCGGCAACGAGGGTAGCCCCGGCCTCGATCAGGCGGAGCGCCAGGTCCGACTTTCCCGCGCCCGACGGTCCACGCAGCAAGATCCCGATATCGCCGAACGCGACGCAGGTCGCGTGTACCGTTCCGCTTCCGGCAGTCATCGCGTCGTCATGGCGGCGCGGCACGCAGCCGCACCACGAACCGCGCGCCCAGCCGCCTGCCCCCGGCATCGTGGATGTTTTCGGCATGAATGGCGCCGCCATGTGCCTCTATAATCTGGCGCGAGATGCTGAGACCGAGACCGGAATGCCGTCCGAAGCTCTCCCCCTCCGGCCGCTCGGAATAAAACCGCTCGAAGACCGAATCGAGACTGTCGGCGGGGATGCCGGGCCCCTGATCGTCCACGTGAATAACGACATCGCCGCGATCGCGGCGCAACGACAGGACTATTTCGCCACCCGGCGGCGAGAAGGAGGTGGCATTGCTGACCAGGTTCTGGAAAACCTGAACGAGCCGCCCCTCGATCCCGAGCACCGCGCAGTCTCCGCCGCCGCCGCGGAAGACAACCCTTGGCGCCCGGGCGGCCGCATCGTTCCCGCCTTCGCCGATGCCGGCCGGGGCAAGCGCTGTTTCATGCACCTGGACCAGGGCCGGCAGCAACCGGCCAAGATCGACAGATTCCATTTCTCCGCGCGCAAGCTCCGCGTCGAGACGGGACGCATCCGAAATATCGCTGATCAGCCTGTCGAGCCGCTTCACGTCATCCTGGATGATATCCATCAGGGCCGCCTGCTTTTCCGGATCGCCGACCCGCGCGACGGTTTCCACGGCGCTCCGCAGGGAGGTCAGCGGATTCTTGATTTCATGGGCGACATCGGCGGCGAAACTCTCATTCGCCTCGATGCGCTGCCAGAGCGCTTCGGTCATATCGCGGAGCGATGCGGAAAGATCCCCGATCTCGTCCCGCCGGTGGGTGAAATCGGGAATCTCGTCGGCTTCGCCATGCCCGTGCCGGACCCGGTCCGCGGCCGCCGCGAGGCGGCGCACAGGACGGGCAATTGCACTGGCCAGATACAGCGACAGCATCACCGTCAGCGCGAGCACAATGGCAAATACCTTCAGGATATCGAATCTGACCGCCTTGACGGCGGCGTCGATGTCGTCGGAACTCACGGTCAGGAGCACGGCCCCGAGCACCTGCTTGAACCGCTGGACCGGCGCGGTCGCGCCGAGCAGCAGGCCGCCGCCATCCTGGGCCCAGCGCGCCGTCCCGATATCGCCGTTCAGCGCCGCCGCCGCAATCGGCAGATCGGACGCGCGCAGCGGCAGGTTCCGCGGAAAGGCGGGCAGCCGTTCGCTTTCCGGCAGGAGCGCCACGAAAAGATCGTAGATTCCGTTGACCGCGGAGGTCGGCACATCGCTGTTATCGGGGGGCGGCAGGGCTTCGACCTGCACCGCGCCGCCCTGCCCGGCCAGAAACAGGCTGTCGGCGACCTCGGTGCCGTCGTCATTGAAGACGCGGGCGCGTGTCCGCGTCGGCGCGGTGAGACGCCGCAGCATGGGCCGTGCGACATTCGGCAGAACGAACTGCGCGCCGTCGGCGCGGGTGCCGATGGCGCCCTCGCCCAGGGCGCCGGCGAAAATTTCGGCCTGGGTTTCAAGCGCGGCAAGCTCCGCCACGATCAGCCCCTCGCGATATTCGTCAAGATACAGGATCCCCGCGACAAGAATGGCAAGCGGCAGGATATTGACGGTGAGGATGCGCCGCGTCAGCGGCGACAGGAGCCTGCCGATCATCGGAGCTTTCCGTGGATAGCGACGGGACGCCTAGGCTTCGCGATAACGGTAGCCGATTCCGTACATCGTTTCGATTTCCGCGAATTCGGAATCGGCTGCGCGGAATTTCTTGCGCAGGCGCTTGATGTGACTGTCGATAGTCCGGTCGTCGACATAGATAGATTCGCCATAGGCCGCGTCCATCAGCTGGTCGCGCGATTTGACATGGCCTGGATGCTGCGCGAGCGCCTTCAGGATCAGGAATTCCGTCACCGTAAGGTCAACCGGCCTGTTTTGCCACGTACATCCGAAACGGTCGAGGTCCAGCCGCAGATTGCCCCGGATCACCGGCGGTTCCGGCTCCTCGCCGTCCTCGTCCTCGGCAAGGCGGTCGCGGCGGCGCAACAGCGTGCGGATGCGCTCGATCAGCAGCCGCTGGGAAAAGGGTTTCTTGATGTAATCGTCCGCGCCCATCCGCAGACCGAGGATTTCATCGACCTCGTCGTCCTTCGACGTCAGGAAAATGACCGGCATCCTGGACTGTCGGCGCAAACGGCTGAGCAGTTCCATGCCGTCCATCCGCGGCATCTTGATATCGAGAATGGCAAGGTCTACCGGCTTCGCGGTCAGCCCCCGGAGGGCGGAATCACCGTCGACATAGGTCCGGACATCGAAACCCTCGGCCTCGAGGGTCATCGAGACCGAGGCGAGAATATTCCGGTCATCGTCAACCAGCGCAATCGTCGGCTTGGTTTCGGCAACGGACGATATATCGGAAGGGCGGACAGTATCGGTCATGACAGTCATCTTAACACTCCGGACGTTTAACGTAATGAGGCGGGATCGGTAACGGGGAGGCCGCGCTTGAGCCAGCCGGGCCCCGCATCCGGGCGGCCAAGCATGCCCTCGGATACGTCGTGAATTCTGGAAAAACCGGCGGCGGCTAGAATTTCAAGCGCGCGGGCGGAGCGCACGCCGCCGGCGCAGATCAGCGCGATCGGCTTCGACTTGTCCCCCCCCACGGCCTTTTCGACCTCGGCGACAAAGGCTTCTATGCCGTTACGGTTATGAATTGTGACAGCCCTCGCACCCGACGGCACACCGGTCCGGCGCCATTCCCGCGGCGAGCGCACGTCGACAAGCGTAATGCGTCCCGAAACGGCAGCCGCGCGGGCATCGGGTGCGGACATGGTGTTGTCGGCGGCATGGACTCCTGCACCGGTCCATAGCGCGAGGACCAGCAAACCGAAGATCGCAAGGGAGGAAGAAAGTAGCCGGGCGGGCCTGAATACGGGCATTTTCGCGCCTTTTTTATCGATGCAGATGGAGTACACCGCAATTACGGCGGAAATGGGGCATGAATCCGGCTGTTTCAAGGCATGTTGACCGCCGCCACGCGCTCGCCGAAACTTCACCCATGACCGATCGGGCACCAGCGAACGAACTTTCCCCGGAAAACCTGTCCCGCCGCCTGATTCGCGGCAGCGACCGGGCGATTCTTTCCACCGCGATGACGGGCGACGGCTGGCCTTACGGATCTCTGGTGCTGACCGCCTGCGACCATGCGGCACGTCCCTTGCTGCTGATCTCCGAACTGGCGGAGCATACGAAAAACCTGGGCGGAGATGCCCGGGCATCCCTGCTGTTTGACGGCACGGCAGGTCTCGACAGCCCGTTGACCGGCGCCCGGGTCACCGTCATGGGCCGCTTCACGCCGACGGAGGACGCCGGGCTGATCGCCCGGTACGTCGCCCGACACCCCGACGCGGAGATGTATCTCGGGTTTGCCGATTTCAGGCTGTTCGAAATGGCCGTCGAGCGCGCCCATATCGTCGCCGGATTCGGCGCTATCCACTGGATCCCGGCGCCGGACCTGCTGTTCGATACCGGCGGATACGAAGACCTCGCCACCGCCGAAAGCGATATCGTCGGACATATGAACGAGGATCATGCGGATGCCGTCCAGCTCTACGTCACGAACCTGCTCGGCCTCGGCGCCGGGGACTGGAAAATGACCGGCGTCGACCCGGAGGGGATCGATCTCCGGGATGGCGGGCGGATCGCCCGGCTGGACTTCGAAAAGCCCGCAGCGGACGCCGAAGCGGCCCGCGGCAGCCTGGTGCGGTTGGTAAAAGCCGCCCGGCGTTAACCTGAACGGCGGAAAAGAGCGATTGAACGGGTTATTGGGCGCGAGTCTCGTTGACTCCGGGGATGCCCGCAGTATGTTGCAGAGCAGTTAAAGCCCACTACCATCAAGGCGAATGAGAGACCGTATGCTGGCCCTGCCAGCAACCGTCTAAACGCCTTTCTTGTTCAGGAGAGAAACGTGCAGCAAACAGGCAAACCGAGTTCATACGGCCTCGAAAATCACGGGTTGGAGAACCTTTTGGGCGCGCATTGGAATCTTTCGATTCCGGCGCTGTATCAACACTCGCTGCAGCGCGGCGAAAGCGAGCTGGCCGCTGGCGGTGGGCTGGTCGTCACCACCGGCGAATACACCGGACGTTCGCCGAAGGACAAGTATATCGTCGACGAGCCGGAAAACACCGGCAACATCTGGTGGGGCCCGGTCAACAACAAGATTTCGCCCGAACATTTCAACACGATGCGCAACCGCATGCTGGCTTATATGCAGCACAAGGAAGTGTTCGTGCAGGATTGCTACGCGGGGGCCGACCCGGATTACCGCATCAAGGTGCGCGTCGTCACCGAACAGGCCTGGCACAGCCTTTTTACCCAGAACATGTTCATCAATCCGAAGATCGAAGAGCACGATGACTTCGTGCCCGATTTCACCGTGCTGCACGCGCCGAACCTGCAGTCGATCCCCGCGATCGACGGCACCGGTTCCGAGGTTTTCGTGATGCTGAACTTCGCCGAGAAACTTATCCTGGTCGGCGGTTCGCACTATACCGGCGAGATCAAGAAGACGATCTTCTCGGTCATGAACTATCTTCTGCCGGCGCAGGGCGTTTTGCCAATGCACTGTTCGGCAAATATCGGGGAAAAAGGCGACACGGCCATCTTCTTCGGCCTGTCCGGCACCGGCAAGACGACCCTGTCGTCCGACCCCACGCGGACCCTGATCGGCGATGACGAACACGGCTGGTCGGATAACGGCGTCTTCAACTTCGAAGGCGGCTGCTATGCAAAGGCGATCAACCTGTCGCGCGAGGCGGAGCCCGAAATATACGATGCCTCGATGCGCTTCGGCACCGTGCTCGAAAACGTCACGCTCGACCCCCACACAAAATATCCGAATTTCGATGACGGTTCGCTGACCGAGAACACCCGGTCGTCCTATCCGCTGCATTATATTCCCGGCACCAGCGAGACGGGCATGGGCGGCCAGCCCGAGAACATCGTCATGCTGACCGCAGATGCGTTCGGCGTGCTGCCGCCGATCAGCCAGCTGACGGCGGACCAGGCGATGTATCACTTCCTGTCCGGCTATACCGCCCGGCTCGCCGGTACGGAGCGGGGCGTCGACACCCCGCAGGCGACGTTCTCGACCTGCTTCGGCGCGCCCTTCCTGCCGCGGCATCCGACCGTCTATGCCAAGCTGCTGGGCGAGAAGATCCGCAAATCAGGCGCCAAGTGCTGGCTGGTCAATACCGGCTGGAGCGGCGGCGCCTACGGCACCGGCGAGCGGATGAAGATCGCGCACACCCGCACCATGGTCCGCGCCGCCGTCGAGGGAAAACTCGCCAGCGTCGCCGTCGCGCCCGATCCGAATTTCGGTCTGCTTATTCCGGACGCCGTGCCGGATGTGCCGAAGGAAGTGCTGAATCCGAAAGATACCTGGGCCGATAAGAAAGGCTATGACAGCGCGGCCCGCGATCTTGCGCAGCGGTTCGAAGCGAACTTCGAACAGTTCAACGAAGCCGTTACAGCGGACGTCAGGGCGGCAGGCATTCACGCCGCTGCCTGAACGGGTTCGCAGACATACCGAAAAAGGCCGGCATTCATTGCCGGCCTTTTTATATGGCGGTGCGCCGGGAGGTCAGTGAACGATTTTCGGCCGCACCCGTGCGCGCAGCAATTCGTCCAGCGCGTGGATACGCTGATCCGCCCACGCGATGCGGTCGCCGACCGCTGCGTGCAGATAGGCGCGATCTGCGGCGAGGCTTTCGCGGCGGGCTTCGAGACCGCGGCGGGAGTCCAGATAGAACCGCTTCAGGTCGGCGGCGACGGCGACGATATCGGCATCGTCCGTGACATCCAGCAGGCCGAACTTGATCGCCGCGGCGGAGCGCGAGATCGGATCGTCCCAGGACGGTAACGGCCGCGTCATCAGGGTGCGGAAGCTTTTCGCGCCCTTGGGCGTCAGCGTGTAGAAAAACGGGATCGACCGGACCCAGCTCTCCGTTGCGAGCACCGTGCCGTCGGCGCCTGCCGCGCGGAGGGCTTCGTGAATTACCTCGGTCGCAGGACGCCATCCACCGCCGGTCAGGCACCACACGGTATCGACCACCCGCGCCAGCGGCGTCATCCGGCAGGCCGTCGCGCCGAGGACCGCCAGTTGCAGCGCCGCCGCGGCGTCCAGATGGGCATGTGCGGCGCAGCCGGTTGCCGGCAGGATCGCAACCGACGCAAGATCGGGCCGGTGAACGGGTTTTTCGGAATTTTGCATCTTGAGGCCTCTTGTTTCTGAACCGGTGAGGGGAGGATTTTCTGCGCATGCGCTGCGCCATACGCACATTCCTATTGCGACTCATTCGCAATTACAAGATGCTTAATGCGACAGGATCAACGAAAAGCGGCTAACCAATTGATTTATATGTTTGTATTTTTTTAGATGCGGCGGATCTTTTATGCGAATGATTTGCATTACCGTTGACAACGGGATCGAAACCCCCTAGAAAACGCATCGAAGAAGTCTACGAATTGGGTCAACGAACAGGCTGCGCAAAGGAGCCTGACGCTTACAAGGGAGTTTACCTTTATGAAATTTCGTCTCCTCGCAGCCATCGCGCTCATCGCGGCGCCGACGACAATGACAACCGGCGCTTCGGCTGCCGAAGTGAACGTCTATTCCCACCGGCAGGAAATCCTGGTCCGGCCGCTTCTCGATGCCTTCACCAAGGAGACCGGCATCAAGGTCAACGTGGTATTTGCGCAGAAAGGTCTGGTAAAACGCCTAGAAGCCGAGGGACGCAACAGTCCGGCCGATATCGTATTGACGGTTGATGTCGCCCGCATTTCCGAAATCGTCGATGCGGAACTCGTCCAGCCTGTAAAAACGCCAGCCCTCGAAAAGGCCGTGCCCGCGAACTACCGCGATCCGAACGGATTGTGGTACGGACTGACCCTCCGCGCCCGCATGATCTACACTTCAAAGGACCGCGTCGGGAAAGGCGACATCACTTCCTACGAACAGCTTGCCGACCCGAAATGGCGGGGCAAGGTATGCTCACGCAAGGGCGATCATGATTACAATATCGCCCTGCTCGCGGCCTATATCGGCCATTACGGCGAAGCGAAAGCAACCGAATGGCTCGAAGGCGTGAAAGCCAACCTTGCGCGCAAACCCCAAGGCAATGACCGCGCCCAAGTGAAGGCGATCATGGAAGGCGTCTGCGACATCGCGATCGGTAACCACTACTACATGGCGCTGATGCTCAAGAACGATAAGCAGAAATCCTGGGCCGAATCTGCCAATCTCGTCTTCCCGACCCTGGCCGGCAAAGGCACCCATATGAACATCAGCGGCATGGTGATGACCAAATATGCACCGAACAAGGCGAATGCCGTCAAACTGATGGAATTTCTTGTCAGTAAGAAGGCTCAGGGGATCTATGCCAATGTGAACAGCGAATACCCGATTGACCCGGATGTAAAAACATCACCCCTGCTCGAATCCTGGGGCAAGTTCCCACGCGATGATATTGCACTCGACACCATCGCCAAAAACCGCGCCGCCGCCCTGAAAATCGTCAACACAGTCGGCTTCAACGACGGGCCCGCCACCAACTGAGGATTGACCTTCGGGTCTCAGCCTGAAAAAAGACCTCTATGACGGGTTTGCAGGCATCGGCAACAGACGCACGCACCCGCGGCACCCGACGGTTCAGACCGGACCCATGGGCCGCGGGTGCTTTCGTTATTACCGCAATCGTCGCCCTCCCCGTGCTGACGGTTCTCGCCGCCGCTTTTTTCCCGACGGAAAATATCTGGCCCCATCTCTGGGACACCGTCCTGCCGGCATACATTTTCTCCACACTGGAACTGATGGCAGGCGTCGCCGCCAGCACGATCCTGATCGGGGTGAGCGCCGCCTGGCTTGTCACCGCCTGCGATTTCCCGGGCCGGCGGATATTCGAATGGGCGCTGGTGCTGCCGCTCGCGATGCCGGCCTATGTGGTCGCGTATGTCTATACCGATATTCTGGAATTCGCCGGCCCTGTGCAGGCGCTGCTGCGCGATATCTTCGGCTGGGACACGGCGAAGGATTACTGGTTCCCCGAAATCCGCTCGCTCGGCGGGGCGATCGTCGTGATGACGATGACGCTGTACCCCTACGTTTACCTGCTGACGCGCTCGGCCTTTCTCGAACAATCGTCGGGCGTCGGCGAAGCCGCGCGCACCCTCGGCTGTTCGCCCTGGGCGGCGTTCCGGCGGGTGTCCCTGCCGATGGCCCGCCCGTCCATTGTCGTCGGCGTCGCCCTTGTCCTGATGGAAACGCTGAACGATTTCGGCACCGTGGATTTCTTCGCCGTCCAGACCCTGACCACGGGCATGTTCAATGTCTGGCTGGTGATGAACAACACCGGCGGCGGCGCCCAGATTGCCGTCGTCATGCTGATCTTCGTCATCTTCCTGCTGGTCGCCGAACGCGCGGCCCGGCGCAAGCGCGGCTATCACGACACGTCGACGCGGCCGCGGCTTCCCGTGCGCTTCGAACTTCGGGGCGGGCGCAAATTCCTTGCGGTGCTCGTATGTGCCGTCCCGATCCTGATCGGATTCATCGTCCCCGCCGGCCTGCTGACGTCCTATGCCATCGAATTCTATGATGTGTCACTGAACAACCGGTTCCCTCAGGCTGCCCTCAACAGCATCCTGCTGGCCGCCCTCGCCGCCGCCGTCGCCGTTATGATCGGCCTGTTCCTCGCCTACGCGGTGCGGCTGCGCAAAAGCACCCTGCTGCGCAATCTCGCTAGGTTTGCGAGCCTCGGCTATGCCGTGCCGGGAGCGGTACTCGCCATCGGCATCCTGTTTCCGTTCGGCGCGTTCGACAACGCTGTCGACGGCTTCATGCGCACCACGTTCGGCATCAGCACCGGGCTGATCCTGTCGGGCACGATCGTCGCCGTGCTGTTTGCCTATGTGGTCCGCTTCCTCGCCCTCGCCTACGGGACGCTGGAAGCCGGGCTCGGCCGCGTCACGCCGCATATGGACGACGCCGCCCGGACCCTCAATCACGGCCCCGCGCAGGCATTGATAAAGGTGAACCTGCCGATTATCCGCGGCAGCATGCTGACCGCCGGAATCCTGATCTTCGTCGATTGCATGAAAGAACTGCCGGCAACGCTGCTGTTGCGCCCGTTCAATTTCGATACGCTGGCAACCTATGTCTATCAGTTCGCGTCCGACGAGCTGCTCGAGGAATGCGCCCTCGGCGCGCTGACCATCGTCGCCGCCGGAATCATCCCGGTCATCCTGCTCACCCGCGTGATGGGCCGCAACCGGCCCGATCAGGAATTTTCGATTACCTGATTACACAGCCGACGCTCCGGTGTTTGCTCAGTGCGCCTGGTCCCAGTTGGCCCCGGAACCGGTTTCGACCACCAGCGGCACATCGAGATGGGCCGCACCTTCCATGATCTTCTTGACCAGCGCGGCCGTGTCGTCGAGTTCCGCTTCGGGCACTTCGAAGATCAGTTCGTCATGCACCTGCAGCAACATCCTGGCACCGAGGCCCGCCTTTTCCAGCGCCGGATCGATACGCGTCATCGCCCGCTTGATGATATCGGCGGCCGCCCCCTGAAGCGGCGCGTTGATCGCCGCCCGCTCGGAGAAATTGCGCCGCGCCGGGTTCTTGTCGGCGATACCGGGCGTATGACATTTGCGCCCGAAGATCGTCTGCACGTAGCCATGATCCCGCGCGAAGGCCTTGGTCGTTTCCATGTAATCCCTGATGCCCGGGAATTTCTCGAAATAGCTCTCGATATAGGCCTTGGCTTCACCCTGCGGGATCGCCAGCTGACGGGCCAGCCCGAACGGGCTGATCCCGTAGATGATGCCGAAATTGATCGCCTTGGCACGGTTGCGGACCGACGATTCCATGCCCTCGACCGGAATGCCGAACACCTCGCTTGCGGTCATTGCATGGATATCCTGGCCGTCGCGGAACGCCTGGACGAGGGTCTCGATCCCGGCGACATGGGCGAGCAGGCGCAATTCGATCTGCGAATAATCCGCCGACAACAGCACATTGCCCTTGTCGGCAATGAACGCCTGGCGGATTTTGCGGCCTTCCTCGGTCCGGATCGGAATGTTCTGCAGATTGGGGTCCGTCGATGACAGCCGTCCGGTCGAGGCGATCGCCTGCGCGTAGGACGTATGCACCCGTTTGGTTTCCGGGTTGATCTGGGCGACCAGTGCATCGGTATAGGTGCTGCGGAGCTTGGTGAGCTGGCGCCAGTCGAGCACCCGCCGCGGCAGGTCGTGCCCCTGGGCGGCGAGGGCCTCGAGCACGTCCGCGCCGGTGCCGTAGGCCCCCGTCTTGGTCTTCTTGCCGCCATCCAGGTTCATCTCGTCGAACAGTATTTCGCCGAGCTGCTTGGGCGAGCCGATATTGAATTCGCGCCCGGCAAGCCTGTAGATGTCCTCCGCGATATCCGCCGCGCGTTTCTCGAGATCGCCCGACAGGTCTTTCAGGAAGGTCGCATCGATGCTGATGCCCGTGCGTTCCATCTTCGACAACACGGGGATAAGGGCGCGTTCCAGCGTCTCGTACACGGTCGCCATGTGCTCGGTGGCGATCCGCGGTTTGAGCAGGCGGTAGATTCGCCCCGTGACCTCGGCGTCCTCCGCGGCGTAATCGAGCGCCGCATCGAGCGGGACCTCGGCGAAACCGATCTTCTTCTTGCCGGTGCCTGTGACGTCCGAATACTTGATATTGGTATGGCCGAGATGCAGCGTCGCCAGCTCGTCCAGACCATGGCCGTGCAGCCCGCCTTCGAGCACGTAGGACAGGATCATCGTGTCGTCGATCGGGGTGATTTCGATACCGTAGCGCGCCATCACCTGCATATCGTATTTGATGTTTTGCCCGACCTTCATGACCCCGGGGTCCTCGAGCATCGGCTTCAGCAGGCCTATCGCGGTATCGAAGTCGATCTGCTTCGGCGCCGCCGCCCGGGGCGCGGCATCGCCGGCAAGATCGAGCTCGCCGTCGGTCTCGCCGGCGGGTGCCACATGGGCAAGCGGCACGTAACACGCGCTGCCGCCCTTGACCGACAGGGAAAGACCGACCAGGTCCGCCTGCATCGAATCGAGCGAAGAGGTTTCCGTGTCGAAGGCGACGACCCCTTCCTTTTCCGCCACCGCGATCCAGGCTTTCAGTGCGTCTTCGTCCTGGACCAGTTCGTACGCCGCATCTCCCGGCGGCGTCGCCGTATCCGCCGATGCCGCGGCCGGCGCATCGATACCGAATTCGGACCGCACCTTTGAAAGAATGGTCCGGAAGCCCTGCTCTTCCAGGAACGGGATCAGCACGTCCGGGTCGGGACGTTTCTTCTGGAACTCGGCGATCTTGTGTTCGACGGGCACATCCTTGCGGAGCGTCACCAGATCGCGCGAAATACGCGCGAGATCGGCGAATTCGATCAGGTTTTCGCGCCGCTTGTTCTGCTTGATCTCTCCTGCCCGTTCCAGCAGCGTATCGAGGTCGCCGTATTCTTCCAGCAGCAGCGCCGCGGTCTTGATCCCGATGCCGGGAACGCCTGGCACGTTATCGGTGGAATCGCCGGCAAGGGACTGAACGTCGATCACCTTGTCTGGACCGACGCCGAATTTCTCCACCACCTCATCCGGCCCGATAAACCGGTTCTTCATCGGATCCATCATGCGCACCCCGGGCCCGATCAGCTGCATCAGGTCCTTGTCGGACGACACGATGGTCACATCGAACCCCTGTTCCACCGCGTGGCGGGCATAGGTGGCGATCAGGTCGTCGGCTTCGAATCCCTCCAGCTCCAGACAGGGCAGGCTGTAGGCACGCGTCGCCTCGCGAATGAGTTCGAATTGCGGAATCAGTTCCTCCGGTGCGGGCGGCCGGTGCGCCTTGTATTCCGGGTATATGTCGCTGCGAAACGTCTTGCGCGCGGTATCGAAGATCACGGCGAGAAAATCGGCCTCCGAATCCTCCACCAGCTTGGTCAGCATGTTGGCAAAACCGTACACCGCATTCACCGGCGTCCCGTCGGCCCGGGTCATCGGCGGCAGGGCGTGAAAAGCCCGGAAAATATAAGCCGATCCGTCTACCAGATAGACATGATCCAGTTCTTCCGTGCCCGTCATTTTCAATGGTCCCTGTTTAAACGCCGTGTGGGCACACCATGCAGAAACAGCGGCGCTGAGTCGAGAATATCGGCGCGTATTTCCGATCTAATTACCCCTCTCGGACCGGCTCCAGCCTTAAGGCTTGAGGACGACCTTGCCGAGGATGTCGCGGGCGTCGAGCATTTCGTGCGCGCGGCGGGCATCGGCCAGGGGCAGCGTCGCGTGGATCGGCGGGGAAAGCCCGCCATCGGCGAAGCGGGACACGATCTCGCCCAGCACGCGCGCCCGCGCCTTCGGGTTTGCGTCATAGCTGTGCCATGAGAAACAGCGCACGGCCGGGCTCTTGCCCAGATGGGCGCGCATTTCGGCGAACAGCTCCTTTTCCGGCAGGCCGGCGAGCGCGTTGAAGGACACGATCATGCCGAGCGGCGCCAGCATGTTCAGGTTGTCGGTAAAATCCGGCCCGATGAGCTGGTCCAGCACCAGATCGACCCCGCGCCCGTCCGTCAGGGCCAGCACGCGCTCGACGACATTTTCCGACCCGTAATTGATGGTATGTGTCGCGCCGATGTCGCTGGCGAAGGCGCATTTCGCGTCCGAGCTTGCCCCGGCAATGACCTCTATGCCTTCATGCTTGCACAGATCGATCACCGCGGACCCCACACCGCCCGCCGCCCCGTTCACATAGACCGATCTGACGTCGGTGCCGGCACACGCCTCTTTCAGCAGGCACCAGGCGATCGCGTAGTTCGGGATACAGACGGCCGCATCGAGATCGACCCCGCCGGGGAGCGCCGTGACGATATCCGCCGGCACCGCGTTCATTTCGGCATGACGTCCGCCGCCGGTGCCGAATACCAGCACCGCCTGGCCGAGAGCAAAGTGGCTGACGCCCGCGCCGACGCCGATCACATGGCCCGTCATTTCATTTCCGATCACCGCAGGCAGTGGCGGCATCCATTTATAGACACCGCTGCGCAGCAGCACGTCCGGCTTGCCGACACCGAAGGCATGCGCCCTGACCAGCACTTCGCCCGGTCCCGCCGTCGGGTCGGGCCGGTCGACATATTCCAGGACCTCCGGACCGCCGGTCTCCGAGAACTGTATTGCTTTCATTGCTCCACCATCCTTCAGAAGCCGTTACTTCGTCCCGCCACATCGCCCCGTCATTTGACGGGCGATTTCCGGCTCGCGAGCGTCACCCCGATGACAATCAGGACAGCGCCGATAATATGATAAACGCCAATCGATTCGCCGAGCAGCGGAATCGCGATTATCGCAGCGAAGACCGGCGTCAGATACATATAGAAAGCGGAACGGCTGGGACCAATGCGGCCAATGGCAGAGTTCCAGATCAGAATCGCGACCACCGACGGGAAAATTGCAACGAAGGTGAGCGAGACGAGGGACTTGACGGTAAGAGCCACCTGGGCGCCCGATGCCAGTTCATAGGCAACGAATGGCACATGGCAAAGTGCACCGACCGCGCAGACCACCGTTATCAAAGACAGCTGATGAATGCCTTGCGGGAGCTTCTTTATCGCAACCCCGTAACCGGCAAGCCCGAGATTACAGCCGATCAGGATCAGATCGCCGATATTGAACGACAGGTTTCTCAATGAAGCCGGGTCGCCCCGGGAGACAATATACAGCACACCCGCAATCGCGACCGCGATACCGAGCCAGACAGCGCCCGTAATCCGTTCGTTGAGGAACACCCAAGACAGCAGAACCATCATCACCGGCATGGACGTCACGATGACGCCGGCATTTATGGCGCTGGTATGGATCATCGCAACATAGCTTACACCCGCCCCCATGAACGGCATCAGGAAACCCGCGAGGCAAAGGAGTTTCCAGTTGCGGCAGATGAAATCACGGTCTTTCTTCAGGCGGCTCCAGGCGAAGGGCAGCAGGATCAACATGCCCGCGCCCCATCGCACAAACCCCATCATATAGGGCGGCGTATCGCCTGCAGCCCAGCGGCCAACGACGTAGTTCAGGGCGAAAATCACCACCGCGAACAACATCATCACATGGGCGATGCCGTCACGGCGTGCCGCCGCGGACATTGCCGTCATCCGGATGCCGCTTTCGTCTTCCGGCTGGACAACGTCACCCCGATGATAATCAGGACGCCACCGACGACATGATAGACGCCAATAGATTCGCCAAGCAGCGGAATCGCGAAAATCGCGGCATAGACCGGCGTCAGATACATATAGACACCCGCCCGGCTGGGCCCGATCCGGCCGATCGCGCTGTTCCACAGAAGAATGGCCACCACGGACGGAAAGATAGCGACAAAGGCGAGCGAGACGAATGTTTTCGGGCTGAGGACGATCTGCACGCCCGACGCCATTTCATAGGCGAAGAACGGCACATGACAGAGCGCGCCCACCGCGCAGACGACGGTGATCAGCGACAGGGAGTGAATGCCCGCCGGCAGCTTGCGCACCGCGACGCCGTACCCGGCCAGCCCGAGATTGCAGCCGATCAGGATCGCATCCCCGATATTGAACGACAGGTCGAGCAGCGAGGAAGGGTTGCCGCGCGCCACGATATAGAGCACCCCGGAAATCGCGACGACGATGCCGAGCCACTGTATCCCGGTCGTCCGCTCTTTCAGGAACATCCAGGACAGCAGGACGATCATCACCGGCATCGAGGTCTGGATAACCCCGCCATTGATCGCGCCGGTATAGGTGAGCGCCACATAGGTCACCCCGGCGCCCATGAACGGCATGAGGAAACCGGCAAGGCAAAGCAGTTTCCAGTTCCGGCGAATGAAGTCGCGGTCGTCCCGAAGGTGGCTCCAGGCAAAGGGCAACAGGATCAGCATGCCGGACGTCCAGCGCACGAAGCCCAGCGTGTAGGGCGGCGTATCGCCCGCCGCCCAGCGGCCGATCACGTAATTGACGGCGAAGATCAGCACGGCGACCAGCATCATCACATGGGCGATGCCTTCGCGGGGGGCCGCGGAAGAGGCCGGAGCGGACGCGGCAGAAGCTTTATCGGTCATTGCGGCCGGTCTTTCATGATCAACCAGTCTTGTTTCGGGCGCACGGGCAACGATGGATTACCCGTGAGCGCGAAGCCTATCCTCCGGCGGGGGGCGCGTCCAATATTCCGGCAGCCGTGAAAGGCGGGACAGAAAGGGCCGGGAAACAAACTGTGTGGCGGTGGCCGGGTTAAAGCGGGAAAGACGCCGCGCCCAGAACGGGCCCGCTGCGTGCGGCCTGCAGAACGATCACGCAGCCGTCGCGGCCCGCGGCACCCAGCGCCGCCAGGTCGACGCGGGTATCGAGCGCCGTGCCGTCCCAGTCGCCGATGCGTTTGAAGCTGCGCACGATATTGGCGTTGGTGATCGTCTCGCCGCGATTCTCTCCGGCCCGGATTTCGGTTTTCACCGCGGCATCGTAGAAGCCGATCCACAATTCGCCTGTGCGCGCGCCGCCCGGCAGCGCGGCGGGCAGCCGGATATCGGCGGAGCCGTCGGCATTGCGCGTCACATCGATACCGATCTTCTGCGCCGCCTTCGCCATTTTGATCAGGCTGGACACCACAGCACGGTTCGACCCCACGGCCTCGGCGCGCCCGTCCACGACGATCTGCGGCGTATAGACATAGCGCTTCTGCAGGGCGCGCCCGTAAGCGCGCTGGCGGGCCGTCGCTGCCGGCGACGAGAACGGATCGTCCCAGCCGATATAGTTCCAGTAATCCACATGGAACGACAGCGCGATCACGTCGTCGCGCGCAGCAAGCTCCGCGAGATAGGCATCGGCCGGCGGACAGGACGAACAGCCCTGCGAGGTAAACAGTTCGACGACGACTTTCTGTCCACTGCCGGCGACCGCAGGCTTGCCATGCCCGGCGAAGACCGGGACGGCCAGAAGGGTCCAAACGAAGATGTTTGTCAGGAAGATGCGGGCTGGTCCGAACATGATCCCGTATATAGGGGCTCCCGCGCGAAAATACCTAATCAACCGCGTTCACGTGTGAGTGAGGTCCGGTCGGCAGGATCGGGACAAGAACCGGCCCGCGTCGCCGGAAGGAAACGCGGGCCGGGATTTTATCTACGCGGCGCCTGTCTACGCGGCGTCGAGCATGTTGCGGATCACATACTGCAGGATGCCGCCGTTCTTGTAGTAGTCGAGCTCGTCCAGCGTATCGATGCGGCAGAGCAGCTTGATATCGACGCTGGACCCGTCGGCGCGATGGATCGTGCAATCCAGCTCGCTGCGCGGGGTCAGCCCCTCGGCCACGCCCTTGATGTCGAACGTCTCGGTCCCGTCGAGGCCGAGAGTCTGCCGCGTCGCGCCGTCCGTGAACTGCAGCGGCAGCACGCCCATGCCGATCAGGTTCGACCGGTGGATACGCTCGAAGCTTTCCACGATAACCGCGCGGGCGCCGAGCAGCGTGGTGCCCTTTGCCGCCCAGTCGCGCGACGAGCCCGTGCCGTATTCCTTGCCGCCGATGATGACCAGCGGCACGCCTTCGGCCGCGTATTTCATCGCCGCGTCATAGACCGGCATCTGTTCGCCCGAGGGCTGGTGCTTGGTCACGCCGCCTTCGACGCCCGGCACCATTTCGTTGCGGATACGGATATTGGCGAATGTGCCCCGCATCATCACTTCGTGGTTGCCGCGGCGCGAGCCGTAGGAGTTGAACTGCGCGGGACGGATCTGGCGTTCGAGCAGGTATTCGCCCGCCGGGCTTTCCCGCTGGATGCCGCCCGCCGGCGAGATGTGGTCCGTGGTGACGGAATCGGCGAGGATCAGCAGCGGACGCGCGCCGGTAATGTCGGTGATCGCCCCCGGCTCACGCTCCATCCCCTCAAAGAAGGTCGGATATTTCACATAGGTGCTCGATTCCTGCCATCCATAGGTTTCGGACTTCGTGCTGTCGATCTGCTGCCATTCCGGGGTGCCTTCGAAGACGTTCGCGTAGCGGCTGCGATACATCTCGGCGGTCAGGCATTCACGCATGGTGTCGTGAATTTCCTTGTTGGTCGGCCAGATATCCTTGAGATAGACCGGTTCACCGTCGGAGCCCGTGCCCAGGGGATCGGTCGCGAGGTTGATCTTGAGCGACCCGGCCAGGGCATAGGCGACGACGAGCGGCGGCGAGGCGAGGAAGTTCGCCCGCACCTGCTGATGGACGCGGCCTTCGAAGTTGCGGTTGCCGGACAGCACGGCGCCGACGACGAGATCGCCGTCGTCCACCGCGTCGGCGACCTTGTCGATCAGCGGACCGGAATTGCCGATACAGGTCGTGCAGCCAAAGCCGACGATGTTAAAGCCGAGGGCATCGAGATCGTCCTGCAGGTCGGCCTTTGCGAGATAATCGCGCACCACCTGGCTGCCGGGGGCGAGGGAGGTCTTGACCCACGGCTTGGCTTTCAGGCCCTTGGCGACGGCATTGCGGGCCAGCAGCCCGGCGCCGACCAGCACCGACGGGTTCGACGTGTTGGTGCAGCTGGTGATCGCCGCGATGACGACATCACCGTCCTCGACCGCGTAATCGTCTCCGGTCGCGCGGGCGAGCTGATCGTTCTCTTCTGGTGCGGTGCCACGATAATCGGCAACCGCTTCCAAAGCAGATTTCTTGACCGCGGACAGCACGACACGGTCCTGCGGACGCTTCGGTCCGGCCAGCGACGGCTCGACCGTCGACAGGTCCAGTTCCAGCGTCGCGGTGAAGACCGGGTCGGGGGTGTTTTCATCGCGCCACATGCCCTGCGCCTTGGCATAGGCTTCGACCAGCGCCACCTGTGATTCGTCCCGGCCGGTGAAGGCGAGATAGTCGCAGGTTTCGCGGTCGATCGGGAAGAAGCCGCAGGTCGCGCCGTATTCCGGCGCCATGTTGCCGATGGTCGCACGGTCGGGCAGCGACAGCGCGCCGACGCCCGGGCCGAAGAATTCGACGAACTTGCCGACCACGCCCTGGGCGCGCAGCATCTGCGTGACCGTCAGCACCAGGTCGGTCGCGGTCATGCCTTCTTTCATTTCGCCGGTCAGTTTCATGCCGACCACTTCCGGCAGCAGCATCGAAATCGGCTGGCCGAGCATGGCGGCTTCGGCCTCGATGCCGCCGACACCCCAGGACAGGACGGCAAGGCCGTTGACCATGGTGGTGTGGCTGTCGGTGCCGACGACGGTGTCGGGATAGGCGACTGCCTTGCCGCTTGCATCATTCGTCACCCAGACGGTCTGCGACAGGTATTCCAGGTTCACCT